>Ga0081479_110419_pt1 | contig 18128 bp, 14 predicted proteins | sample MamHotmetagenome_FD_70984 | JGI IMG/M metagenome (GOLD analysis project Ga0081479, IMG submission 70984) | Hot spring cone microbial streamer communities from Mammoth Hot Spring (Liberty Cap Streamers), Yellowstone National Park, USA - T=72 v2... | ecosystem: Environmental > Aquatic > Thermal... | reverse complement strand
CTACTGGTTGTGTGGTATAATTCCACACAACCAGAACCTGTGAATTTTATGGATTACCTAACATAACAAGCTTCATCCCAAGATGGCATTTCACCCACATCAGAATCTATGAGAGCAAGTATTTCCTCTTCTGAATAATCTATTTTTATATCAACATCTTTTCCTATTTTACATGAATCTATATCTTTATCTTCCATTTTTCCTCCTTGTATGAAAATATCATACAAGGATATTATAGATTAGATTAGATTAGATTAAAAGGGTCTTAAAGGGAAAATTTTATTGGGACTTTAGTCCTAATACACAATAGCTATAATAGTCTAAGAAAACTGGACCACTTTTTAGGCTGACTTAAGGTGTAAAAAAAGAAGTATCATTAAACTTAAAATGAGAGATTAAAAAATTACCACAGATCACGGCTCACAGCTGACAGCTATTTTAAATCCCCCTTTCATTTCCCTCCCGACGTAACGTCAGGGGGCAGGGAGATTTTTGCGCCCAAGATCATATTTATCCACAATAATTGCGAAAGAACCTATTTTTTTTATAATAAGAAGCGGTTAAAAGAAATACAAAAAAATATATGGATAAAATAAGAAATAGAAGATTTACAAATAAAATAATCTTATGATAAGAATATAGAAAAATCATTGTTTTTCTGAATTCTAAATTAAAACTAATAGTAGTTACAAGAATAAAGATAAGTAAAAATATTAAAAACGCAATTTTATTTATTTTGTTCTTCATATTTTTATCCATTTATTTAGGATTTATTTTGTCTATTCCCTTATATAATTCTAACTTAAATTTCTCTTCACTTGGGACAAAGCCATTTATTTGAAACATAATCTTTCCATCTTTTAAGAAATAAAAATTTGGGCTTTTAGTAATATCAAAATTTTCCCAGTCTTTACTTAAATCCTTTCTACTTGAGTGCACAAACCATTTTAGTTTATTATTTTTATTCCATTCAGATATAGATGATATTTCTGAAATTGAGGTATTTATTGGAAATATAAGTATTCCATTCTCTTCAAAATATTTTCTTAAATTTTCGTCAGATAATATTATACCAAGAGCTTTTTTAGCAAACTCGCATTCAGTGCTTGCAAAAATTATTACCTTAGGACCTTTTTCAATTTGAATAGAAGTAAGTTTTAATACTTTCCCGTCTTCTAAAACTTCATAGAGTTTATATTTATTTTTAACTACTGATGTGTCTTCAATAACTTCAGGAATATATTCTTTTATAATATCTGGATATTTTTTCTGTAATTCTTTTGCTTTAGAAAAGTATCCGAATTTAATATAAAGATCAAAAATTTCTTCTGCACAACTATCCATTGTACATTTTTCTCTATCCAAATTTCGTTTTTTTAAATTTTCAAAAATATTTTCAACTTCTGAAAGATACTTTTGTTCTATTGAGTGAAACGAAATTATATAATCCACTTTCCATAGTTCTTTTAATATCTCATTGCTGTATTTTGAAAAATCTAATTTTTGATGACCAAACAGTTCCTCATACTTTTTTTTAAAATTTTCACTGCATTCTTTATAAGAACATTCGCCATTTACATATTTTTGTCCTTGCATATTTCTATAATCCATAAAAATCTGAGTTTTTTTAATTATTGACTGTTGACAACCCGTAAATAGCAAAATTCCCACAATAATAAAATACATCAATCCACCTTTTAATAAAATATCAAAAATTTATTATTCTTATGTCATATTAATTATATTCTTTTATTTTAAGTAAAAAATCTTTTACCTTAATTTTTTACAAAATATTAGAGCATTCTACTAATTCACCAATATTTACTAAAAGTTCTTAGAAGTTATCAATTACCTATTAAAGTTTCTAATATTTCTTTCGTCTCTCTAACACCTATACATCGCAATAGTACTCCATAATAAAATCCTTCTACTTTTCCATTATTAAGTATAATACTGTCTGCAAATTCTTGTGCCACATCTTCAGGAACTTCAGCAAATAAATCAGCCATATCCAAATATCCATTAGAATAGGAATTAACTAACTTTCCAGGTTTACAAGAACCGCTACAAACTGTGGGTTCACAAGAAGACCAACTCCACCAAGCGCAATTAAGTTGATGAAATACATCACATGTACACCTCTCATCATCTTTGACACGATTTTGCGTACCAATCATTTTCATTAAAACGATAATTTCTTTTTCATTTAAACATTCTTTAATACTTTCTATACTACTAGATGCCAATTTCCCGCCTTTTACAAAGAAAAGACTTTTGTAAAATTTTATTTTGTTTTCTTGGGAGCACTTATTAAGTAAATCACCTAAGGTTTTCTTTTGTAAAATTTCTGTTTTACCATCCAATTGTGGTTTTACTGCTTGTGTGTTTATTTCAATATTTTTCTCCATCTTAATCCCTTCATAATTACCATCAAAGTTTACTTCCTCTGCTTTTGCAAAAAAGAAGAAAGCAAACATAATAGCAATTGCACACATTGCTTTAGTTTTCTTCATCCTTCCTCCCTGTATGAAATATCATACAAGGATATTATAGATTAGATTAGATTAGATTAGATTAAAAGGGTCTTTTGGGAAATTTTTATTAGGTCTTTGGTTTTAAAAAATTAAAAAATTTATGCAGAGGTATGGGAACTTGTTTCCCCCTTGAACTTTAAACATATGTAAGCATAAAATCCCATACCTCTGTCTCTGACACTTATTCCAAAAATGAATAACTTAAAGAACCTATATCTAAACCATCAATAAAAATCCATCATCCATAATTTATAATTCAACATTTCTACCATCTCACTTACTCACTTACTTACTTTCTCACCCTTAATTAGTATTTCGTTTTAAACGATTTTAAAACATCATCAAATATCTTTGAATTTTTTTCAAAGTCCCCTTCAATACAGCTAAAAGTAATTGCATAGAAACCTTTCTTTGCTGGTATAACAATTAATCTTTCTTTAAGCCAGTATGAAGCACTTTTTGAGGCTATATCCTCAAACTCTTTGAAATATCTTACTATCTCAGTTGCCTTTTTATTTCCAATAGTTATTTGTTTTGGCTTTTCATATCTTTCTGTTTGGGTATCACTCCCACTTTGATTTTCTATAAATTTTTTATAATCCTTTCCACTTTTTGGCGAGTAATACTTTACTGTAATAGTTGTTTTTTTATCACTTCCAACAAATACTACTTTATATATTCCAGATTTATCATTCTCTTTATTTCTCTCAATCTTCATATCAGAAGGATAATTCAAACTAAAATAATTATTATCCATAACATACCTCTTCATCTCTCCAGATAAACTAAATGCCATAAACAAAAAACTAATTAAAAACTTCATAAATCCTCCTAACTTCCAATATATTTATCTATCTTTGATTTAAAATCCCTTCCACTTGTAAGTTCTGTCTTAAGTCTTAAAAGCGCATCTGTTTTTATATCCTTTATGTAATTTGTTATTTCAAATGGAGAGAGAGTATTTATATCCGATAAATCAAATATTGCATATTTATCAATTTTTTCTAATTCCTTTTTATCAAGTAAATTTCTTCTTTCAAGTTCTTTATTTATTGCAAGAAGTAGTTCACTTGTTGCTTCGGATGCAGTTGGAAGATTTGAATAATATTTAATTCCTGCCATCTCTATAAAATCTCTATCATTGTCTGATTTTTCATAATTTCTTTTAACTATCATAACCTTATCTGCATAATCTGAAAGTCCTCCAAAATTTGAAAATATTGGTGTAAGTTCTTTTTCTCTTTCTTTTGTATATTTTGCCTGATATAAAAGCCCTATAGCATAATTTTCACGAACATTTGGAAAATAATTGTCTTTCTTTAATCTTGAGACATCAATATTTGCCATCTCTCTTACAACAAGAGGTGATAAATAGGTCATAAGTTCTTTTCTTGCATTATCATTTTTAATTAAATCATCCTTAGTGTATCCATTTACCCTTAAAAACTGCTCAATAATTCCTGCATCAATTGTTATTTTTTTACCATCATTTTGTGATTCAGATGATGAAAGATACTCAAAATTTACTTCAGGCTTTGCGTTTCCATAAACCCTTTGATAGAGTTTTTTTGATGTTTCAGATTTATCCATCTCAGTTTTTATATTTGATGAAAAATAATTACTAAGATACTTTCTTAGTGACTCATCAAGGACTTCTGTTGTATATGAAGTTCTTGATGCATTTATCATTTTAATGTATGGAAGAACTTCGCTATCTTTCTTAAGACCTCCACGATCAAATAATTGTGAAAGAATATATATCTGCTCATTTATTGGCTTAGATTCTATTGCAGCAAGTTCATCAGAATTAAGAATATTTTTTTCTAACATCTTTTGTGAAACCTTTTCAACTGCAACTTTAAGTTCCTGATACTTGGCAGCTTGAGTTTTTCTTTTATCACTCGTATCTACTATTGGACCTGATTGAATACCAGAAGCAACTTGCCTTTTTGCTATTCTTTCAAGAATAACATTTCTTTCTTTTACACTCATATTCGACCAGTTAGTAGATGAAAAAACGATATTTCCCGCTTGAGCCCATCTAACATTTGAATATTCCACATCACCAAATATTCTATCCCACTTTCTTATCGCATACTCAGTATTAACAATATTTGAGCTTGTAAAATCTTGATTTTTCTTCATCCAATCAACCAATTTTTCTGGAGGGATACATATATCAAGTTCACATATTAGTCGTGATTTATCAAGATATGTCTCAAGCGTCTTACTAAGCGAATTAAGATCTTCTTGTGAGTAATTTCTTTTAAGTATTTTCTCAAGTTCAATAATTTGTCCTGCATAGGCAATAAGTTTTTGAGTTTTGTTTGGATCAAGTTTTGAAAACTCTTCTTGAAGTTTTTTATCTTCTAATAATTTCTTAGAATAAACAGGACTTAGATTTGAAGAAATCTCAACATCAAACTCCTTTAATTTTTTTCTATATTCTTCAATTTTCTCTTTACCAAAAAAGATACCTTCTATAACATTGTTTAGTCTCCCAATAAATTGATTCTTAACCTCAACTATTTTTTCTTTAACACCGCCAGAACTTTCTTTTTGAGATAAAACATTTTTTTTATCTATAGATACTGATTCCAAATTAGATAACTTTTTATTATACTCTTGGGATGATAAATTCTTATTTGATGAACTTAGTTTTACAAGTTCATTTATATCTGGCTTTAAAGTTTTTTCATTGGTATATCTCATTGAATTGATAGATGGTTTTGCAATTATATTTTCACTTATTTTATAGACACCTTGAGAATTAGAATTTAAATCCTTCATAAGTGAATTTTTAGCAAGTAGTTTAGTGTCATTATTTTTATCAGAAATAATTTTATCTTTTTGAATACCTAAAATATTACCATATGAATTTTCCTTTTTAAATGAATTATTAGATAATGCATCATCTTTTTCTTCTTCATAATCAATTATTTTTGAATTATTTGTTGATTTGTCTAATGAAGATTTCATTTCAATATCTATGCTATCCTTTCCACTTCTATCAGAAATATACTTTTTTATAAACTCATCCCACATACTTATTTTTGTAAAAGTAAGATTTTCATATGTTGTTGATCTATATCTAAGTTTAGGAAGATAAATACTAATCCCATAAGTATCATCCTTATATGAAAGCCCTTGAGAATTTTGAAATTTACCACCCTTATGATAAACAATTAGTGATGATGTAATATAATCTATGAGAGATTGTGTCTCTTTTTTGATATTTTCATCTTTTGCTGATTTTAGAACTTCTTTTAAATAACTTACAAGATCAGCATTCCTTGTAAGAATTCCTTCTGTCTCTTCATTTAAAATATAACCCATCGCTTCATCTTTCTCAAAGAAAAAAGATTTCTCAATAACATCAGTTGAGGTTATAACTTTAAAATCATCTGAATTAATTAGTGTATTAACCCATCTGTTTAAATGATTTATAAATCCACTAAACTTAGATGTATCAACAACACTAAGAGTTGTGCCTTCTGAATATGAATATTTTCCACCATTATATGCCTTATCATATTCTTCAACCATTGAAACAGCAATTTCTTTTATATCAGATTTTTGATTTATATTTTTTAAAATATCATCATAAGGATAACCTTGACCAGGTATAGTTTCTTCACTTGCAACAATAAATCTTGCATAATCTTTAATCTCACTTACAACCTCAGCCATCTGCATTAAACAAGCATCCATTGCAAAGATATCAATTTTTCTTCCATAAAACATAGATATATCCTTAAGTGCCTTTCCTATCTCATCAACCTTAATGTGATTACCACTTACATCATCGTATGCTATACCAAAATAACCATTACCATGATTCCATAAAACAACAATTAATTTATCAGGATTAAACCTTCTTATTGCTTTTTTAACAGATCTTGCAAAATGTCTCCAACTTCCCATATCACCATCAGGTGTAAAATCTATAACCTTTGAAACTATTTCTCTATTATTTGGATTATCTTTTACGATAAAATAAGTATTTGATCCATTTGAAAATTGAACTTTTTTTTCTCCTCGTGCAATTCTATTATGTTCAACAACAACCGCAACCTTATCAGTTGACCCAACACTCTCCATTTCATTTATATCACTTATAGAAAAATTTAGGATACCAAGGTCATTTACTCCGTTTATAAAAACAAAGAACAAATACTCATATTTATCTTTGATCTTAACAGTCGCAGAAGTATCTATCTTTTTTTGAATTGATGAAGGAACCTTTAGAGATGATGAGCTTATAAGTGATGAGTATCCACTTAAAAGGTCATCTTCTTGGCCTTTTAAGTTAAGCGATGCAAGAATAAGAATCATTAAAATCTTAAATATCCTTCTCATAAACACCTCACATTTATTTTATACCAGATTACTACAAGAAAGTCAATATTCTATTTTCCTATCTGTCAATAGGACATAAGTCCTATTTGTTATTTTCTTTTATAAGATCTGAATAGGCAATAACACCATCTTTCCCATGAGATTTAACCCAATAAAGTGCCTCATCAGCTTTATTTAAAAGTTCTTCAATACTTTTTGCATCATTAGGATAACTTGCTATCCCAATGCTTACACTAAGATTTATAACCTTTGATATGCCAAATAAAGAAAGATCAATTTTAATTTTTTTAATCTCATCAATTAATCTTTTTGCAAGTCCAAGAGCATGCTCTTTGCTACTTTGAGGAAGTAATATCAAGATTTCATCACCACCCCATCTACAAGGAAAATCTATTTTTCTTATGGTTCTTGTAATTGTTGTTGATATCTCAATTAAAACAACATCACCAACCTGATGTCCATAAGTATCATTTATTTCCTTAAAATAATCTATATCAATCCATATCAAAGAAAGCGGTTGATTAAATCTTTTTGCTCTATAAAACTCCTCTGAAATTCTTTGATTAAAAAATCTTCTAATGGGAAGTTTAGTAAGTTCATCATAAAGCGATATCTCCTCAATTTTTTCAAAAAGAATTATATTCTCAATTGCAAGAGCAAGAAGTGATGCAAATGATTTAAGAAGATCTATATCATAGTTTTTAATAGGAACTACTCCAAGAAGGTTATCAGCAACAAGCATTCCAATATTTTTTTGATCTATTCTTAAAGGAAGATATATTATATAATCCTTTACAACAATATCATCCTTGCTTAAAAGAATATCAACAAGACTTGATGCTCCCTTAATCATTTCAACTGTATCATTTGATATATCATTAATCATTGAAGTTCTATCTATTGAAAAAACACCATAAAGTATATTTTTTGTTTCATCTACCCGATAAAGCCTTATTCTATCAAAACCAAATATATTCTCAAGCCCTCTCATTAAATACTTAAAACTATCTTTTTGTGTTAAACTCCTGGTAAAAATAGCTCCAAGCGATGTTGCTATCTTTACATTTTTCGTATAAATCTCTTTCATTATTTTAAACTCAACTAAATCAAAATCTTTCATACTATTTGAAATAACATTTTTAAACCTTCTAATATCTCTTACAGGAAATCTCTTACCATCAAATCTCTCAAGTCTAAAAACAAATATTCTTATTTGATTTTCAATTAATCTGCTTCTAAATAAAAAAGGAATATAAAAATAAACACTTTTTCCTCGCTTACTAAAAAAATCACTCCCAGAAATTATTGCATCGTAAAAAGAATTTGTATCTCCAACAAATACCAACTCATTATGTTCCATAAAAATATCATTTCTATATCTAAAAATAGCTTTTAATACATTTTCTTCTTTTATAAACTCAAAAAAAGTAACATTGACTACACTACTTTCTTCCCTGGCTTTTTTAACAACTTTAAATATAAAATCTATCTCCTTTCTATTCATAAAATCAATATGAAACCACAAGATATTCCACAAGTGCCTTTATCTCCATAAGATCCTTTTTAAAATCTGAATAATCAATTCTTTCATTTACAATATCAAGACATTTTTTATAAAGAAACTCATTAAACATCTTTTCAAAAGTAGGGTATACTACAGTTGAATCACAAAGCCATCCTCTTGAAAAAATATCTCTATAGTGCTCAATTTCTTTTGTAGAAAGATATTTAGATAAATCATCTTTAAATGGAGAAAACACTTTCATTACTTTTGCAAGATTTATAATATTTTCAGGTCTATAAAACCATTCTATAAAAATCTTTAATTCTGAGAACTCTTCAGTTGATGATGAAAAAACTAAATTAAATGATCTTACAAGTTCATAATTTCTCTTAATTATATCTGGGAATCTTGTAAAATCCATTTCACTTTCAACAAGATCTCTTCTAAAAGAAAAAGCCATATTTGAAAGTTTCTTTTTTATAAACTCCCTTTCAAAAAAATTCTCCTCAAATAAAGGTAAATATTTTTTTTGAGAAAGATCAATATAATCTTTTATTGAAGATAAAACCTCATCCTTATGAAACTCAAGAACCGTGCCATCATCAGAAAAATATCCATCATTTCTATTTAAAACTGAACACAACACATCATCACTGGTAATATAACCACATATATTTGTATTATCAAGCGGATAATAATCTTTAACGCGAGAGCTATTCTTTAATTTTTCACAAAGAATTATAAAATCATTCCATTTTATATCCTTCATTTCTGTTGGTGTTATATATTTTTTAATATCATTCTTTCTATAAAAAAGAGACACTGCTTCAAAATATAGCGGAAGTGAAAAAGATTTAGATGAAAAATCTGGATATATTGTTTTTTTAAGAAAAGAAAAGAAATTAAATGAATTTAAATCACACAAAAGATCAGTACTAAGAATAAGCCCCAATCTTTTTAAAAGCCCAACCCATTGATGTGGTACCTCAAATACATCAGCAATTTTTTCATTATTTCTATTAAATGAAAATATGCTTTCCCAAATGCTTTCCCTTGTTTTTATCTCAATATCAATCTTTATATTTTTTTCTTTTAAAAACTCATCACTAATATTTTTAAAATAAAGATACTTCGAATAATTATAATCGTTTAAAATCCAAAGTTTCATAAACTAAATACACTTAAAATTTTTCATATCCCCGGAAAGTAAATCATCCACATCAGTAGGTCCATCATAAATACCATTTTCAATTCTTCTATACATACAAACTCCCATCATTGCAGCATTATCTCCACAGTATTTAAGTTCAGGTAGAAAAATATTAAAATCTTTAAATCTTTCAAAAAGTTTTTCTCTCAAAAAAGAATTCGCACTAACTCCTCCACTTACAACAATATTTTTTACTCCAAATTTTCTCACTGCAAGATCAAGTTTATTTAAAAGACTCTCAACAACAGAACTTTGAAATGATTTTATAATTCTAAGTTTATCTTTTCTTGTTATTTTTTTAAGATCTCTTACATAATAGGCAACTTGTGTTTTTATCCCACTAAAAGAATAATCAAAACTATTTTTAACCTCAGGAACAGTAAATATTTTTGGGTCTTCTTTAATCAATTTACTCATCTTATCTATAATAGGGCCACCAGGGTATCCAAGTCCAAGAATTTTTGCAACCTTATCAAATGCCTCACCACAGGCATCATCTCTTGTTTTTCCAATAACCTTGTAATTACCATAGCCCCGAGAATACCACAGCTCTGTATGCCCACCTGAAACAAGAAGTCCTATGCAAGGAAACTTTATTTTATTAACTATTTTATTTCTAACAAGTTCAGGAGATAAAAAATGTCCTTCAAGATGATTCAATCCCATAATAGGACATTTAAAAAACTCTGATAATACAAAAGCAGATACCTTTCCAACAAGAAGAGATCCTTTAAGTCCAGGACCTCTTGTAAAACCAACAAGATCCAATTTTTTTATACCAAGTTTTTTTAGTAAATGTGCTATTTTCTCACTATGTTCTCTACTTGCAACCTCCGGGACAACACCACCCCATTTTTTATGAGTTTCAATTTGAGAATAAACATAATGTTTTATAAGATTATTGTCTTCAAAAATTGCAACAGATGTCTCATCACAACTTGTTTCAATTGAAATATATTTCATTTATTATCAAGCCCTTTAATAACATCCATCATTGAAAGAACTTCAATTGCTTTATCTAATACTTTATCTTCAACTTTTGACTTTTCTTTTTTCTTTGTTTTCTCTGGATAATAGATCTCTTGCATATCCTCATATAACTTAAGTTCTTCATCTTTAGTAAGTTTTACTTCTATATCTGGCTTTATACCACCAATACCGGTTTTTATATCTCTTTGAATTAGATCTCCATTTGGAGTATAGTATTTTGCTATAGTTAGTTTTATTGCAGAACCATCAGAAAGTTGTATCATTGTCTGAACACTTGCTTTTCCAAATGTCCTTTCTCCAATAATAATCGCCCTTTTATTATCTCTAAGTGCTCCTGCAAGTATTTCACTTGCTGATGCTGAGTATTTATTTACAAGAACCACAAGTGGTATCTTTGAATAAGGTGCCTTTTCATTTGCTCGATACTCTGTGTAATCTTTTTGAGTTCTTCCCTTGGTATATACAATAAGTTTATTTGAATCAATAAACATTCTTGCAATCTCAATACTTGAAACAAGAAGCCCACCAGGATTATATCTAAGATCAATTATAAGCTTTTTCATTCCTTTTGATTCAAGTTCTTTTATTGCATTTTTAAAATCATCCACCATTGTTGCAGTAAACTCAATTATTCTAATAATTCCTATATCATTGTTAATCATCTGATACTTTATATTTTCAGTTTTAATCATTTCCCTTATAAGTTCTACATCAAATATTTTCCACTCATCATCTTTTTTTTCTGGTTCTCTTGCTATTGTTATCTTAACCTTTGTTCCTGGTTTTCCTCTTAATTTATCGACTATCTCCTCTGACGATTTATTTTCAGTTGACTCTCCTTCAATTTTAATTATCCTATCACCTGGATATATCTTTGCTCTATATGCAGGCGTATCTGGAAGCGGGGTTACAACAATTGGCCAACCATCTTTTATCTCAAGCCTTATTCCTATCCCACCAAACTCTCCTTCAGTATCATCTTTTAATCTTTTATAAACATTTTCTTTTAAAAACTGAGAAAAATCATCAAGGCTTGATACCATTCCAGTTATCGCTGAGTATATCAAATCATCATCCTTTCTCTCTTCGACATACTCAGATTTTATTATCTCAAATGCTTCAACAAAAACCTTTATTTTTTGATATGTTGAATCAACAGCATAATTTAGGTAAGGTATAGAAAAACCAATAACAGAAACAATTCCTGCTGTTAAAAATATTTTCTTCCATCTCATATAAACCTCCCTACTTTAACCAATCAAGAGGATTTAAAGGAATATTCCCTTTTCTCAACTCAAAATAAAGAACCTCTTCTTTTTTATTTGATCTTTTATCAAAACCAACGCTTCCAATAACACTTGACGTTGTTACATAAACCCCATTTGAAACATAGATATCACTTAAAAATCCATAAGTTGAAAAAATATTTTCCTTATGATCAATAATTACAATTTTTCCAAAACCCTTAAACTCACCACTATAAACTACAATACCGCTCATAACAGGCCTAACATTTTTATCAGAAGTTGGCTTTATTTTTATACCATCGTTTACAAGATAAGTTTTTAATTCACTAACATACTCTTTTCCAAAACCTTTAACAACCACCCCCTCAACAGGCCATGGAAGTGATTTTTTCTCAAGATTTAAAGAAACTTTTTCCTCCTTTCTATAAGGAGATGTCTTTTCAATCTTTTTAATAAGTGTAGTAAGATTGTTGGCAGTTCTATTTAGTTCATCTATCTCTCTTTTTAACTCAGACAATTTTTTGTCAGTAGAAATAAGCTCTTTTTGTGTAAATTGCATATTTATTTTATTTTTTTTATATTCTTTCATAGTTGTATTTATTTCTTTAATATAGATTTTCTTTTTTTGAGAAAGGGCCATAATACTTTGAGAAAGATTTTTTACTTTATTCTCAATTGTTTTGGCATAATTTGATTTATATAGTATCATATTTCGTTTTATTATACCATGTACCAATTCATCCGTTCCATAAAAATAAAGTTCGGAGAAACCAGAAAGATAAAGCGATGTTATATCATTATTAAACTCGTTTACAAGATTTTTATACGTCTCATTTAAAACATTATAAATCTTTCTATTTTTTTCTATATCATTTTTTACTGCTTCAAGTGTTTTTGCTAATTTTTCTTTTTTTTGAATAAAATTTTTTTCACTCTCTTTTAGCTTATTCATCTCTTGAAGTATTTTTTCATATTTTTCCATATATGCTTCAAGTTCTTTATTTTTCTTTTCAATCTCTATTTTTACTTTTTCAAGTTTATCCTTGTTTTGATTATACATTTTTTGAGAAAAAGAAGGCACAGAAAAGAAAAAAATTACAGAAAAAAATATTAATTTTTTTTCCATTGATACAAAACCCACCCTATAATTCCACCACTCAAAAATATAATGATATGATAATAAAAGCTAGGCCAGTACCATATCTGACTAATATATTTTACCGGATAAATAATAACATAAACTGCAACTACTCCAAAAAATGAACCCAAAAAACCATTTAAAAACCATTTAAATGACTCATTAGCAGATGAGAAAAAGTTACTTATTCCAACATGCATAATACCGCTTATAAAAAGAATAAATATTACTGCAATAGTTATCCCCATTATAAGGAATAACAATTTTTTATAAAACTCAGTATGCATTATTGCTACGACCTCATCTGGTTTATATCTTATATCAGTAATACTATCGTTTTTAGAAAGCATATCAACAATCACATCAATATTTCCAAGAAAAAGTGGATCTATTTCTATCTTAATTATATTTGGGATTGGATTTAAAGCCATTGATTTTATTGAAAGATATAAAAGATTATCATTTTTTTCAAGATCAGAGAGAATCTTATCATAGCTTAAATACTCAATACTTTTAACCCATTTATTTTCAAGTATCTTTTTCTTAACCTCATCAGGATTTGCATCTTTTTTTAAAGCAACAACTACTCTAAAATCATTTAAAAGAATATTTGATATATTTTTTGCTTGAAAGTAAAAAAAAATTACTATCTCAAAATATATACCTATAACAAATGAAGCAAGAAAAACTATTCTATAGCCTTTCTTTACATTACTCATAATTACATTTTATCAATTTTTTTTAATCAAAAAGTTGACTTATTGATTCTCTCAGATGGTTTCTTTTTATTGATTCGGCAAGAAGTTTTGCAACAGTTATTGCTTTTATTTTTGAACTCTTTGAGTAGTCAAAAGGTATTGTATCGGTTACCACAACCTCAGATATATCAGAATTATTTATTTTATCAATTGCATCCCTTGAAAAAACACCATGGGTTGCAAAAGCAGTTATTTTTTTTGCACCTGCTTTTTTTATTGCATCACATACGGATGTAAGCGTTCCTGCGGTATCTATCATATCATCAAAAATAAGGCAGTCCATACCTTCAACCTTTCCTATTATATTGAAAACCTCCGCCATATTAGGTTTAGGTCTTCTTTTATCAACTATAACAAGTCCAAGATCAAGTCTTTTAGCAAATGACCTTGCTCTATCAACACTTCCTATATCTGGAGATACTACAACAGCATTTGAAAGATCCATTCCATTAATATACTCAAGAAATACTGGTCTTGCATAAAGATTGTCAACAGGAATATCAAAAAAACCTTGAATTTGCGGGGCATGAAGGTCTATCGTTATAACTCTATCAGCACCAGCAACAGTTAAAAGATTTGCAACAAGTTTTGCACTTATCGGAACCCTTGGCTCAGCCTTCCTATCAGCTCTAGCATAACCAAAATAAGGCATAACAGCAATTATTCTTCCAGCACTTGCCCTTTTAAATGCATCTATCATTACAAGAAGCTCCATAAGATTTTCATTTACAGGGCTACAGGTTGATTGGATTATATAGCAATCAGCACCTCTTACATTTTCAAGAATCTTTACATCAATCTCACCATCAGCAAATCTTCCAACCTTTATCTTACCTAGAGGTATTTGAAGTATCTCAGAAATCTTTGATGAAAGAACTGGATTTGAATTTCCACAAAAAATTTTAAGTTCTCCAAGTTCCCAGTATCTTCTCATAAACTCCCCTTTATTTTTTTCTATCTTTTATTACTTGACGCTCTCTTGCAATTGCAAGTTTTCCATCTGGAACATCCTCTGTTATAGTAGAGCCAGCACCTATAAGAACATCACTTCCTATTTTTATAGGAGCAACAAGATTAGTATTTGAACCAATAAACGCTCTATCACCTATAATAGTTTTATGTTTCTGTTTCCCATCGTAATTACAAGTTATTGTTCCTGCCCCTATATTTACATTCTCACCCATCTCAGTGTCTCCAACATAACTTAAATGTGGAACCTTAGATCCTTTTCCTATTCTTGATTTTTTAATCTCAGAAAAGTTTCCTATCTTTGCCCCTGGTCCTATCTCACACTCAGGCCTTATATGTGAGAATGGACCTATAGATGAATTTTCTTTTATAACACTTTCATTTATATAAGAAAAAGGTTTTATAACACAGTTATCTTCAATTAAACTATCATATATCATAACATAAGGACCTATACTTACATTTTTACCTATCTGACATCTACCAATTATATATGAGCCAGGATAGATAATTGTATCAATACCAATCTCAACGTCTTCTGAAATATATGTATTGTTTATATCCTTTATTATAACACCTTTTTCAAGATTTGCCTTTGCATTTATCAAATAGTATCTTTTTTCAAGTTCAACTAATTCTTCTTTTGAGTTTGGTCCAGTTATTTCAAACTCATCATCAATTGTAATTGAGCCAATTTTTCCTCCATCATTATTTATGTTCTCAATTGCATCAGTTAAATAATATTCATTTTTACTTCCCTTTGGCTTTAGATTTGAGATTGCTCTTATAAGTCTTTTGGTTTTAAATATATAGACTCCGCTATTTATCTCAGATACATCGCTATATTTTCCCTTAAGTTCATCTTTTTCAACTATTGCTTTTATCTTTCCTTTTTCATCTCTTATTATTCTTCCATAATTTTTTGGATCACTAAGTTTTGCTGTAAGGAGAAAACAATCAAACTCACCTGAGATAAATTCTTCATACATTTTTTCAATAGTTTTTATTTTTATTAGAAAAACATCACCAGAAAGTATTAAAATATCTCTTGTATTTTTTATGAACTCTATTGATTCATAAACTGCCTGTCCGCTTCCTTTAAGAAGTTTTTGTTCTATAAATACAAATTTTTTCAAATCTGAAGGAAAACTTTTTTCAATTGTCTCTCTAACTATCTCACCTTTATGACCAATTACAATAAATATTTTTTGAAAATCAAGTTTTAAAAGTTTTTCTATTATTCTATTTATAATAGGTTTTGAGTCAAATAGATGAAGAACTTTTGGAATATCTGATTTCATCCTTGTGCCAAGACCTGCGGCAAGGATAAGTGCTGATTTTTCCATAACTAAATTTTACTAAAATTTAAAACCAACTGAAAATTTATGAGAATATCCAAGCTCTCCATAAGGATTTAATGAATAATCAAATTTAAATTTTTTATAATAATAACCAATACCTACTGAAAAACCAGACCAAAATCCAAGTTCATTACCATAAAATCTATATTTATAAGCAGTTCTAACACTAAAATAACTATTTATCTCTTTTTCAACTCCAAAAATAAAATACGGATAATTATCAATATATTTAAGAACATTAAAAGAAAATTTTAAACCATAATCATCAATACTACTCCAAATTCCAGTTCTAAATAAAAGCGGAAGTTTATATCTTTCATTTTCAAATTTGATTCCTCTACCTATATTATTTATCCCAAAATCAAAGTTATAATCTTTTTCTTTTATTTTAACCTCTTTTACAACTCCAACATCAAGAGCAAGAGTATCGCCTCTATAATTATCAATCTTTTGAGATATGTATTTTAGAGAAAATCCAAGTCCAAGATTTTTATATAAAAAAGCGTATGAAAAACTAAATGCAAGATCATCTGCTCCAAATTTTCCTTCAACTGGACTTGGGGAGAAAGGATCGGACTCATTTAGGCCGCTTCTTTTTTCAAGTCCGCTTAAACATAGATAATTAAGGGAAAAAACATAATATGAATTAGAATCTAAAAATTTATTCTTTGTTTGATTGCCAATTGCAAAGTATGATTGCTCTATATTTGAAATATGAAAATTATGAGCTAAATACAAATTTCTATTTTTATAGTTAGAAACAAATGATGGATTGTAAAAAACAGATGATAAATCCTCATAATCGTTTATAACACTTCCACCAAGATGTTAGTAATAAGCACCAACAGGAATTTTCAAAAAAGATGCAGAAGTTGATCCAGCAGTTGGATAAATCTTTTCAGAATACAAAAAACTCTGAAAAACAATCATTATCAACATTAAAATCCTACCAATCATAAATTCTCCCTTTTACATCCATCTAACCTCTCGCCTTTCACCTATTTATCTTTTAAATCCCCCCTTATTTCCCCCCTTTTCAAAAGGGGGGATAGAGGGGATTTAACACCTCTCACATCTTACCTTTCACATCTTAACCCTTCAAATCCCCCTTTATTAAAGGGGAGTGAGGGGGATTTAACACATTTCACTTTCTCACGTTTCTCACTTTCTAACTTTTTACTTTTTACTTCCTCACTTTATTATCGCAAGTTTTTTATCAATCTTTTTTGTCTTATTAGCAGTTTTTGCTTCAAAAACATAAATATAAACACCACTTGCTATGTTTCTTATATTCCACTCAATCTCTTCTATCTTCCCACCCAAAACATTCTTTTTCTCAAGTTTATCAATCATCTCTGCAGCTATATTATAAGTTCTTATCTCAACATCAGCGTGATAATTAAGTGAGAATTTAAATGTAAGTTTATCGCCTCTTGCTGGATTTGGATAAGTATATACAAAATTATCATCAAAGACATCACCCTGAGGGATATATCCAAAAACTCCGTATCTTCCAAGGTTTTCCACATCTGCTGTAATTACATTTGAAGATGTATCAAGATTAAAATTTCTAATCATCTTCCAAGTATTCCCATCAAGATAAAAAATCCTAAGTGTATTTTCATCAATTGTCCCAATTTCATTTTCATTATAAAAAATAGAAATTCTTGCTTTTCCTTTAAGAGAAGTTGAAGGATTTGATGAGACAAGCTCATATAAAAGAGAAGTAACTTTAAAAGAATTTCCATTAAAATTACTTAAAGACATGCTTCCTAAATCTAAATCAACCCTTCTAAAAATCAAATAATCATCTTGAGTAAGTGAATTTTCAGGAATTTTAACATATGAGCCATCCTCGCTATAAAGAGTTCCACCACCAATTCTACTTACAAATATATAATTATCAGCAGAAACTGCTGATTTTATTTCACTCAAACCTATATTTGTAGAGTCATAGGCACAAACTTGATAATAATACTTAACACCATTTAAAGCATTATTATCAATATAACCAGAAACACCTTTATCAACAACTGCATATGGTTTTTGATAATCAAA
>Ga0081479_104165_pt1 | contig 18169 bp, 10 predicted proteins | sample MamHotmetagenome_FD_70984 | JGI IMG/M metagenome (GOLD analysis project Ga0081479, IMG submission 70984) | Hot spring cone microbial streamer communities from Mammoth Hot Spring (Liberty Cap Streamers), Yellowstone National Park, USA - T=72 v2... | ecosystem: Environmental > Aquatic > Thermal... | reverse complement strand
AAACCAATCTGTGGTAAAGCTGCCATACAACTTAATATTTTTACATTCCAATTTACACCTACTATGCCTTTCCCATTATTGCCAACCGCACCTATGATCCCAGCAACATGGGTTCCATGCCCATCGACATCCATAGGGTCGGATATTTTTATATTCTCAACAACTTTGGAATATCCAGGTGCTATACCATACACATCATCCACATACCCATTTCCGTCATCATCTATTCCATTGTCTGGAATTTCCCTTGTGTTAATCCACATATTTGGGGCTAAATCTTCATGAGTATAATCAACCCCTGTATCAATTACCGCTACTATGACTTCGTTTGAACCTTTTGCTATATCCCACGCCTGAGGAGCCTGAATCTTCTGCAATGCCCAAAGGTAAAAGTTATAAAAATCGTTCGGCACTGTCCCTTGCAGCTTGTATATGTAGTTTGGCTCTACATATTCAACTTCTGGCAATTTCATGAGCTTAGATTTAGCCGATTCTAAAGTTTCAACTTCTTTATCAAGTTTAATCAAGAAAAATTGAGAACTATTCCCGATTTTTTTAATGGATTTAACGCCTACCTTTAGCAGTTTCAATTTAAGGCTAACCTCCTGAAGGGCATCTTCGTGCTTTAAACTGGCTAAGGCTTGGGCATAGGAGGGTTTAAAACTAACTATTAACTCATCTTCAATGTAGCCCTTTTCTTCTGCTTTCTTTAGCCTTTGATGTAAGTCTTTAATCTTTTGTGAAATCCGATCCTCAGAGGATGCGTTTGAAAAGGAAAAACTTAAAAAAGCTAAGAACAAAATTAAAACAACTAACCATTTTTTATTAATCATAATATACCTCCTATTAAAAAGGCTGTTTCATTATTTTTTTATACATAAGGTTTAAAATAGTCAAGAGGAGAAAGAGGCTGTTCTAAAAAGTTTTTGTGTAAGCCTTCCCGCTGTCGCTTCGAGCTCCGTTTTGTCGCCCCGAGCCTACTTTTTTTGTCACCCCGAGCGCAAGCGAGGGGTCCCTCGGCACTTTCGTGCCTCGGGAAGACAAAAAAGGAAGGCGTGCCTCGGGAAGACACAGTGGGGAATGTCACCCCGAGCGCAAGCGAGGGGTCTCCCCTCTTGTTGTTAAAAATTAAAAAATGCTTTACTTTGGTCCGAAAGAAGGGGGTGGGAAACTTTCCCAAAACAATCAGCACCCCATCAACTCTTTGACCTTTCTTATTAATTTCTGAGCTTGATTTTGCCAGGAAAACTCCTTAACCTTCTCCTCTTCATAACGGTAGACCTCTTCCATCTCCCCCCTCAGCCAATGCTCGTATAACTTAGAAATTGCTCGAGCTATTTCCTCAGGCTCGTTTAAACATACTTCGCCAATTCTTAACTCTCTTACTAAGCTTGCTACCGGGTCTTCTGGATGCTGGATAATGCAAAGTATAGGCTTCTTGCTCCCGAGATACTCGTAAAATTTTCCTGGCACCTGGCTTTCAAGCTTATTCCCTAAGTAAACTAAAACATCAGCCTTAGCCTGTAGCTCAAGAGCCTCTGGATGGCTCAAAACTCCAAAGTATTTAACTCGCTCCTGAATAGACTTAAAAAGCGGAAGAAAACCCTCAAGCCTTCCTGCAAGCCAAAGCTCAAAATCAAACTTAAGCCCTGCTAAAGCCTCAACTAAAACCCTTGGATCCCTAAAACCCTTATAAAAACTACCCGTATAGGCTAAGACAAAGCTTGTCCCCTTTTTTCTCATTTTCGGCATCCTAAAAAACTCATGGTCAAACCCCTGCTGGACAACCAAAATTTTATCTTCGCTCCCAAAGCTCATCCTATACTTCATCTTCAGGGCTTCCGTTGTAACAGTTATGGCATCAGCCTTAGCAAGAACCTCCCTTTCAAGGCTTTTCAAAAAAGGCTTCCATACCTTCGGATAATAATCAGCAGAAATCGGGTCCCCAAGGTCGGCAATCCATTTTATCTTTGTTCTATTTTTCAGAGCAAGCCCTAAAAGTGTATCCACCATCGGCTCATGCGAAGTAATCAAAAGGTCATAATTTTTCTCCTTAGTCAATTCTAAAGCCTTGGGGTAGGCTATAAAAAACCATTCGTTCCTTGTGTCCCCAAGCATCATGTATTCTGTAATCTTTCTTATACCTCTGTATAATTTTTTAACAAACAAAAATTTCCTCGAGCTTCTGACCTCTGCTGAAAAGACTTTAGGATTTCCCAAAGCCTTAAAAACAGCCTGATTGAAAGGACCAGGAAAAGTTCGGTAGACCTTTATTCCAGGGATCTCTTCTTTCTTTCCTGGATATTCAACGGTTAAAACATCAACCTGAAAACCAGCCTTAGCAAGCTCCTTGCTTAGGTAATACCATCGGACTGACTGAGCTTCCCAGAGAGGGGGATAGGCGTAAGCTACAAGTAAGAGCCTCAAGCCCTACTCATCCACCATCTTTTGATTATTTCAACAACCCTCTCGCTTGCCCTTCCGTCCCCATAAGGGGAATAACCCTTAGCCATGCTCTTATAGTATTCCCCATCATCTAACAATCTTTCCACTTCCAAGATTATCCTTTCCTTGCTTCTACCTACGAGCTTCCCCAAACCATGCTCTATAACCTCAGGTCTTTCCGTTCTCTCCCTGGCTACAAGAACCGGTTTTCCAAGGGCAGGAGCCTCCTCTTGCACACCCCCAGAATCGGTCAATATAATAAAGCTTCTCTTCATAGCCGACACAAAAGATACATAATCTAAAGGTTCAGTAAGAACAACTCTTTCAACTCCTTGCAAAACCCTGTAAGCCTCTTCCCTCACATTGGGGTTTGGGTGAACAGGATATAAAACTACTAACTCTCTTCGCCTTTGAGCAAGGTCCTTTACCGCCTGCAAAACCTCTCTCAAGGGCTCGCCAAAGCTCTCTCTACGGTGAAAGGTAATAAGCATAAGCTTGTGCCCGTTCCTGAGATAGGGGTCTACCTCCGGAATTCGGATTTCTCTCCTTGCCGTCATCAAAAGGGCATCTATCACCGTGTTTCCGATAACGAAAATCTTTTCCTCAGGGATACCTTCTCGCAGAAGGTTTTGCCTTGCCCTCTCTGTGGGGGCAAAGTTAAGCTCGGCAAGCCTATCCGCAACTATCCTATTAAACTCCTCAGGATATGGGTTGTATAGGTCCCCGCTTCTTAAGCCCGCCTCAACATGTCCAAAGGAGACCCTTTCATAGAAACAAGAGATGGCGGTTGCCATAACTGTAGTCGTATCCCCTTGGGCTAAAACCAGGTCTGGCTTCCGCTCTCTTAAAAAATCAGAAACCCTTTTTATCAGCTCGGAAGTCAGGTCAGGGAGGCTTTGGTTTGGCTTCATGATGTTGAAATCCTCGTCCGCCCTGATATCAAAAACCGCAAGCATCTGGTCTAAGAGTTCTCTGTGCTGGGCGGTTGAGACAATCTTTAAGTCAGCCCAAGGCTCTTTCTTTAAAGCAAGGATTACGGGTGCCATCTTTATGACTTCAGGGCGCGTGCCAAGAAGAATATAGATCTTCATCCTAAATTAACCCTTAACGACCTCCAAAAGTTTTCTCACCCGTGCAGTCCAGCTATTGCTTTCCACAAAATCCTTTAGCCGATCATAATCTACTACAAGCTCTAAAGCCCTCTTCATGTTATCTTTGAATTCCTTGTAGGTCTTTGATAGAAAGACATAGGGTAAACCCACCAACTCATCCATGTAAGTTGCAACTACGGGCAAGCCCATCGCCAAATACTCATAAACCTTCAACGGATTGGTATACTTTATTATCTTATCATCGTATTTAAAAGGAATTAAAGCTATCTTTGCTTGAGATAGATAAGCTGGTAGTTCAAACTGGGGTTTTAGCCCAAGATAATAGATATTTTCATACTTTTTAAGCTCTGAGAGCCTCTCTTGTGGGCAGTTTCCTATTAAAACTAAATTAATGTTAAATTCCTTAGCAATTTCATAAAGTAAATCCCAGTCAAACCATTCCCCCCACATAGCACCTACATAAATAGCAATCGGTTTGTCCGTAGGTAGGTCCTTGGGAGTTATGTAGCAACCATCTTTTTTGAAAACCCTTGTATTCACCGCATTTGGAATAAGATATACAGGCTTTGAAGTTAGGCTTTGCATTCTTTCCCTTAAGGTTTCTGCTGAGGCGGTTATAAAGTCCACCAAACTTATAACCTCATCTTCAACCTCCTTTTTATACCAAATCCAGCCAAGACAGCTATCCCAGTTGTCTATACAATCATAAATTACCTTTGTTTGGGGATTTAAACTTTTCATCTGGTTAACTATCGGTATAAACTCAGGATGAGGAGCTTCAAGCAAAACTGCCATCCCTTCCGAAAACATCTTATGCCGTTCCCAAAAGTCTTTTATATTATAATCTTTTATTTGATAAAGCTCTAATAATTCTGGCTCAATATCAAGATAAACTTCCTTCTTCTCCTCAAAGGATGGATAAACATTACAGAAAACAACTTTGTTTTTATTCTTCATCAGCTCTAAGGAAAGTTGAGTACATCTCTGCCCACCGCCTGAATCTGTAAAAGGAACCAAAGATAAAATTAACCAAACACCATTGATATCGTTTCTTAAATATTCGTTTCTCTCCTTTCTCCCCTTTAAAAATCCTTTAAAATGTTCTCTAACTACAGGATGTCTAATAAATCTACTTTTGATCCACCATTTCTTTAAACCTCCACTTTTTAACCATTTGGATAACTCTTTGTAATATCTAAATTCACCCAAACCTATCAATCCATCTCCCCATCCATAAAGAAAAGCCTTTTTAAAAGCTTCTTTTTTGTTAGTTGGAGCATCCCATATAACTTTTATCCTTTTATTTATGATCCATAAATTGCTTATCTTCCTGTATCTAATCGCAAAAAGGGTATCTTCTCCTGTGTAGGGTAAAAATTCGGGATAACCTCCCATGGATAAAACTTTGCTTCTTTTTACAAGTAGACATTTTGAGCTCGGAATGTAGTTAGAATAATCAATGTTTTTCCAATCCCAAACAAAACTTTTTGACCATATATTCTCTACTGTAGGTTCATATATACCAGTAATAAGGTCAGCGGAAGGAAATTCTGAAAGACTGGCTAAAAGCATTTCAAATAAATCGTTGCCAAACTCAAGCCCTGCGTCAAGTAAAATTAAAATCTCATTAGTTGCCTCTTTAATTCCGATATTTCTATTTCTTGCAAGCCCCTTTTCTTTGGAAACTATCAGCTTAATGTTTACTTCTTTGCCATAATCTTTTATAAACCTTTGTATCTCGCTAAGCGTATTATCAGTTGAAAAGTTTTCAACTACGATTACTTCTTCTGGTTTTAAGGTCTGGTCTTTTATTTTGCACAAAAACCTATAAATACTCTCCCCTTCATTCCTTACAGGGGTTATCACCGAAAACTTTAACCCGGTATTTTTAGTTTCAAATCTTTCATCGACTACCTTGACCTCAATCGGCTTTATGATTTTTAAATTTTCATAGGGATTGAATTTTTCATTCTGATTAGGGTTCAAAAATCTATTAGGTCTCATAAGCTTGTAAACATACTTAAGCGGTGTGTTATATATTATCTTATAGCAAGTGCGGGCAACCTTCCAAAAATTGCTTGTATAAATTTCGTTAAGTTTATTGATGTAATAATCCCTCTGAACCCTTAGCTCCTCATTCTCTCTCCTTAGCCCCTCATTCTGAACCCTTAGCTCCTCACTTAATCTCTGAAGGTCTGAAATCTTTCTGTGTAGCGCTTCTCTCTGTTGAATTAGGGTCTTTACAAAATCCTGAATATGGCTTGGGATAAAAGATGGTACAACCCCGAGCCAATGCGAGGGGTCTCCCCCTTTCTCCTCTAAAAAGACCCTAAAAATCTCAGGCGTCTTATAAGAAAATTCCCTCTCCTTAAGAGGCTTAGCATTTAATAACACCTTTAGCTTTAAAAAGAGCTCTTCCTCGGTTAGCTCGGTTACCTTGACCGAGTGAGCTCCAACCGACTTTACAAACTCCTCAGTCTTACCATCATAAGAAAGGGCTAAAAATGGAACCCCAAGCCTGTAGGCACAGACAAGCGAATGAAGCCTCATACCTACAAACCATTGGCAAAGCGATATGGCTCTAACTATGTCATCAATGCCTTTAATCGCAAACCTAACAAGCCTATCCTCTGGAAGAAGGGACTGCAACCGACCTAAAACCTCGGGGTCAAGGTTCAAATCGCAGGGTATAAGGGATACTTTAAGCTCTGGTCTTTCAGAAAGAAGCCTTCTTAAAGCCTTGCCAACCTTTTCTACCAAGCTCTCTTCAAAAAACCACCATCTAATGGACACACCAAGGATGTTTGGCTCCTTTTTCTCAACTGCCCATCTTTTAAAATCAAAATGGAGCAAAGGGTCTGCATCAAGATAAACCTTGTCCTTGGAGACAAGAGAGGAAACCTCTTCAAAGCTCACCTCATCCCTCACGGTTATACGATCCGCTAAAGAATAGAACCATCTGCTAAAGTAAAGAGCCTCTTCCGTTACAACCGGACCGTGCCCAAGGCACCAGTAAAAGACCTTTTTCCCAAAAAGCTTCCCCAAAAAAGGCGGAATAGCATATGAAACTATATTTGAGCCAAAGCCTTTAAACAGGTCTTCAATTTTTATTCGGTAATACTCTTGAAGGATCCCACCGCCCCCTAAGACGACAAGGTCAGAGCTTTTGACTGCCTTTACCGTATCTGCAGGGGTAAACCTATCAACGGCGCTTGCAGGATAATCCTTAAGAAAACGATTTGTGAAATCTTTATCAATTGACCAGACAAAGAACTCCGCTTGGGGTGCTATTCCAAGAATATCTTCTATGACCTTGAGAAGAAGAAGCTCATCCCCAAGGTTTTTTGCCCCATAGTAGCCAGAAAGAAAGATTTTCATCGCCCGTAATTTTAGCATAAAAATTTAGCCTTGCAGTTGGAACAGTGGGCTGTTCAAAAGAGCCCCTTACTCCGCCCTGCCGAGCGTTAGCGAGGCATCCCTTACTTCGTTCAGGACGACGTCCCGGGATGTCGTCCGAGGCACGCCAGTGCCGAGGGACCCCCTCGCTTCGCTCGGGGCGACAGAGAAGGGCTCGGGGCGACAAAAGAAGGGTGCTCGGGGTGACATAAAAAGGCTCGGTGTAATAGCCTCCCACCGTGTCATTCCAAACTGGGAATTATTGGTGACATTACTATTTATAATAACAGAGACTTTTTAACTTTCCTTAAAAAGCCTTTCTAAAAAATTGATATATTTGAGAAGTTTGTTCAACCGGTAAAATAGATTTTAGAAATAGAAATAACTCATCTTCGAACTTTTTCTTAATATTTCGTGTAGTCTTAAGATAGACATAATAAAATAACAAATTTTTTTTAATTAATTTATTATAAATTTCTCTTATAATATAAAGGATTACATTTTCTGGGATTTCTCTATTTCTACAAAAATTGATAATTTTATTTATTAATTTTTCAAAATTTTCAACTGTCGGATTATTTTCTGTGTGGATGAGTTCTTTTACAAGATATAATTCTTCTTCACCTATCTGTTTTGCATATTCAATTTTTGCTTTACTATAAAGTTCTCTTTGTTTTTCTGATTTCTCTATAGACAATTGTGAGCCATGCTTTCTATAATAAAGTAAAACTTCAGGAACATTACCTACTTTAAAGTCTGTATTTACTAAAATATCACACCATAATTTATAATCTTCTGCAGGCTCATAATCTGAATTATAGAGAACTTTTTGAAATACCTTTCCTCTAAATACTACAGTAGGATGGGAAAAAACATTACCAAATAAAAGTGTATACTTTATGTCTTCATGTTTAATTGGGAAATTAATAATTCTTTCTTTAATTCCTTTTCTTATTAACTGAATAAAGCTCCCACATACATCAAGATTATTTTTAAACATATATTCTATTTGTATTTCAAATCTTTTAGGTAAGCTTACATCATCTGCATCCATGCGGGCAATAAATTCACCTCTTGCTTGATTTATCCCTTCTATTAATGAATAAACTATGCCTTTATTCTCTTTCCTATCTATTAAAATTATTCTTTTATCTTTTTTAATATATTTTTTTATTATTTCAATTGAACTATCATTAGACCCGTCATTTATTATAATAAACTCAAAATTTTTATATGTTTGATTTAAAATACTCTCTATAGCTTTAGTTAAATATTTTTCAGAGTTATAAACTGGCATTATAACAGATATTAAAGGTTTATTTAGAGAGCCCATCTTTTTAATTTTTCTTAGAACTTGGTGAAAATAATTGATGCAAACGAAGTTTAAAAAATAATTTAATCATTCTGCGGAACCAAGGATTTTCCCATAGTTCAAGCATTTTCTGTTTCAATTCTAAAGGTAGTGTTTTGCTTATTTCCCAATTATCTATATCTTCTATAGATTTTTCACTTGACTTTGAAATAAAACCAACAGGTGGCAATTCCCAAGTTGGATTGTCATAAAGATAGCCTGGACCATTAGCATTAAGAAGGTTTATTACATCAATTGCATACTGTCTAAATATCTCAGGATTTTTATTTACGATTAGACTATATAAATAAATCATACCATCTCTTGGAATTTCTCTTAACATAGAAGCTTTCCTTACTCTATATTTAAAAAGAGGCTTTGGTATTACTACACCTTTGCATCCTTTAGAAACCATCCGCACCACTGCCTCATAATCTTCAAGCCCATATTCCATTTCAGGGTCGTTTAAACCAAAAAGTAAAAAAATCTTTTTTCTTATTATTATACCCTGGCTATTTATAGTATTATGAACAAGTAAGTATGGAGGTTCTGGAGCCCAGGTAGGCCAAATACCTTTTGCTCCCTCAAAATACTCTTCCCAACATCCAACAAAATCAACATTTTTATAATGTTCTAAAATATTGATTGCATTTTCATAATATTCAGGTTCTACCATGTCATCTGCATCAAGAAAGGCGATAAACTCACCCTTAGCATAGAGCGCCCCAGTGTTTCTTGCACGGGCTAAACCTTCATTTTGCTTGTTAGTTATCCTTACCAGATACTCCTTCTCTATCTGATATAAAACTGCAATGCTTTCTGGGTCGTCGCTACCATCGTTCACTATAATAACCTCTTTGTTTGGATAAGTTGATTTCATAACACTATCTATAGCATCTCTTACATACTTTCCCATATTGTAATAAGGAATTATCACTGAAAGCAAGCCTGGGTCTTCATAATAATCCTTAGGAAGTTTCTCCTCGGAAAAATCTTGTCGAGGTATATCTCTTATAAATGGAAAAATACGAGTTTCTTTTTTAAACTTCAAAGTCCTTTCTATAGCCTCTATTTTCTTAAGATATATTACTTCATAAGAACACATTTTTTTCACCCGATTACGAGCATGCTCAACGAAGTGTTTTCTTTCTTCTTCAGATAAATTTATAGCTTTTAAAATTTTTTCCTCAAAACTTTTTGAATTTTTATGTGAAAAAATAAAACCATTCAAACCATCTTCTATCACCTCAGCGTGCCCCCCACTATCAGAAACAAGAGTAATTATACCTTGGCTTAATAACTCAAGAGCTACATAAGGAAAATTTTCCATAAGTGAAGGGACCACCCCTAATTTTATCCTTGATAAAATTGATGATAACTTATCAGGTTCAACAGCTCCTCTCCATTCAACTAAATTTTTTTCAAAATATCTCTGATACTTCTTTTTCAAATACCCACTCATCATCACCGATTTGGGATAAAAAAAAGTATCTCCACCAATCAATATAAGAGGTATCTCAAAACCCTTATCCCATAGATTGGTCATATAAGATAAAAGCTGAACACATCCCTTACGATACTCAAGCCTTCCTAAAAATATAATCTTATTTTCTTTTTCTTCATTTGATAAATGTTTATTTTCTTCAAAATTATAGGGATTTCGAATAATAAATATTTTCTTCTCATCAAGTTCAATGTAATCCTTTAATACATTAATTAAAAAATAACTTGGAGAAATTATAGCATCTGCTGACTTTATACAAAAACATTCCATCTCTCCAATCCAAAAATTGGGGAATTTATAAAGAGGAGTTTGGTTCCAGATATCGCAAAGAAATTTCGGAGTGTGTAAAGTTAAAATTATCGGAATTTCTCTAAACTCTTTCCATAAAAGATATTTTTTTTGTAATAAGAAATAAGCAATTCCTAAATATTCTTGAGATTCTATAACATCTGGCTTTTCTTCTTTTTTTATCCATTCCTGTAAAAATTCAGAAAACTGATAACTTAAAGCAGACTCATAACCTAAATATTCATAGACTGGGCTTTCTCCTATTTTGAATCTTATAACTCTTATTTTATCTATTTCTTCTACCAAAAATTTTTCACTAATCCTATGGTCAGGCACAAAAACAGTTGCTTCATGTCCATTGTTTGACATCATCTTTGCAGTATGAAAAGAATAAGTGGCAATCCCACCACCATAAAAAGGAGGATATTCAGTAGTCAAAAGCCAATATCTCATTATTTTCTCCAAAGAAGATGGATTAATTTTACAATGGGGGAAAATACGATCCTACCAATGGGATGGGCATTTACTCTCCACCAAGCCTCAACTAATCTCCAACTACGGGAATTTTCTATAAAGGAAAGTCTTTCCTTGACATTCTCTAAGGAAGAAAGCCTTTCCTTGAGATGAGAAATAGAAGAACTTAGCCTGTTTACCTCTTCTGCTAACAAATTGTTATGTTTTTTTAGCGTTATATTCTCCTCACTTAGTCTTTCTACCTCAGACTTAAGCCTTTCTGTCTCAGACTTTTGCTCATTTAGAAACCTCTCCTTCTCCTCTAAGCTTACCTTAAGTCGGGCAACCTCCTCCCTATAATAAGAGATAACCCTAAGGTAGGCTTTTTTAGGCTCGTTGGATAGGACTTCTTTTAACTCTTTTAGCCACTTAGCCCGGGCTTCCTCGTGGATTTTTAGGACCTCTTCTTGCTCTTTTAGGATCACTTCGGGATTCTCATCCAAAAATTCCTCTAAAGCCCTTTGCTTAAGCTCAATTCCTGATTGTTTTTGAGAATAATAATCATTAAAAGACAAAAGATAGGTCGGGATACCAAGCATCTTTCCAAAAAGGGCAGTATGATAGGAGTTAGCAATAAAAAGAGGGGCTAAACGTAAAATTGAGCCTGCTATGTGAAGCTCCCCTTTTAGCAAAGCTCCTGCTAAATCAATACCTAAAAACTTAGGAAAATGCTTGGTAAGTAGGGTTTTTTTTATGGATAACCACATGTTTTGCACTTCATCTCTTTGGGTAAGATAAGACTCCACAAAAATGGGAATTCCCTTATCCTTTGTCTTAGAGGAAAGAAGATCTAAAAGCCAATCCAATCTCTCAAAAAAGGCTTCATCCATTGATAAAACATAATAGGATAAATTCATGTTTAAGGCAAAGGAAAATTTTTTGCTTTCTAAGCCCTGCAAATTTTTAGCCTCATTTACTATAGCTAACAATTCCTCAAAGGCATCATCGCTTGAAAATTTGGCAGTTATACCATGCTTAGCAAGGATTTCAACGCTTTTAAGGTCCCTACAGCCGATTAAGTCAGGCTGGTATTTGCGAAGATGTTGAGTTAAGGTTGGGGCAAACTCATCATCTATCTGCTGCCCCGAAATAATATAATGGTCAACAGGAAAGCTCTCTAACACTCCTTCTATCTCTTTAAGCTTAAATTCCCCCCAAAAGCGGTTAAAAAAACCACCTCCATAGAGATGAAAGACAATTGTTGGTAACTTCGCGGTCAGTTGCAAAGGCTCAAGGGGAAGCTTAGCAAGCTTTTCTTTAAAGTCTTCCTCTTCAAAGGCATAGAAAATAAAGTAGGAGGTCCTAAAAAAGGAAGAAAGCTCTTCTATAAAAGCTTTGTTTGAGACTGGAGCTAAATGGATAAGAGGACATAAAAGGGCATTAGGGTTTTCTTTTTTATGCCAATTTAAAGCACCTTTTAATTGCAAAAGGTCTCCAAAATTGTAATAATAACCGTCGTAACCTCCCGCTAAAAAAACAACCCCTTTGGTTTGATTTTCAAAAAGTCTTCTATTAGTTTCTGGATGGGTAAAAAAATTTATCATTTGCACCCTGGGAATCAAATGGTCTATTTTGAAATTATATCACGAAAAAGAAGATTTCAAAAAGGAGGCACAACAGGGGGGATGGGCATGACAGGGTGGGGAGATTTCTCGCTTCGCTCGAAACGACAAGAATATGTTGCTCGAAACGACAAGAATATGTTGCTCGAAATGACGAGATGGGATGCTCGGAATGGTTACACTTTATGTCGCCCCGAGCCCCCTTTTTTTGTCATTCCGAGGCGTATGCCGAGGAACCTCCATCTCATGACCGCCAAGGGGTCCCTCGGCACTTGCGTGTCTCGGGAAGACACAGTGGGAAATGTCGCCCCGAGCCTTTTTTTGTCGCCCCGAGCGCAAGCGAGGGGTCCCTCGGCATAACAGAGTGGGGCGTGGATGTGTAGAAAAAGAGACAAAATAAAAAAGGGCGGGGCATGCTACCCCGCCCTCTTTTTATTTTACCCTACTTTAAAAATTATTCAGCATACTGACCATTCTTGAAGGACTTGAACTTGAGAGGCACTGTCCTTGTTCCCTGAGGAGCATCGTAAACCACATATCCTTCAACGAATGGGTCGTTGGGATTGTTGTTGCAAGCTGTGCCTGTAAAGGCAAGCGATCCCCATGCATAACCAAGACTATCATATTCACCATCAAAACTACCCTCGCCACTAACATTCAAACAACCAGCTTGAGATGGAACCCTAATAAGCAACTTCACAGCCTGACCAAAGTTCCAATCAGCAGTTGGGAAGAGGGATGCTAAGTCAGCTCCGGTGATCATCAAACCGCCACCAGCTGGTATAGACTCTTTACCAGGTATTTGGTTCACGGCAAGAAGCATTGTGTTATTGCTTGCCTTGCTAAAAACTTCAAAGTAAACCTTAGCTTCTTTGTTATACCTGTTGACGAGCTTAATCGTGGTGTAATAACCAGGTGCGTTCTTTACAAAGGGAATGATTGCTTCAAGACCGCCATACCAGGCACCCGCAGGACCTGCTTTGAGGTTACAACAGATATCTTTTACCTTTGGGGTAGTTGGGCAAATATCAGTAACACTTGGATTAGCAACTTCCCAAAGGGTGGGATTTAGTTCAGTATCACCCTTTACTTCTACTACTAATCTATTGGTATCTGTTTTGCAAAGCGGGCAAGGCATACAAGGTGATACACAATGCCATGTTTTATGATCGGTTGTTGTGCACTTAGTTGTGTTATCAGTAAATCTAATTTCTTTTATACCTTGCTCTTCATATAAAGAAACAAGGTCAAAAGAGATCTTAGCAACGTTCATTGTAGTAGGATTAAACGAATCACCCAATACCCAAGGATTTGGGCATCCTTCAGGAGTTGGGCTACTTGTTCTATTAAAGCACTCACCAGCTACTCCGCAGGAACAACTAGCAGCACCTGGAGTGCAACAAGCATCTCTGATTGTATAGTTTCCTAAAAAGGTTTTGAAATCATTATTAGTATCCAATTCTGCAGTAAGGTTTAGAGGTTGAGAATTTATAACAGACTTGGGTATTATTCTAATAAAATCTGCTTCACAACAATCGCTTGCATGATTCCATTTAATCTTAACTACTGCCTCTTTATTACAAGAGGCACCTAAATTAGGATCAAGCTGAACCTTGGTCATATTATTTACAGTACCATTAGTGCTGTTACAAACACCTAAGATTAATGTAGTACCTTGAGCTACAGTGCTATTGAATTTGAAAAATAGGGTATCTGTAGGAAAAGTATGAGGTCCATTTGGAAGTGCAACAACATCGCTTCCATTATAAAGGCAATACTGAGTAGCATTACTAATACTAGTACTAAAATTACCTGGATCTAAAAACTTGGCTCCAGTAAGGGTTATCCCGACAGTAGCATTTTCTGGATAATTCGTTCCAAGTGTAAACTTTACAATAGTGTCTGAATTATCTCCTCCTGCAATAACTTCTTGGTTACCATAAAACTCATAAGCAGCTAAATAGGTGCAAAAACCATCGCATTTTGAAAGTTTAAAATCTCCACTAGAGGAATGACCTAAGATCTTTAAAGCCTTTGGTTGCGAAGCCAACCCTAAAATCCCCAAGGCAGCGACTGCACCACCAGTAATAAGAAACTTTTTCACTTTGCCCTTCTTCATACCCAAACCTCCTTCTTTTTTGGTTTTTTCCTTAAGGCTCTCCATACAACACCTCCTTTCAAGTGTTTTTAGTTTTCTTTTATACCAAATCTTAAAGCTTTGTCAAGGGGTATTTTTTCATAATTTTCTTTTATACCAAAACTTTCAACTTTGTCAAGGAGTATTTGTTCATTATTTTCTTTTATACCAAATCTTAAAGCTTTGTCAAGGGGTATTTTTTCATTATTTTTAGTTTTATCTAAAATTTCAGTTTTGTCAAGAGGGCTAATCTCCCTTGCGGACAAGAGCATCCCCTCCTCTCTCATGCTGAGCTTTCCTTTTTGTCTTTCCTCGGCACGCCTTCCTTTTTGTCTTCCCGAGGCGCGCCTTCCTTTTTTGTCATCCCGAGGCGCGTAAGCGCCGAGGGACCCCCACATGTGGGCGCTGAGGGACCCCTCGCTTCGCTCGGGGCGACATAAAAAAAAGCTCGGGGTGACATAAAAAAAGCTCGGGGTGACATAAAAAAGTAAATATTTCTTGCAAAGCGAGAAAGCCCCCTCCTTGGTAAAGAGGTTTTTACAACTCCCATGCGTTAAAACACCAAGCTTTTATACCGACTTATTTAAATATTTTTTTAAACTTTGTCAAGAAACGAATAGAATTACTTTTAAGTAAAAAATAGCCTTTTCCTCATGAAATTTATTTTTTTCTTGCATTTTTAGAAATTTTCGGGAAATTTAATGCTGTTTCTAAGAGGGTAAAGGATGTAGCGAGCTTTGTGGGAATATGTCCGAGCCCTGTTGAGAGCGGAAGTAGCGTTATGGTGAAGGGTTCAATAAAAAGTTGTTTTTTTGGTAAGTCTTTAAGGAAAAAGCTTTAACTCCTGAATAAAAAACTAAAGACAGTGATTAAAATAGACAGAATAGTAAACCCTAACATCATGGTCCATTGGAGAAAGTTGAACCTCTTTTCTAAAGCTTCAAAACGGGCATCGCTCTCCCTCTTCTGGGTCTCAAACCGAGTGTTCATCTCCTTTATAATTGCCTCAAACCGCGCATCACTCTCCCTCTTCTGGACCTCAAATCGTGCGTTCATCTCCTTTATAATTGCCTCAAACCGCGCATCACTCTCCCTCTTCTGACCTCAAATCGTGCGTTCATCTCCTCCCGAAGTGCCCTCTGCTCCGCTAATAATGCCTCAAACCGCGCATCACTCTCCCTCTTCTGGACCTCAAATCGTGCGTTCATCTCCTCCCGAAGTGCCCTCTGCTCCGCTAATAATGCCTCAAACCGCGCATTCATCTCCCGAAGCAAGGCTTCAAAACGATAGTCCATCTCTTTTCTTAAATACTCCATCTCCTTTCTTAAGTTTTTAAGCTCTTCCTCAACGCGGATGATGCGCTCTATGAGAGATACCTCGTATAGCTCTTTCTCTTTTTGTTTGTAATATTCCTCTAAAAATTCGCGAAATAAGGCAAAAAGTTCCTGTTTGGAATATCCTCGAAGATTTGATAGGTCGATGGGTTCCATGAGTTTAAGATAAATTTTTTCTTTAAACTGTCAAGAGCCAAGTTGGGGCATGTAAGCATCGAGGGACCCCTCGCTTGCGCTCGGGGCGACAAAAAAAGAGGCTCGGGGCGACAAAAAAAGAGGGCTCGGGGCGACAAAAAATAGCTCGAGGCAACAAAAAATGGCTCGGGGCGACAAGAAAAAGCCTCTGGGTGAGCAACCGCTCGCCTCTACAAAACCACGCAGAACCTATTGATCGATTGCTAAATATATTTTAATTATTCTATCTTTTCTTCTTCAATCTTTAAACCAAGTTGAAAGAATGCTTCTTTTATTTTGTCTTCATATTCTGTTTTAAGGATTTCTCCATTCTTGGCTGATATTTCAATCTTTATCTCAACATTAGAGAATTTTTGCTTAATAAAATTGATTGTTTTCACTACATCTGAAAGTTTTCCACTGGAAATAGAAAGTTTAAAAGAAAGTTGACTATACTTGGGTATAAACGGTGGTAAGTCTGTTCTCATTTCCGGAGGTGGGCTTGGCTCTTTTATTATCTCACCAACTTTGCCTGGAGTTTCTGGTTGATAATGACCCTCTTTGGGTTTGTCTTCCTCTTTTTCTTCTTTACAAAGCTCCTTTTTAATTAAGACCTCTGTCTCTTCAAAATAAGGCTCCACATCTGTTTTATAATACTTACATTCTATGTTTCCATCTTCTAAATATCCAAGTCCAAATTCACCTAATCTTACCCCTTCTTTAATCGCTTTTGCTAATACCTCTTTATTCTTTATTCTTAATTCTCCTGGAATTTTATAAAAGGAATCAAGTATGTTTTTTGTTTGGACATAATCTTTTGTTTTCAAGTATTTTTCTTTCAATAGACGAGGACTTATTTTTTCAAGAATTTTATCCTCTTCTTTTAACCTGGTATAGATTTCATCCGCATATTCTTTTTTCCCTGTATATGTAGGAGCTCCTAAATCTATTCTTTCTGGCTCATCTTTATTCGGTAAGTATACAATTCTGTATACTGACTTAATTCCCTCTTTTATATCTTCATTAAATTTTTCTATATTTTCTTTTACTCTTTTCTTTTGGTCTGGTGTAAGCTCAAGATTACTGTCCTTTTCTATTTCTTCCCAAGCTAATTCCTTTCTTAACATGTCCAGGAACTTATTTTTTTCTCCTTCTAAAGGACAAAGAAAAATCAAAGTGTTTCGGTAAACTCGTGGTCTCTCTCCGTATGTTTCTATAAATTCTTTGATCATTATCGGATTATTGCTTTCCATGATAATAAGCTTAAGTTTTTCTGTGTCTGGTATGTCCCTTGCATCTTTTGGGCAAATGTATATATCAAAGTGTTCAGATTTTTTAAATACCTGCCTTAACAAATGCTCTTCTTCTTCAATTAATCTTACCTCACTTATCCCATCCATCTTGTTAAGAAGAATGCGATTAAGGTTCGGCTTATTTGTGAAAAGATATATGGTTTTGGAGTCAGAAAGATAGAAAAGAGTATTTCTTAGATTTTCTAAAGCTTCAACAATTATGCTACTTTTAAACTCTGGTCTTGCACAGGAAAGCTTAATTTCACTAAGGGTTGCTCCCTTTTCTGGTCCACCAGAAAAGGAATACATGAAAATAGTGGTTGCAATTTTTGTGCCCAATCTAAAGGATAAATAGGATGGTCCAAGAGAAGTGTCTACTTTTTTAGCTCCAGAGTCTGAAGAAGTAATGTCAGATGCTATTACGCTATCATATTCAGACCCAATATGTTTAATAAGCTCTCTTCTTATTTCTTCGTTGGATAGATCAATGTCTCCAAGGCTAATAAAAGGTAAGTTTGAAGCTTTTAAAGACTTAACAACAAGGGCAAGGAGCCTTAAAACTCCTCTTGTTCTCTGAAAGGTTGGGAAAGAGCCCCATCTTTTGTATAAAACATCAATAACCTCTGGTTGAAAAGGATAGCTTGCTTTAAATCTTTGCTTGTATAAAACTTTGTCCATTTTTAAAAAGCCTTCTCTTTCTGCATAATCAATAAAGTCCTGGATAATTTCTTCAGCTAAGCTCTCATCAACATACTTAAAAAGTCTTTTTCTTATCACATGGGCAACCTCTTCGTCTTCAATCGGTGTAAGAACCTTTTCCAACCTTCCGACAAATTTTTGAAGTTGCTGAAACCGTTTTTCTCCTTTTTCATCAAAATGTTCAAGGAGACTTGAAGGTAAAGTAAAAACTAATACAGAATTAGATAATGTTGACAAAGTCTCAGTAAGCTCTTGTATAAATAACAGGGTTTGATCTCCTAAAGTAGTATTCCCAACTTTAACTCCATCAGCTTTGATAGTATATGCAAGAATTTCATCCATAAGGATTAATAAAGGCTGAT
>Ga0081479_109682_pt1 | contig 18389 bp, 16 predicted proteins | sample MamHotmetagenome_FD_70984 | JGI IMG/M metagenome (GOLD analysis project Ga0081479, IMG submission 70984) | Hot spring cone microbial streamer communities from Mammoth Hot Spring (Liberty Cap Streamers), Yellowstone National Park, USA - T=72 v2... | ecosystem: Environmental > Aquatic > Thermal... | reverse complement strand
ATTGGTTTGTCAACTGTTCTCTATAAGTCTCTGCGCTCATCATTTTGGCAATCTTACGCCACAAATACACACTTGACATGCCACTATTTCTACCACAACGTCGGAGAATTGATAAGCCCTAATTACGCGCCTTTTATGTCTGCCATCCACCTTTTGGAGGAATCCTATGACCAGCACTTTCGTTCGCGAACTGCCGGCATGTGGCCGGCTGAAGGGCAAAGTAGCCATCATCACCGGGGCTACTTCCGGCATCGGCGAAGCGACCGCCTTGCTCTTTGCGCAGGAGGGCGCCCATCTGGTGCTCAGCGGGCGCCGTCAGGAGCGCGGGGAAGCCGTCGCAGAACGCTGCCAGAAGCACGGCGGGCGAGCGCTTTTCGTCCAGGCCGATCACACGCGCCTGGAAGATTGTGCGCGCGTGGTCGCAGCAGCAGAGCAGGAATTTGGCCGTGTGGACATTCTCTTCAACAATGCCGGCGTAGTCACCCGCGGCACCGCCGAGACGACTTCAGAAGAAACCTGGGCCTATACCCTGACCTTGAACGTGACCGCTGTCTGGCGGATGTCGCGACTGGTGATCCCCCTGATGCGAGCACAGGGAGGGGGTGTGATTATCAACAACGCCTCGGATTGGGGGATCGTCGGCGCCCGCAACGCTTTACCTTACGCAACCAGCAAGGGCGCAGTCGTTTTGATGACCCGCAGTATGGCGCTGGATCATGCCGCAGAGGGCATTCGGGTGAACGCGGTCTGTCCAGGAGATACCTTTGTGGAACGCTGGCTGGAGCAAGGATATTTTCAAGATGGGCAGCCCGTCAGCGAAGAAGAAGCCATGCGTGAGTCGGCCTCTTATATCCCCCTCGGGCGCTTTGCCTATCCCCAGGAAATTGCCCGTGCAGTCCTTTTCCTCGCCTCTGACGAGGCCTCTTTCATCACCGGGCACACGTTGCTTGTGGATGGCGGGAACACCGCCCAGTAGTCAAAAGCGTTGCCAGTTCAAATGCGTAATGGCAATCGCTAAGGCATCCGCTGCATCATCCGGTTGAGGGATCGCCTCAAGTCCCAGCAGCAGGCGCACCATCTCCTGCATCTGCCGCTTGTTCGCCGATCCGTAGCCAGTCACGCTTTGCTTGATCTCGTTGGGAGTATATTCAGCAACCGGGATTTCCGCCTCGGCCAGAGCGAGCAAGATCACCCCACGCGCCTGTCCTACCTGAATGGCCGTGCTGACATTGCGCTGAAAAAATAACTTCTCCACAGCGCCGCTTTGGGGTCTGTGGAGAAGCAAGAGTTCACGAATTTGCTGATACAGGAAAAGCAACCGCTGCGGAAGCGGATCGGCAGGTGGTGTTTCGATCACCCCAAAGGCAACCGCAGTCAGCGCCTCACCACCCTCTGACTCCAGGATGGCGTAGCCAGTCCGTGCCGTCCCTGGATCGAGACCGATCACCCGCTGCCTCATTCCGTCTCAACGGCTGCCAGGGCCTCCTCCGTCAGCTTGAGATTATGGTAAACGTTCTGCACATCGTCCAGGTCTTCGAGAGCCTCGATCACCTTGAGCACCTGCAAAGTTTCCTCGACGTTCAGCTCGATCTCCTGTTTGGCGATGTAGCGCAGCCCGGCCTCTTCAGGGTGGACGCCTGCCGCATGGAGCTTATCGGCGACGTCCTTGAACGATTCCACCGGTGCGATGATCTCAATGTTCTCGCCATCCTGCGTGACATCCTCCGCGCCCGCCTCAACCGCCAGTTCAAAGGCGCGATCGTAGTCCAGTTGGGAGGCCGGGAAAGAGAAATAGGCCATGCGCTGGAATTGCCAGGCGACGGAACCCGCCTCCGCCATGTTGCCGCCGTTACGCGTCAGGACGTGGCGAATTTCGGCCACGGCGCGATTGCGATTATCCGTCACGCACTCGATCATCAGGGCCACGCCGTGCGGCGCATATCCTTCGTACATGACCTGCTCAATGGCAGCGGCGTCTTTGTCCTCTCCGGTGCCGCGGCGAATGGCGCGTTCAATGTTCTCTTTCGGCATATTATTGGCACGGGCGCGCTCAATGGCCAGTGCCAGACGCACATTGTTCTCCGGGTCGCCTCCCCCTTCCCGCGCGGCCATAACGATCTCGCGCGTCAGACGGGTGAAAAGCGCACCGCGTTTGGCATCCTGTGCCCCTTTCTTCCTTCGGATCGTTGCCCAATGGCTATGTCCGGACATACAAACTCTCCTTTTGCACTAAAATTTCACTTCGCTTTACAAAGCGTTCTCGAACTGTTCAATCTTGCATCCAAACTGTTGTGCCTGTCTTTGCGAGGAGCATTCTTTGCGACGAAGCAATCCCCAGGCGGTCAATCTGGCCTGATATGGGAGATTGCTTCGCCAGAAAACGGCTCGCAATGACATGGCTGAGCAGTTACGCGTCCTCTACGGGACAGCGCATAAACGACGCACAGCAAACCACACCAGCAAAGCGTATCAGCTTGATGCGCGCGTGGATCCGCTCGTTTCCGTAGAATCCATTCCATCACCTGACAAGATAGACCCGGAATCCGGCAACTTCCTGCCTTGCCAGTTCCTGCTGACAACCCCGTTGTCTTGCGAGATGGCAACAGCCGCTGAAGCAATCTCTGCGCCAGTCTCATAGAGCCTTGAGATCGCTCCGCCGCCCCTGGCGACTCGCAACGACATGAATGGGCAGATGGTTACACTGCCTGTATTTTATCACAATCCTGAGCCTGCCAGCGCGCCGCACAGTTTGCGCCCCGCGGGAGAGATTTTGAGACCGGCACATTCTACAAAACCCCGGCTTCAACCAAGAAATCCTCGCACGTGTCCGGCCTCGACGATCATCTCCTGTATCCCCTCGCTGATACCGGCCTTCAAATGGCGGATGATCCTGGACGTAATGGCCCGATGGGCTTCATTCGGCTGATAACTTACCAGGAATTCAGTCTTTATGTCACTTCTTACTTCTTCGGGTAAAATTTCCAGGCAATCAGGGTTGAAAAATCGGGCGGCGCTCGCCATATCTTTCTCCAGATTGACGTAAACCTCGCTCAGGTCGCGCCATGCTTCATGCGTCAGCGCGCTCAACCCGAGGAATTCTGGCGGTAAACCTATCGAATAAAGCGCCGCACAGAACCCGATAGCCCGTGGTAGCTTTGCCTTGCCAAAATTGCGCGAGTATCCGAAAAGCCCAACATGAAGCTTTCTCATCCTTCGACGGGGAACAAAGCGGGCAATGGCATTGACGAGGGGCGCCAACAGCTCTGCCTGTCGCTGATACTCCTGCGCAAGTCTCCTCCCCTGAGCGATCCAGCGCTCTTCGTCTATCTCCTGGAAGGGTCTGCGCGCCGCGGATTTGAGAAGTTTGATCGCCTGGATCACATCTTCCACCGGATAGTCATACTTGAACGCAGATTGGACCGTGAATATTTCGACCTCCGGATATTCCGCAAGCACCTCGTTCACCGTATAGGGCGTGAGGTTGCCCCTGAACGGAGGAGAACCCGCTCCCAGGATCGGATACACCTTCACCCCCGTCCTTTGCGAGAGCTTTCGCAATCGCTGCAGGGCAATTTTGTTGAAAAGCACCGCACTGATGACTCCATAATTCAGCGCAGGGTCCGAACGCGCCAGAAAAACCCGCATGTAGCTTAAATCTTTACCCTGCAAATACTCCTCAACAATCCGATGCGCCTCCAGCATATGCTCCATATCCTCAAACAGAGGGATGAGCTGGATGGCCTGGGGTTTGAATTCGCCGATCCACTCCGCCAGGGTCATATCCCCCGGCAGGATTGGTTGATATTGCCGCTCGTAAATGAAATTACGATAAAAATCATAAATCCTGTCAAGCTCTCTTGCGGAGGTCGTCATGGGGAGGATCACCTCAAAAATGGGAGCAACTTCCTCCCCATAGAACAACACTGCTGCGTCCCTTGAGCGAGGAATGCTCTCCAGGGTTTCCAGCACGACCTTTGCCTCCCCCTTCTCGATCTCAGGATTGGGGATGCGCAGTGTGAGAAACACCTCCCTGCCCAACACCTTCTGTTAAAAAAAATCTGGATACCGGGTGAGCAATTTGCGCACAACAAAATCGTCCACCTCTTTCCCTTCGCTATCCCACATTTGCTCATCGCAACCCAGATGGCTGAAGATATAGTAAGCCTCCTGCACCTCGTCATCTCCAGACATCTCCGGAGACTCGGCGAAAAATGGCACAATCACATTATCCGGGTGCTGTGTAGACATCACTCTTGGAATTTTCATATAGCAAAATATCCTTTCAGAATTTTGTGATATTTTTAACAGAAAATTCTAACAAAAATGAATTTTCTGGCTTTGCGCCCAGTTGGTTTATCTTTTTTCGTAACTGTTCAGCCCTGCATCCAACCTGTTGTGTTTGTCATTGCGAGGAGCGTTCTTTGCGACGAAGCGATCCCTAGGCGGTCAAGCTGGCCTGATAAATGGGAGATTGCTTCGCCGAAAAACGGCTCGCAATGACATAGCCGAATAGTCACCTTTTTCTACGCAGCACGAACCAGTCTCCAACGTCCATTGAGACAGGCTCAAAAGCCCGTCCTACCCCGTCCGCCGTCCACGCCGCGGTCTGCTGTCCGCGGTCCGCCGTCCATCATTCGTTTATTCGTTCCCCATTCGTTGACGGTTTGCCCCCTACCCCGTCCACGCCGCGGTCTGCTATCCGCGGTCCGCCGTCCATCATTCGTGCATTCGTTCCCCATTCATTGACGGTTTGCCCCCTACCCCGTCCACCGTCCACGCTGCCGTCTGCCGTCTGCGGTCCGCCGTCCATCATTCGTTTATTCATTCTTCATTCGTTGACAGTTTGCCCCCCCACCCCGTCCACGCTGCCGTCTGCTGTCTGCGGTCCGCCGTCCCTCATTCGTTTATTCGTTCTTCATTCGTTGACGGTTTGCCCCCTACCCCGTCCACGCCGCGGTCTGCTGTCCGCGGTCTGCCGTCCATCATTCGTGCATTCGTTCCCCATTCGTTGACAGTTTGCCCCCCCCGTCCACACCGCGGTCTGCTGTCCGCGGTCCGCGGTCTATCCTCAAACCTGTGCTACACTGGAAAGGCCATAACGCTCACGGAGATTCGGCAGCAGATACTCCTCAAAAAAGCGTTCCACATCATACACAGGCTCCCAGCCCCAATCCCGCCGCGCCGCCGAATCATCCACCGCGGCCGGCCAGGAATCCACAATCCCCTGCCGATAGGGGTTCGGCGCATACGTGATCGAAGCGCCTGGAAAGGCGCGCCCTGCCCAGTCGTGGAAATCCTGCGCCGAAAGCGAGAAACTCCCCACATTGTAACTGCGACGCGAAAGGCGCTCCGCCGGAGCCTCCATCAACTGACAGATGGCGCGTACCGCATCCGGCATCGCCATAAAAGGCAGGCGAGTTTCCGCATCCACAAAACACGCATACGGCTTCCCCTGTGCCGCTGCATGGAGCATCTCCGGCCCGTAATCGCTCGTTCCGCCGCTGGGTACCGTGAACGCGCTGATCAGACCGGGAAAGCGCAGCGCACGAAAATCCACCATCGCAGGCGGTTGCGGATCGAGATGCTTCTGCCCGTAATAATGGCTGAAATAATGCCCAAGCCGCTCCCCGCTCAGCTTATGGCAACCGTAAAGCGTGTGAGGCGTGGTCCACTCCTCCTCGCGAACTGCGCCGGCCTGCTCCTTCGTCCTGCGATCGGGCAGCCCATACACCGCAATCGAACTGGGAAAGAAAAACCGGATTGCCCGTCCGCGCTGCTCCGACTTGCGCGCCGCCAGCAACAACAACTCAAAGGTTCCATCCACATTGATCCGATGGGCCTCCTCCGGCATACGTTCTGCTTTTGAGGAAAGGAACGCCGCCAGATGGAAAATACTATCGAACGTGCGCTCATAAAGCTGCTTCACCCGCAGCAACAAATCCCCCTGGATATGCTCTTCCACGAAAGGCGTCAGCTCGGCTGGCAAAGGGGCCAGGTCCAGCGTCAGAATGCGGTATTTCCCCTGCTCGCCAAGCGCTTGCACCAGTGCCTGGCCAATCTCACCACAAGCTCCGGTCACCAGCACAATCTCTTGACTCATCGTATACTCCTCAGGTAGGATACACCCGTATTTTACAACCTTTTGGCGAGGATCGAAATGGCAGAACGCAAGGCTCACTTCCACTGGAGCCGTCAGCGGTGGCACTTTCCACATGGCTGGCCGGGCTTATGGCTGAAAGCGCTCTTCTTTTGGGGAATGATTGGGATATTGACTGCCTGCATCAGCGCTTCCCCCGTTGCTTCCCTTCCGAAAGTCATGGAGTCTCCGACTGCGCCTTCCACCCCGACCCCGATCTGGTTCCCTGCAACCCCGACCTTTACCCCTTTACCGCTGCGGACTGCCACCCCCACCCCAGACTGGTTTGCTCAGATCCGTGGCGTGCTGCTGACGGATGCTTTTTCCGATCCCCAGGTATGGAACCTGGTGCGCTCCTCGCAGGGGAGCATCAGCCTGCGGGAGGGCCGTCTGATCCTGGCCGCGCAACCTGCGTTCACGCTCGTCACCTTGCGCCGCGAACCCATCCTGGAGGATTTCTACCTTGAAGTGACCGCGGAGCTCAGCCTGTGCCGTGGAGAAGACCTGTATGGCTTGCTCTTTCGCGCCACCGCAAACGGCGCCTATCGCTATGGCCTGGACTGCCGTGGGCGGATACGGCTGGATCGCTTGAAAGGAAATGTGCGCTACGAGCTACAATCTCCCCTCCCCAGCGGCGATGCCCCCCTCGGATCGCCGGGGATCGTCCGTCTGGGCGTATGGGCGCAGGGTCGCGTGCTGCGCTTCTTCCTCAACAGCCGCTACCAGTTTGAAGTGCAGGATGCAACGCTGACCAACGGGCTGATCGGCTTCTTTGCCCGTCCAGCCGGCGACACGCCCCTCACCGTACGCTTCGCCAACCTTGCCATCTACTCCCTGCAGCCTTAGACAAAGCAACCGCCATGCCTGCCTTTCGCTGCATAACCCCACCCCCACCCGTTGAAAGCCTACGCCTCCCCCACAGGTTGAAAAGCCTGTGCTACAACCCTCCACGGTCCACCGTCCATTCCGTCGTCCTCCACGGTCCACCGTCCACTGTCCACTGTCCACCGTCCATCTCGCGGTCTGCCGTCTGCGGTCCGCCATCTATCCTGCCATCCGCAGTCCCTCATTCGTTTATTCGTTCCCCATTCGTTAACGGCTTGCCCCTCCTCCCCACAGCCTCGAAAACCCATGTACAATCATCCCCGGTCCACCGTCCATTTCGCGGTCTATCCTGCCATCCGCAGTCCCTCATTCGTTTATTCGTTCTTCATTCGTTGACGGTTCACCCCTACCCCGTCCACCGTCCACCATCCATTTCGCGGTCTATCCTGCCATCCGCAGTCCCTCATTCGTTTATTCGTTCCCCATTCGTTGACGGCTTGCCCCTCCCCCCAACCTCGAAAACCCATGTACAATCATCCCCGGTCCACCATCCATCTCGCGGTCTATCCTGCCATCCGCAGTCCCTCATTCGTTTATTCGTTCTTCATTCGTTGACGGTTCACCCCTACCCCGTCCACCGTCCATCTCGCAGTCTGCCGTCCGCGGTCTGAAATCAACCTCACCCCAAGGAGACCCCGATGCCTCATAAGCGAACCTGGCTGATTTTCATCTCCGGTTTCCTCTGGCTGCTCCTGGTCAGCCTGGCATATGTGTATACCCACAAACCCTTCTCCCCCGCCATGTTCCTTGCGCTCAGCAGAGATCTCTGGGTGCTATGGCTCAACTTCTGGCTGCTGAGTGTGAGCGGCGGCTTGGGACAGGCAATTCTGGAGCGTCTTCTGCGGCCTCATCCAGGGGGACGCTCGGAAGAACAAGAAGGTTTTACGCTTCCCCTGGCTATCGGGATGGGGATTCTCTCCCTGATCGTGCTAGGGATCGGCCTGTTTACAGTGCGCGCCTGGAGCTTTGCGCTGCTCCTGCTGATCCTTTCCGCCTGGCACTGGCGTTCGATCCGCGCCTTCTGGCAGCGCGTGCGAGCAGGCTGGCAGGCAATAGCCCCCTCCGGTGGCGCCGAAATTATCCTAGCGCTGTTAGTAGCCGCCCTCCTGTTCCTCAACCTCTCGCGAGCCCTTGCGCCGCCGCTGGTCTTCGATGCCCTCGTCTATCACCTGACCCTCCCCCTGCGCTATCTCCAGGAAGGCCACATCACCTATATCCCCGAAATCATGTTCTGGGGTATGCCGCAACTGGGAGAAATGCACTACCTGCTCCTGCTCACACTGGGCGGCGCATCGGCTCCGGCCGTCCTGGGTTGGGGAGTGGGGATGCTGGCGCTGCTGGGCCTGGGGGAGAGGTTACAACGCCAGTTCGGTCGCATGGCAGGCTGGTTTGCCATCGCAGCCCTGATGAGCGGCCCCACGATTTCCGACCTGCTCAGCGCTGCCTATCTGGAATGGTTCCTGATCCTCTACGCGCTGGCGTGGTGGCAGGCGTTGGAAAACGTTTACGAAGAGGAGCACGATCGCAGATGGGAAATCTTGCTGGGAATGACCGCCGGCTTTGCCCTCAGCCTGAAATATACCGCCGGAGTGCTCTCCCTCCTCACCCTCGCCGTCGTGGCCTGGCGCTTCAGGAGAGATGGCCGGCAAAGCCTCCGCCCGCTTTTCAGAGTGGCCCTGATCATCGCCCTGACCAGCCTTCCCTGGTGGCTCAAAAATCTCGCCTGGACCGGCAACCCCTTCTATCCCCTGCTCTTCCCCTCCGGCGCCATGGATGCCTTTCGCTATGACTTTTATCATCACATCCCCTCCGATCTCTCCTGGAAAGAACTCATCACGTTCCCCTGGTACATCACCATCTGGGGAGTGGACAGAAAAGTCGGCCCCTCGGCCTCGATAGGCCCCCTCTTCCTTGCCTTCTGGCCATTCGCCTATGCGGGCTGGAAGGGCTGGACGGAGGCTCAGCGTCGTCGTTTGCGCCTGGCAACCTTTATTCTGTTGGGTGGCTTTTTCATCTGGGCGCTCGCCGCCTCCCGGAACGGCTTGCTGGTGCAGACCCGCCTGTTTATGCCCCTGTTTCCGATCTGGAGTCTGCTGAGCGCAGCCGGCTTTCTCCAGGCGAGTCGTCTGCGTGTGGCCTCCATTCGCTTCGGACGGATTGCGCTCGCCTTCGTCTCGCTCTTTGTAACATTCAGCGTGATAGAGACCCTCTCCACCGTCCTGCCCGGTCGCTCGCTGGAACAGAACCTCGGCCTGCTCAGCGATGAGGACTACCTGATGCGCAATCTGGGCGATCTATATGCCGTCAGCACGGCGATTCAAAGCCTGCCTGCTGATTCACGGGTTATCATGCTTTGGGAAGCCCGTGGATTCTACTGTGTCCCTCGCTGCGAGCCAGATGAGATCATTGACCGCTGGTATCAGGAGGTACACCTGCATCGCACGGCTGCCGAAATTCGAGAGGCCTGGCTGGCCCAGGGCTACACGCACATGCTGATCTGGGAGGCCGGCTTCAAGTTCATTCGAGAACATGACAACGCTAAGTTCAAGGCCAGCGACTTCCAGCAACTGGAAGCATTGCGCAATCTCCTCGGATCACCGCAGGCGATAGGAAGCTACACGCTCTACCCGCTTCGGAGGCCATAAGCCTGGCGGGCCGATCTTGCGCCTCAGGAGGGCTCCGTCTGCGCCTCCCCCAGCGACCTGTAGCCGCATCCCGTTCCCCCCACTCCGCTGCCCCCTGAGGCGCCCTCACAACAGCCCGCGCCCCACAACCTCGAGCCCGTGTACAACCTCCACGGTCCACCGTCCATCGTCCCCCTGCGGTCTGCCGTCCGCGGTCCGCGGTCTATCTTGCCGTTTGCGGTCCCTCATTCGTTTATTCGTTCCCCATTCGTTGACGGTTTGCCCCCACCCCGTCCACCGTCCATCGTCCTCATCCACAACTCACTCACCTGCGCCTCCTTCTCCGGCGAAAGCGGCATCAAGGGTGGACGAACGTCCCAGCGTGGAAAGTCATACCAGCGAGCCAGCAGCGCCTTGATCAGGGGTGGAAAGGGCGGGAACTTCTCCAGAATATGGCGCTGATGGGTGACCCGTTCCTGCAGCGGGGAAATATCTTCCCCTTTTCGCCAGGCATCCCAGAGAGCGCGCAGGTCTGGGGAGATCAGATTTGCGGCCGCCGTGATACACCCCTGCGCTCCGTTCTCCAGCGCAAGCTGGAAATGGGAATCGGTGCCGGTCAAGACGAGCAAATCCGAGCCAAAGCGCTGCCCCAGGGCGCGGGCAAATTCCGCATCGTGGGAGGAATCCTTGAGGCCGGCAAAGCGCCGCGGAAAAGCATCCTTGAGGCGACTCAGCAACTCCAGCGAAAAACCGATCCCGGCCACGTTCGGAATGTGATAGCCGAGCAGGTAGCCATCTGCCGGCACCGCATGGCGCAAAAGATGGGCAAACCAGTGATAGAGGCCCTCCTCGCTTGCGTTGCGGAAATAGTAAGGGGGAAGCACCACCACGCCATCAAATCCCAGGTCAAAGGCGGAACGGATCAGGAACTCCGTCTCGCTCAGGCTGGGAGTGCCACATCCGGCAAGCAGGCGCAGCGCGGGGAATTCTTCCCGAATGCGCACCGCGTGCCGCCAGAGCAGAAGTCGCTCCTCTGGCGAAAACGAAGGGCCTTCGCCGGTCGTACCGAAGAGTAACACCCCATGCACACCCCGGCCAACCAGAAAACGAAGCAAATCCAGCAGGCCATCGAGATCAAACGTTCCCCCCGCCTTCAAGGGAGTCACCGCAGCCGCATAGACGCCGGCCAGCGGATGGAATGCGCTCATTTCTCTACCTCCTGCAAAAAATTCCGCGCCGCTTCTTCGGGCGGCTGCAAAGGCTTGCCAAAGGCCTCCACCAGATACCGCTGATGATCCATCACCCAGAGATACAGATCCCCTTCCGTGCGGCCGGGGAATTCGCTCAGGATACCGCTTTCACGGATGATCTCCACCACCGGCAGATAGACGGTATCGTACCAGTGGGTAACAGCCTCTTCTTCCGAGACCGGGCGTCCCAGGTCAATGCCCATGAAGTAGCGATGCACGGCGATATGTTCCAACATGCGGCTGAAGCCATCAGGGATGGTGAGCTTGATGCGCGCCTCCGGCCGCAGGCGATCCAGATTCGTGCGCTCCAGGAAATGCACCTTCTCATGCAAAATTTCCAGGTCTTCGGGTTTGAGATCGGGGGTGATATTGACGCGCGTCTGGCATTCGCGCACTTCGGCCTCGATGAATTTCTGCCCTTGTTGCCGTGCCACAGAGACACGATGGTGCCCATCCACCACAAAATAGACCTCACCAACCTTGTACAGTACCACAGGGGGCAGGCTGATTTCTTTGTAAAAAGCATGTGCCACCCGTTGCCAGCGTTCGGCCAGCGAATCATCCAGGGGCAGGAAAGCGCGATCAAACTGGTGATAGCGATTCAGGCTACCCACAATCTTCTCCAGCGGCACCTCCTGCACGCCGCGATAAATCGGACCGCCGAGATGGAGTTTTTCGCGCACTTCCTCGTATGAGAGCAAGCGCAAAGGGCGCCCCGAAAAGAAGGCGGCCAGGCGCGAAAGAAAGGCTTTGAAACGCGCCTGCTCAAAATCCAGGGCGGCGCGCTCATCCGTTTTGCGACTCATCTCCGTATATCCATGCTTGAAGGGCCTGGGCGGTGCGCTGCGGCGCTTCCATCATTGGCATATGCCCCACCCCCGGCAGCTCGATCAGACGGGCGCGCGGTACGGCTGCCCGTATCTCCTGGGCACGCGTCAGCGGGATCAGGCTATCGGCCTGACCATGCACCAGGAGCAGGGGAAACTCGCCGCTCTGGAGCACCGCGAGCGAATCGGGACGCTGCGCCATGGCATGGAGGGCAGCGATCAACGCCTGTGGATGCTGGCGGGCGATCAGCGTAAACAGGAGCCGACGCAGCGATTCATCGGGGGTGAGCGCCTGGCTCATGCTTTCCGCGACAAAGGTCACGCCTTCGCGTGCGATGCGTTCCGCGGTTTCCAGGCGCGCGGCGCGCCGTTCGGGCGGATCGGCTGCCGCTTGCGAAGCGATCAACGCCAGCCCTTTGACGCGCTGCGGATAGCGGCGGGCAAAGGCCAGGGCAATATAGCCGCCCATCGAGTGGCCGGCGAGGAAGGCGCGTTCGATCTGCAGATGATCGAGCAGCGCGTTCACATCCGCCGCCAGCTCCTCCATGCCAAAACCCGGTGCAGCCCCCTCACTCTCCCCAAAGCCACGCACATCAGGCAGGATCGCCTGCACCCCTTTCAAGGAGGCGAGCAGCGGATGCCAGATGACGCGGGTCAGCGGATAGCCATGGATCAGGAGCAACGGTTCTCCGCTACCACGCGTTTCAAACGCCAGACGTAAACCCTGAGCATTGAAAAACTGGCTCATGGCTGTCCCCCTCTGAGACGGGCGCGTTCTTCCTCTACGATAGAGGGGTCTAATTTGCGGAAAAGGGGTTGAATTTTCCCCAGTGCCTGACCCGGCGGGAGCTGGCTGGGCTGCCATTGGGTCGCCGTCTGCGGCACCGGCCGGTAGCGCAGCACGGTATGCCGCCCCAAATCGTCCTCAACGCTTTCCGTGTATTGGGAGCCGAAGAGGGGAGCCGTGTATCCCAGCATTCGATGCAAGGCCTCGGAGGAGAAGGGGAGGAAGGGGGCGAAGAGGATTTTCAGGGAATCTATAGCACGCAGCGCGGTGTAGATGGTGAGCGCAGCCTGCTCCTTCTCCGTTTTGACAGCGTTCCAGGGCGCGTTTTGCTCCAGGTAGCGGTTGACTTCCGCAGCCGTGCGCATCGCTTCCTGCAAGGCAGCCCGCAAATGGACGGCTTCCAGCTCCTCGCCGACGCGCGTAAAAGCCTTTTCCACCTCATCCAGCAGGGCGCGATCCTGAGGGCGCAGATCGGTCAGGGAGATGGGGGGCACGCGCCTTTCCCAATGTCTGGCAGCGAACGAGAGCACGCGATAGGCCAGATTGCCCCAGGTCGCCACCAGCTCGTTATTGTTGCGGGCGACGAACTCTTCCCAATCCCAATCACTATCGTGCATCTCTGGCATGTTGGCGGTCAGATAGTAACGCAGCAGATCGGGATCGTAGCGTTCGAGAAAGTCCAATCCCCAGACCGCCCAGTTCCGTGAGCCGCTGATCTTCTGACCTTCCAGGTTCATGAACTGATTGGCCGGCACATCATAGGGCAACGTCAGGCGCAGCCCCTTCTCGCCATTGAAGATCTCCATGAAAGTTTCTCCAGCGCCCATCAACTGCGCTGGCCAGAGAACGGCATGGAAGAAGATGTTATCCTTCCCGATGAAGTAAAACTGTCGGGCTTGTGGATTCAGCCACCAGTGGTACCAGGCACGCGGTTGGGATACGAGCTGCGACCATTCAATTGGCGCCGAGAGATACCCGATCACGGCCTCAAACCAGACATACAGGCATTTTCCATCCCAACCCTCCAGGGGAACAGGGATGCCCCAGTCCAGATCGCGGGTGATCGGGCGAGGCTTCAGCCCCTCCTTTTCGATCTTGCCCAGGGATTCACCGAGCACGGTTTCGCGCATGTGGGCCGCGCGCTCTTCCAGAAAGGCGCGTATCTGCTCTTCCATGCGGGGAAGATCGAGGTAGAAATGCTCGGTAGGGCGCAATTCGAGCTGTCTGTCGCCAACTCGGGAGTGCGGATTGAGCAATTTCTCCGGCTCCAGCACATTGCCACAGCGATCACACTGATCCGAACGCGCCCCTTCGTAACCGCAAAGGTAGCACGTTCCTTCGACGTAGCGATCCGGTAGAAAGCGGTGCCGCGAGGGGGAATACCATTGCGGACTGGTCTGGGTGAACAGATAACCGTTCCGATGGAGCGCCAGGAAAATGCTCTGGGAGACCTTGAAATGATTACGAGTATGCGTCGTGGTGAACAGGTCGTAAGTGATCCCGAGCTTCTGGAAGAGTTCCAGGAAACGGTGGTGGTAATACTGATAGACTTCCTCCACCGGCTTGCCCAGTGCATCGGCCTTGAGGGTTACTGGCGTACCATGTGAATCGGTGCCGCTGACCATCAAGACATCGTTGCCCTTCATGCGATGATAACGAGCGATAATATCACCCGGCAGATGCGAGCCGGTGATATTTCCGACATGGATGTCGGCGTTTGAATAAGGCCAGGCGATAGCGACCAGGATCGGGGTGCTCATAGGAACCTCCAGAAATACAAAATAAAAAGAGCCGTCCGTCTCCGGACAGCTCTTTCGTCACAGGGCCTGCTCAAAGACGATTTTGCGACGCTGTCCGGAACAGGAAGCGCGTCGGCCGGCACATGTCCATCATCATCTTCGCAGAGTAAAAGCCTCGAGTGCTCATGCTTTTAGTTTACGCAAGGAATGGGTTTTTGTCAACGTCTGTCTCCCTGAGGTAATGTATCGTTTGTTCAGGGAATTCGCGGAGAGAGCCCGATTACCCCAAACCCCGTTTACGGTGCAGGAACCCCTAACCCCGCTTGCGGGGAAGGGGGCCTGGCTACCACAAGCCATAAAAAACCTCCGCCTCCTGTCATTGCGAGCGCAGCGCATGTCCCGAGCGTAGCGTGGGGAAAGCAATCTCCTGGCCGATAGGGGGATTGCTTCGCCGCCTGCGGCGGCTCGCAATGACAAGAATGAGGAGCGGGTAGGGAATTGCTTTTTCAAATTTCCTGAAGTAAAGATACACTACCACGTCCTGTACCCCCTGAAGTTTTGCTGTTTTCAGGATGTTAACGTATAATGAGTGCACTGCGAAAAGGTAATCTTCTCATCGCAGAGACCACGGAGATCACAAAAACTAATTATAAATTTATCTATGATAAAAAATATGGCAGAGCAAAACTTTTTCTTTGTGCCTTTAGTTAAAAAATCGCCTTTTTTATTCATAAATCTTGCGCACTCGGTGTGCTCTGTGTGCTCCGTGGTGAGTTTTTACAGTAGACTCAATTTCAGGTGAGCGAGGTCATTGCTGTATGAGAAGAGGCTATATTCTCTCCTGAACTTCGTATCCACATATTCGTCGCAAAGCGAGGGAATGATGATTGAATGTGAAGCTTTAACTAAGACATATACTGTGCGAGAAAAACCTTCGTTCTTTTCACGCGGAGTAGAACGCAAAATAGCGGCTCTGCGAGAAGTGAGTTTTTCAATCTCAGCGGGAGAGATGGTTGGGCTGTTGGGGCCTAATGGGGCAGGAAAAACCACTCTGCTGAAAATTCTCTCTACTTTGTTAGTGCCTGATAGTGGAAGAGCAGCGATAGAAGGCGTAGATGTGTTGCGCTTCCCCCGCATGGTGAGACAGAAAATAGGGTTGGTATTGCCGAGTGAGCGCAGCTTATATTGGAAGCTCACCGCACAAGAAAATTTGCAACTTTTCGGGGGATTATATAATCTGCCTTCAAGAAAAGCGCGCGAAAGAAGTGAATTTTTATTGAAAACAGTAGGACTTTCTGAATTTTCTCACGTGCCAGTAGAAAAATTCTCTACCGGCATGCGCAAACGATTGATGATTGCGCGAGCCCTGTTACACGAGCCGCGCCTCTTGATTTTGGATGAACCATCCAGTGGCCTTGATGTGCAAGGGAAACGCGAAATATGGAGTCTGCTCAAGGATTTAGCTACACAACAGGGTGTAACACTTTTACTGGCAACCCACGATATGGAGGAAGCCGAAACGGTACCTGAAAGATTATTGATTATCCATCAAGGGAAAATTCGTGCGTATGGCTCACCTTCAGAAATTAAGGCATTATCTGGAAATCACGGTTGGTTATTTATTGATTTACCAGGAACATATTCGGAGAACAGGGTAAAACTTCCAAAAGGACTTTTCCTTGATAGCATCCAAAGCGTGGATGGAGGGAGCAGATTGTGTATCAGAATTTCGTCTTCTTACGATCTGCCCCAATTGCTTCGCATTTTTCCTGATGCGACTCGCGTGGAGCGCCGGGAGGTTAGTCTGGCGGATGCTTTTCTGACGATCACTGGTGAGCGTTTTGAAGATACCGATACGGTAGAAGAGGAGGAAATATGAGAGCCATTTTTTCCCTTCTCTACAAAGAAATATCCTACCATCGTGTTTATCCGTTAGACCTGGTTAGCCTGGCCATAAGCCCCTTCTTTATCGTGGCCCCCTTCGTCTTTGTAGCAAAAGCACATGCTGAAAATCTCCAACTGTCCGTATCATTAGGGTTAATTGCCTGGTATTGGCTATCCATGTTTTTCTGGGGTGTTGGATATGGCGTGCGAGATGAGATGGAGGAAGGTGTGATCGAATCACTTCTGGCAACTCCTGCCTCCGTTATAGAACTGTTAGCCGCAAAAGCGATAGACACCTTGCTCATTAACCTATACATTACGATTGCTCTGGTTATCTTACTTTGGCTTTTAGCAGGCGTATCATTTCATTTGAATTGGATAAAGTTCTTTTTGCTTTTTATGGCGTCGAATTTCGCCCTGGCTTCATTGTCCTTTGTTTATGCTGCCTTTGTGCTGGTCGCCAGGCAAGCCTCCTTTGCAGGCAATCTTTTCCAGGAAGCCGTTGGCATTTTATCGGGAATGACGGCACCTGTGTCGGTTCTGCCTAAAGCGGTGCGTTGGTTGAGTATGCTGATTCCACTTACTTATGCAATTGAAGGCGCTCGCAAAGTGGCTGTTGGACAATTTCCATATAGCGAAATGGCGATTTTATTTGCCTTTGGTGGTGTTTTGCTACTTTCAGGGGTCTTGCTTGTTAAAAAAGCGGAGCATTATGTACGGCTGACAGGGACGACAGGAGAATATTGAAATGCGCGCATTCATTTCTCTTACCCTTGCTGTTTTTCGCAATTTAAGCCGCTACCGTTCCGAATACATAGGAAACTTTTTGGGTCCAGTGTTTTGGGTCATCCCTGCCTGGTTAATTGTGCGTTATGCAAACATTCCCGACGCTTTTGGAGCGAGTGTCTCCGGCTTTGCTGGCGCAGCGATGTATTTTTTCATAGGAGCCACCTACTGGAATTATGTGGAAGGAATATGGAGTATTGCTCTGGGGTTGCGTGAAAATATGAGATTGGGCACATTGGAGTCCCTCTGGGCATCCCCTGCGCCACGCTTTTCGATGATTATGGGCTGGTCGGTGGGAAGATTGCTGGGCACAACGTTACATTCACTTCTTGCATTTGGATTGTTATCTGCGCTCTCCATTATTCACTTACATGACTTATCCTACGAAAACCTCCTGATAGTTGCATACATTATCTTTTTCTCTGTGTTAGCGGCTTACGGTTTTGGCTTTGTACTGGTCGGGCTGACGCTTCGCTTCAGAGATGCTGAATCGCTGATAAGTATGCTGGGGAACGCTGCGCCTTTACTGGGCGGGATACTTTTTCCAATCATGTACTTGCCCCTGCCGCTTCAAGGTCTTGCCTATTTGTTTCCGTTCACATATGGCGTGGATGCCTTGAGGGGCGTTTTGCTCGGAAGCACAACATTGCTCCCCCTACGAACAGAAATTTTCTTGCTCTTTGTGATGGGCATTTTATTCCCGCTCTCTGGCTGGTTTTTCTTTTTGGAGATCGAGAAGAGAGCAAGAGTTGAAGGAATCGGTGAATTCTGAGTCTACCTCAAAAGCTCACCGCGGAATGCACAGAGCACACAGAATGTGCAAGATTTATAAACAAAAGGCAATTTTTCTTCATTATAAGTACACAATAAAAGCAAAAATTTTTAGGATAAAATATAAGTTTATCTTTAGTCTACACAATCTCCGTGGTCTCTGTGGTGAGAAGATACCTTTTCGCAGCGAGGTCAATCATCATACTCACCAGGAAGTTTACCCAACAAAAGTGCGGGTCGTAATTTCCCTTCTGCCAGGATCGGTTTGCGGAAAGCGAAAAACAACAACTTGCCCCGCTTTTTTCATACAAAACGCACCTTTATATCTGCCATACTGTATAACGCAGGCTCATCTTCCATATCTCGCATAGCTGAAGATAATGACAGCACTCCCCACTCCTGCTTTTCTTGCTGTTCTGCCTTGACGAGAAGATACTGGATAAAGTTAAGCAACTCCTCCTGGAGTGACCGGGGAAGTCTTTGCACGTATTGGAAAACTTTTTCATCGAGCGCCATACTCTGTTCTCCTGCAAACAAGAATGTGCTTTTTGATTTATGAGTCCACTGCAAAAACTCACTACGGAACACATAGAGCACACAGAGCATGTAAATTTTATGAATAAAAGGATAATTTTTTGGCCATTGGGCGCATGTAAGAAAAATTTTCACAACCCTATTTTCAATGAAAGATAAAATTAGA
>Ga0081479_110335_pt1 | contig 18558 bp, 16 predicted proteins | sample MamHotmetagenome_FD_70984 | JGI IMG/M metagenome (GOLD analysis project Ga0081479, IMG submission 70984) | Hot spring cone microbial streamer communities from Mammoth Hot Spring (Liberty Cap Streamers), Yellowstone National Park, USA - T=72 v2... | ecosystem: Environmental > Aquatic > Thermal... | reverse complement strand
TCGAGGTTTGCGGAAATAAACTTCAACTTGCGGATTTTTTAAAAATTTGGTATAATGTTTTACAACTTAGCAATTGAATAGGGTTTCTGCGATTTTATTATTGATTAAAAATTTAACGGGTTACATCTGAACCGTGTGGGTTATAAAGTGGATAGGAGCGGTAAGAGTTTTTAATCTTCTTTCTTGTTACATCTGAACCGTGTGGGTTATAAAGATTTAATTTTTATTACAATAATATTGTATCATAGTTTGTTACATCTGAACCGTGTGGGTTATAAAGCAACAGCAACAGCAACCACAACAGCAACAGCAGGAGGTTACATCTGAACCGTGTGGGTTATAAAGACAATTTTGTAAATATGTCTTTTGCATAGTGTTTTTTGTTACATCTGAACCGTGTGGGTTATAAAGGTTTTTACTACCACATAACTGCCTCATATAATAATTGTTACATCTGAACCGTGTGGGTTATAAAGGAAGCTATTGACGAAAATGGTAGCATTAACTTCATAGTTACATCTGAACCGTGTGGGTTATAAAGTATAGAGACATGAAAAGAGAAGGAGAAGGATTTGCTAGTTACATCTGAACCGTGTGGGTTATAAAGTAAAAATCATTTAAAATAAACTCATTGCCAACAACCGTTACATCTGAACCGTGTGGGTTATAAAGTAAAAATCATTTAAAATAAACTCATTGCCAACAACCGTTACATCTGAACCGTGTGGGTTATAAAGTCTTGCAATCCTCCTTTTTAAGAATTTTTTCCCACAGTTACATCTGAACCGTGTGGGTTATAAAGCGAATATAGCTCTGGAGTATACAATCCTGTTTAACTTGTTACATCTGAACCGTGTGGGTTATAAAGCTCTAATTCTTTTTCGTCTAATTCTTTGACGCCGGAGTTACATCTGAACCGTGTGGGTTATAAAGTTAATAGAAATATAAAAATGATTAAAAGAAAAAGCGGTTACATCTGAACCGTGTGGGTTATAAAGGTTTTTTAACTTGATTTGGCAAAAGTCATGCGAAAAAGTTACATCTGAACCGTGTGGGTTATAAAGTCGTCAACAACTTCTATAGCTACTCTTCTGTAGAAGGTTACATCTGAACCGTGTGGGTTATGTAAAGTGAGATGTGAGATGCGAGACGTTAATTCACACTGTCATTCTGCAGCCGGCAAATAATCTCATTTTTCTTTTCAAATCAAAAAATCAAAAAAAGAGATCCTTCGGGCTTCGTCCTCGAGATGACACGGAAAGGCAAGCTTACAAAAATTTTAGAACACTCTTAGACTTACATTTCTTAAGTTTCGTTCAAACCGTGCAAGTCAATTATTAATTAACTAATAACCTTTCTTCCGAGCCTGCCAACAAGCTCGGCACCATAAACAATTATGCCTACCTTTCCTGCTTTAATATCATCTTTATTTTCATTTATAGCACCAATGATATCTTCTAACCTATAACCATTGTTTCCATCACTGTCTGTATCACTGTAAAACTCTAACTTCCTATCGCTATTTTCAACATCACCTATATAAAGATTTTGAGATACCATATCCGGCACAAACTCAGACTTTAGCTGAAGCTCTACCTTATCACCTTCTTTTAACTGTGTATCAACTACAAAAACTGGGTCTGTAAAGATACGCGGCTCAGAAAGTGACAGTTCTTTAAGCTCGTTTAAAATATAGATTTTTGTATTACCTTTATTCAAGTATGCAATCTTAAAGTCTTCTTTTTCTTCTATCTTAGATACAACAGCTCTTAAAACTCCTTTGATTGTCTTACTATACGGCAAAACCTTATGATTTACATAATCCTTATTAACCTTACAAACAGAAGACAGTAGCCTCCATCCAATAAAGCTAAAATCTTTTTCTTTACATTTTATGCCATTGTCTTCTGCATATAATCTTATTTGTTTTATAAATAAAAGCTCTTCTCTACTGCCTGCAAGCCTGCCTTTTGAGAAAGTTATAAGCTCTGGAATAAAGTCAGAAAATTGCCTTTGTGGTAATAATCCAAAAATACAGCCACAGTAATTTTGATGATAAAGCTCTGATTCTTTCGCAAGTTTATTCATTTTTTCTGTTCCGCCGTTTTTTCTAAAATCAATAGCCAAAAACTCTAAACCATGCTCACCTGCTACCTTTTCTCCAACTTCCTTTAATACTTCAAAATCTTTTTTAGGACTCATCATTAAAACTGTTGTAAGCTTATTACATCCAAGCTCTTTGGCTATTTCTGCGCTTTTAGTCAGTCTTACATCATGGCAGACAGCACATCTTTCGCCTCTTTCCGGCTCGTTTTCAAGACCTTTTACAGAAGATAGCCATAAGTCTAAATCATAATCTCCTTTTATACAATCTATCCCAAGCTGATTACAAACTCTTTTTGTTTCTATCCATCTAAGCTCAAACTCTTCTTCTGGATGTATGTTTGGGTCATAAAAATAGCCAATTAGCTCACTGTTTGGGAAATCTTCTTTTAATTTTCTAAGTGCATAAACACTATCAACTCCGCAGCATATATGAACAAGAATTTTATCCATCCCTTAGCTCCTGCTTGTTTATAATATTCTAATATTTTAATTCTATCAGAAGAAAATCAAGTATGAGAAAAATACTAATTTCTGCAGTCTTTTGCGGAACATGAATAAAGTTATGAAGGTGAGGCATTGGTTGCAGTTAAAGCCTTAGTTCTTTTTTAGTCAAAAAATCTAAATTTATGATATAATATTTATCTTAAATAACCACACTTCCATCATAAGGGTTGCCCGTTTGGGTGTTTTATATGGAAGTGGAAGACCAAACCCTTAAAGGAGGATTTTTTTATGGCAGTAGAAGTTAGCATGAGAGAACTCTTGGAAGCAGGCGTTCATTTTGGACACCCGGTAAGAAGATGGAACCCAAAAATGAAGCCGTACATCTACACAAAGAGAAACGGTATCCACATCATAGACCTTTCAAAAACAGTTCCACTCTTCAGACAAGCTCTTGACTTCGTTACAGAACAAGTAGCAAACGGTGCAGAAATACTTTTCCTTGGCACAAAAAAACAAGCTCAAAACATCATAGAAGAAGAAGCTAAAAGATGTGGAGCTTACTATGTTAACTACAAATGGCTCGGCGGTATGTTTACAAACTTCGCAACTGTTAAAAAAAGCATTACAAAATTAAGAAAGCTACAGAAAATGGAAGCTGAAGGTGTATTTGAAGTTTTACCAAAAAGAGAAGCAAGAACTTTAATGAAGCAAAAAGAAAAGCTTGAAAAGTATCTAAAAGGTATTGTTGATATGGACAGAGTTCCAGATATTATATTTGTTGCAGATACAGTAAGAGAAAATAACGCTGTTACAGAAGCTAATAAACTTGGCGTCCATGTTGTAGCTATTGCAGATACAAACTGCGACCCGGATAAAATAGATTATCCAATCCCAGGCAATGATGATGCTATAAAAGCTATTCAATTAATTACTTCTAAAATAGCTGACGCTGTATTAGAAGGCAAAAAGATGAGAGAATCTATTGGAACAGCTGTAGAAACAAAAACTATTGAAGAAGAGCTTTTGGCAAGAGCAGAAGCTGCTAACGTTTTAGAATCTGGATATATGGGAGCTAAAAATTATTCAAAAGAAGATAGACTTTCTGAAGTGGTAGAAAAAAAAGTTAAATCTAATATAGATGAAGAAATAGAAGAAGCTAAGGAGGAGCTTTAATGGCTGTTGATGCAAAATTAGTTAAAACTCTTAGAGAAATGACCGGCGCTGGAATGCTCGAATGTAAATCAGCTTTAGAGGAAGCTAATGGCGATTTAGAGCTTGCAGTTGAAATATTAAGAAAAAAAGGCGTTGCAAAAGCTGCTAAGAAAGCAGGAAGAGAGACAAAAGAAGGATTGATTCATGCATATATACATGCAGGTGGAAGAATTGGCGTTCTTTTAGAATTAAACTGTGAAACAGACTTCGTTGCTAGAAACGAACTTTTCAAAGAACTTGCTAACGAAATAGCTTTACAAATTGCAGCTATGAAGCCACAGTACGTTAAAAGAGAAGATGTCCCAATAGAAGTTGTTGAAAAAGAAAGAGAAATTGCAAGAGAAGCTGCAATTGCAGAAGGAAAACCGGCTCATATTGCAGAAAAAATAGCGGAAGGAAAATTAGGGAAATTCTATAAAGAAGTATGCTTATACGAACAACCTTACATTAAAGACGACAAAAAAACCGTTGAAGAATTGATAAAAGAGTATATAGCTAAAATTGGTGAAAACATTCAAGTTAGAAGATTTTGCAGATACGAACTTGGGGAGTAAAAATTGCCGTTAGTTTATAAAAGAATTCTTTTAAAGCTTTCTGGAGAAGCATTGATGGGGAATCAAGAGTATGGAATTGATCCCCATTTTGTCAGTGAACTTTGTGATGAAGTAAAAGATGTTTATGAAATCGGTGTTCAGATTGCTATAGTCATAGGCGGTGGAAATATTTTCAGAGGTATTCAAGGCACTGAAATAGGAATGGATAGAGCCACTGCTGATTACATGGGAATGCTTGCAACAGTTATGAATGCTCTTGCACTTCAGGACGTTTTAGAAAAAAAAGATGTGCCAACAAGAGTTATGTCTGCTATTGAAATGAGACAAATAGCAGAGCCGTATATCAGAAGAAGAGCAATAAGACACTTAGAAAAAGAAAGGATTGTTATATTTGCTGCCGGAACAGGCAGTCCATTTTTTACAACAGATACAACGGGAGCTTTAAGAGCTGCCGAAATAAAGGCAGACATTCTTTTAAAAGCTACAAAAGTTGATGGTGTTTACGACAAAGACCCTGAGAAATATCCTGATGCAAAACTTTTAAAAGAAATATCTTATTTAGATGCAATAAATAAAGACCTTAAAGTTATGGACCATACAGCTATAACCTTATGCATGGAAAACAAGCTTCCTATCGGAGTGTTTAACATAAAGAAAAAAGGTAATCTCAGAAAAATCGTTTTTGGTGAAGATGTAGGCTCAATAGTTAGATAAGGAGGGTTTGGAAATGATAGAAGAATATCTTAAAGAAGCAGAAAAAAGAATGAAGGGAGCAGTTAATAAATACAAAGAAGAACTTTTAGGAATTAGAACAGGTAGAGCTTCTACGGGATTAGTTGAAAATATAAAAATAGATTACTACGGAGCAGAGCTTACTCTAAAACAGCTTGCAACAATCTCAACTCCAGAGCCAGCTCAAATCGTAATCCAAACATGGGACAAATCAGCTGTAAAACTAATAGAAAAAGCGTTGATGGAAGCAAATCTTGGAGCAAATCCGCAAACAGAAGGAAACGTTATAAGATTAAACCTTCCACCAATGACAGAAGAAAGAAGGAAAGAAGTTGTAAAAATGATTCATAAGTTTGCAGAAGAAGCAAGAATAGCAATTAGAAATATAAGAAGAGACGAAAAAGAAAACATAGAAAAACTCAAAAAAGAAGGTTTTTCAGAAGACGATATCAGAAAAGCTCTTGAAAAACTCCAAAAATTAACAGACAAATACATAGAAGAAATCAATCAACTTACAGAGGTTAAGGAAAAAGAAATCCTATCTATTTAAATCCCTTTAAATCAAATAACTCTTTGAAATTTATGATAAAATTTATAAGTTAGATTGTACTATTTTTTAATAACTTTGAGGTTAGTTTATGAAGGTTGAAGAAAAGGTAAAGGAACTACTTTTGCCTATTTTAGAAGAAAGAGACTTTAAACTTGTGGATATTGAGTTTATACCAAGTAAAAGACCAATTTTGCGTATTTACATATACAATCCGGAAGGTACATCCATAGATGATTGTGAATGGGTAAGTAAAAGAATAGGATCTTTACTTGATGTTGAAGATTTAATAGATAGAGCATATATACTTGAAGTTTCTTCGCCAGGATTAGACAGAAAATTTAAGAATATAGAAGAATACGATATTTTTAAAGGCAGAGATGTGGTAATAAAAACAAAAGAACCTATCAACGAGAAAAAAGTGTTTAAAGGTACACTACTGGGTTTAGAAGATGAAAAAGTAAAAATTAAAGAAAATGAAGAAACTGTAGAGATTCCATTTGAAAATGTTAGCCAAACAAAATTAGACTTTTAAGTGTAGGAGCAGATATGTCTGTAAAACTAAAGAATGTAATAGAAACCATATCAAGAGAAAAAAATATTCCTGAAAATGTTATAGAAAAAGCATTAAAAGATGGTATTTTAACGGCTGTAAAAAAAGAGTTTAAATTAAGAGAAAAGAATGCTGTAAAAATTATTTTTGATAAAGAAAAAGATGAATTAAAAGTTTTAATCAAGAAAAAAGTCACGCCATTTGTAGAAGATGAAACAAAAGAAATTGCTTTAGAAGAAGCAAAAAATTATGACCCAAACGCAGATTATGGAAAATATATATATGCTCCATTGAATCTTGAAGATATTGGAAGGATTGCTTTAAGCGTTGCCAAAGAGGTAATAGCTAAAAAAGTTTCAAAGGTTGAAAGAGATATCTTATATAAAGAGTTTAAAGATTATGAAGGAAAAATAATAACTGGAACTGTTAGAAGATTTGAAGGTGATGATATAATCGTAGACTTAGGAAGAATTGAGGCAATTTTGCCAAAGGAAGAGCAAATTCTAAAGGAAAAATACAAAATAGGTGATAGAATAAGAGCTTTGGTTTTAAAAGTTTCTAAAGAAAACACTTATCCAATTATAGAAAAAGGAAATTTAAAAAGGGTCATAAAAGTTTTCGAATCGCCAATGGTAATACTTAGCAGAACACATCCTAACTTTCTTAAAAAATTATTAGAAATAGAGGTTCCTGAAATTGCAGAAGGTGAGATCAAGGTTAAGGCGGTTGCAAGAGAACCTGGAGAAAGAGCAAAAGTGGCAGTTTATTCAGAGGACAAAAATATAGACCCTGTCGGTGTCGTAGTCGGCTTAAAAGGTAGCAGAATCCTGAACGTTTCTTCAGAGTTATCTGGTGAAAAGATAGATGTTATAGAATGGGATGAGGACCCGGCAAGATTTATTATCAGAGCTTTAGCTCCTGCAAGAGCTAAAAAATATAGGCTTCTTCCAAGAGAAAAAAGAATAGAGATTGCTGTTTCAAGAGAAGAACTTTCCTTAGCAATAGGGAAAAACGGCATAAATGCAAAACTAGCTCACAAGTTAACCGGTTGGCATATAGATATATTAAGTGAAGAAGATTTTGAAAGAATTCAAAAACTACCAAGCAAGTAATGGATTTAGAAGCTGAAAATAAAGTTATATCACTGCTGCAGCTTGCTTATAGGTCTGGAAAGTTAAAGTTTGGATATGAAAATTTACATAAACTTAAAGGAAAGCACTTTTTGATTTTAGCAAAAGACCTTTCAGAGAATACAAAAAAGGATGTATTAAAGTTAAGTAGATTTGAAATTTATTTTTTCAAAAATAAACAGGAGCTTGGAAAAATTTTTGGAAAAAATAACGTCGGTGTTGTTGCAGTTTTAGAAGACAACTTAGGCAGAGAAATAAAACGTTTTTTAAAAGGATAGGAGGTTTCGTATTTGAAGTTAAAAGATTTAGCAAAAGAGTTAAGTATAGACCCTAAAAAATTAAAAGAGGAATTAAACGAGGAACTTGGATTAGGGCTTAAAACAACTAATAGCAAATTACCCAAAGAAGTAGTTGAGTTAATAAAAGATAGATATAAAAAATCACAAGAAGTAAAAGAAGTCCAAGCAGAAGAAAAAGGAGTTAAAGCTTTTGACCTTTATCACAGTTTAGGAATAACTCTGTCTGAATTAGAAGAAAAATTAAAAGAAGTAGGATTTTCAAAAGAAATCACAAACTGGACAATCATTGATGAAGAAACTGTTGAAAAAGTTAAAAAAGTTATAGAAGACGAAAAGAAAAGAAAAGAAGACGAGTTAAGGAAATTAGAAGAAGAGAGAAAGAGAAGAGAAGAGGAAGAGGAAGAAAAAGCTAAAAAAGAAAAAATAAAAGAAATTCCTGAAGAGAAAAAAGAAGAAATTAAGCCGGAGTCTAAAAAAGAAGAAATTCCTGAAGTAATAGAAGGTGTAGTTGTAGAAGAAGAAAGAAAGCCTTTTAGAAAAGAAAAAAGAGAATTTGAAAAGAAAGAAGAAAGAAAGTCATTTGAGAAAAAATCTTCTGAGAAAAAGCCTTTTGAAAAGAAGCCATACGAGAAAAGAGAAAAATACGAGAAAAAAGGAAAATTTGAAAAAAGAGAGGAAACAAGACCTCCCAAGGAAGGTTTTGCTGAAAAAGAAAAATACAAAGAAGAAAGAAAGTCATTTGAGAAAAAAGAGAGATTTGAAAAAAGAGAAGAAAAACAGCCAACTCCTATTGCTATCGTTCCAGAGTCTATAAAAGAAGAGAAAAGGGTTGAGAAAAAAGAAACAAAAGAGGAAAGAGAAACAAGGTTAGCAAAAGAACAAAAAGAAGAAATGGAAGCCCTTAGAAAGTTAATGGAGGGTCAGCCTAAAAAGAAAAAGCCTAAGAAAGAAGAGAAGAAAAAAGAAGCAGAAGAGCAATCAAAAGAAGAAATTAAAATCGTCCAAATCCCGGAAGTAATAACAGTTAGAGAGTTAGCAGATTTATTAGATATTCCTGTAAATCAAATATTAATGGATTTATTAAAAAGAAAAATACTTGCAACAGTAAACCAAACAATAGACCCTAAAATAGCTATAGAAATAGCAGAAGAACACGGATTTTTAGCTGAGCTAAAAGAAGAAGGTGTAGAGAAAGAGAAAGAAACAGAGGAAGAAATATTTTCTGAAGAAGAAACAGCTAAAGAAGAAGGTAATCTTGTCTCAAAACCGCCTGTCGTGGTAGTAATGGGACACGTAGATCACGGAAAAACTACATTGCTTGACACTATTAGAAAAACAGACGTTGCAGCAAAAGAGCATGGTGGTATCACTCAGCATATAGGTGCTTATAAAATAAAACTTCCTAATGGAAAAGAAATAACATTCTTGGATACCCCCGGACACGAGGCATTTACAACTTTAAGAGCAAGAGGGTCAAAAGTTGCAGATATAGCTATCTTAGTAGTTGCTGCAGATGACGGAGTAAAGCCTCAAACTGTAGAAGCTATTAACCACGCAAAAAGTGCAAAAGTTCCTATTGTTGTAGCTGTTAACAAGATAGATAAACCTGGTGCAGACCCTATGAGAGTAAGACAGGAGCTTACCCAGTATGGACTTATCCCAGAAGAATGGGGTGGAGATACGATCTTTGTAGATACATCTGCAAAAACAGGAAAGAATGTAGAAGGGCTTTTAGAAATGGTTTTACTCGTTGCTGAAATGTCAGAACTTAGAGCAGACCCTAATAGACCAGCAATAGGAACAGTTATTGAATCTAAATTAGACCCTAAGAAAGGACCTGTAGCTACTGTTTTAGTTGAAAACGGTACTTTAAAAGTTGGAGATTACTTTGTAGCTGGTTATACTTGGGGTAAGGTTAAGGCTCTTTTGAACGAGAGAGGAGAAAGACTTAAAGAAGCAGGACCTGGAACTCCAGTAGAGGTGCTTGGATTTGAAGAAGTTCCTCAAGCGGGAGATAAATTTATTGTAAAAGCATCAGAAAGAGAGGCTAAACAGTTAGCTGAAATTAGAAAGTTAAGGAGAGAAGAAGAACTTCTTGCTAAAAAGACAAGAATACATTTAGAAAATCTTAGCGAAGTTAAAGAAATTAATATCATTATTAAAGCTGATACACAAGGTTCTTTAGAGGCTCTCAGAAAGTCTATAGAAGAGCTTTCAAATAAATTTAGTGAAGTAAGTATTAATATAATACACGGTGCTGTTGGTGGAATTACAGAAAGTGATGTTATGCTTGCAGCGGCATCTAACGCAATAATTATAGGGTTTAACGTTAGACCAGATGCTGGAGCAAGAAAAGCTGCAGAAGAAGAGAACGTAGATGTAAGAGTTTATAACATTATCTATCAAGCATTGGAAGATTTAGAAAAAGCAATGAAGGGTATGCTTGCTCCTACCTACAGAGAAGTATTGCTCGGGACTGCGGAAGTGAGAGCAACATTTAAAGCAAAATCTATTGGTACGATAGCAGGATGTTATGTTACAGATGGCGTAATTAAAAGAAATGCAAAAGCCAGATTGGTAAGGAATAGTGTTGTAATATACGATGGAGAGATAAGCTCTTTAAAAAGATTTAAAGACGATGTTAAAGAAGTTCAGAAAGGTTTTGAATGTGGACTTACTTTAAAGAATTTTAATGATATAAAAGTTGGAGATACAATAGAAGCTTATGAAATTGTTGAAGAAAGACCTCAATAAAGAAACTTTTAAAGTTGTTGAAATATTTCGTTCTGTTGAAGGCGAGGGAAGATGGGTAGGTCTTCCTGTTGTCTTTATAAGATTAGAAGGCTGTAATTTAAGATGTAGTTGGTGTGATACTCCTTACTCTTATACAGGAGAAAACTTTAAGCTGCTTAGTATAACTGATATTTTAGAAGAGATAAAAAAATACAATCTAAAAAGAGTTTGTATTACTGGCGGTGAGCCATTCTTTACAGAAAATCTTGATATTTTGGTTGGAAATCTTATAGAAAACAACTATCAAGTATTTATAGAAACAAACGGTACTCTTTGGAATCAAAACTTTGAAAACTTAGATAAGTCTAAAATCTATATCACATGTTCACCAAAACCACCTTTCTATTTTATAAACAAAAACCTTTTACCTTATATATCTGAGTTTAAATTTGTTGTTGATGAAACCTTAGACGTTAAACATATTATAAGACCAGACCTTATGGAGTATATTAAAAACGATGTTATTGTACTTCAACCGGAAAGCAATAAGCCAGAAATGGTTAAAAAAGCGTTAGAATTACAAGATGAGCTTTTGAAGTTTGGCATTGAAAGTAGAATTATACCCCAGTGCCATAAAGTTTTAGGTTTGCCTTAATCTGCAAAAGTATTAAGTATCTTTGCAATTTCCCTTTGTCTTTCAAAAATGTATTTTACTGCTTCGTTTTCTTTCAAAATCTATATCTAAAACAGGCAAAACAACTTTTATTGGCGATTCTTCATAAAAAATATGCGCTTCTAATTTTTTATCTTTTTTAAGTTTACTTATAAACTGATCAATGTATCCCATCTGACATAGCAACCTCAGGCTTGTGTTATACTAATACTTTAACACAATGAAAAGGAGTATCAATATTGAATGAAATTCTTAGCTCTCTTGAAATTTCATTTATAAAAGGTATTGGGAATATAACTTTTAAAAATTTAATACTCAAATTTAAAACTTCGGAAAATATTCTTAATACAGATTTTAATCAGCTAAAAGAAAACTTTGGTGAAAATATAGCAAATTTAATTGTAAATAGAGATAAATCTTTAAGAGAAAGAGCTTTAAAAGAGTATGAGAAAGCTTTAAAATACAACATCCGGATAATTTCATTTTCTTCTGAAAACTATCCTAAACTGCTAAAGGAAATTCCGGACCCACCAATAGTTTTGTATGTTAAAGGTAATTTGAGCAATTCAGATAACTCTCTTTCTGTTGTTGGAACGAGAAAGTATTCTAATTACGGTCTTTATGTAGCAAACTCTATTGTTAAAGAATTAGCAAATAATGGTGTAGCTATAGTTTCTGGACTTGCTTCTGGAATTGATACCTTGGCACACAGAATAACTTTAAAAGAAAATGGTTATACTATTGCAGTTTTAGGCAATGGCATTGATATAGTATATCCTTACGAAAATAAAAAGCTTTATGAAGAAATCTCAGAGAAAGGTTGTATTATTTCTGAATTTCCGTTTGGAACAAAACCTTCACAATACACATTTCCAAATAGAAATAGAATTATAGCCGGATTGACTTATGGAACGTTTGTAATTGAAGCACCAGAAAAATCAGGAAGTTTAATAACAGCTAATTATGCTAATGACTACGGAAGATTAGTTTTTACAGTTCCGGCAAACATAAATTTATCTACTGCAACAGGTAATAATCTTCTTATAAAAGATGGAGCTATTCCAATAACAAACTTTGAAGATTTTAAAGACCATTTACCATTTTTAAATTTTAAAAAGGAAAATTTTGAAGAAGTTTTAGATTTAACAGAGGAAGAAAAATTTATACTTCAAATCATAGGTTCTGATAAGGTTTATATTGATAAAATCATAGAATCGGTAGATGGAAAATTTGATGTTTTTACAGTTTTAAATGAAATGGTAATTAAAGGCATTCTTTCTGAGGAGTTTGGATTTTATTATCGTAGTTAGCTTAAGAAAGCTCTATATAAAATTTCTAATTTAAATCATTTAAAAATCTACACTATTTTTATATAATCTGAAGGAGAAAATTTATAACAGGAGGTCTTAGTATGTCAGAATTTAGACATGTTTTTGTATGTATGCAAAGAAAACCACCAGGAATGCCATCTTGTGGTGATAAAGGCTCTGACCAAATTTTTATGAAATTCCAAGAAGCATTAATGACAAAAGGACTTTTTAACAAAATGGCAGTAACTGCAACAGGTTGCTTAGGTCCATGTATGTTTGGTCCAAATGTAGTTGTATACCCTGATGCTATCTGGTATGGAAACGTTACTCCAGCTGACGTAGAGGAGATAGTTCAAAAGCATATAATTGAAGGACAACCGGTAGAAAGACTTATAATATCAAAAGGAAAACCACCGGGAATGTTTTAATATAAAATAAATTATTACTTTTTCCGTCCTGAGGACTTAAGTCCGAAGGACATCCTGATCCATCTAAACCGCAATTCTGAAGCCTTTAGTCCGTAGAATTTCTTCTTTTGATTTTTTAATTTGAAAAGAAAAAGAGGAAATTTCTCACACGATTGCTAAATGACGAGTGAGTATGTTCTAAAATTCTAGCAAGTTTACCTTTTCGTGTCATCCTGAAGCTGTAAGCCAAAGGATCTCCTTTTCTGATTTTTGATTTGAAAAGAAAAATATGAGATTCTTTGCCGGCTGCAGAATGACGAACAAAATGTTAATCAATTTTTAGACTTAGTTAAAAATTTTAAAGCAATGTCTCATTATTATCCATACATTTTCTTAATTCTGATAAAATTATTTACCAAAAACAAAAACCGGAGATAGGCGTTGGAGAAAAATAACTTTTTTGTTAAATCACATGGACTTGGTAATGATTACATCGTCTTTGACTCAGATAAAATAGATTTTGAGCTAACACAAGATTTGATAAAAAAAATCTGCGATGTTCACTACGGGATAGGAAGCGATGGAATTTTAGTTAAATACAATTCAGATGCAGCAGATTTTAAGCTAAGGATTTTCAATCCGGATGGCAGCGAAGCAGAGAAAAGCGGAAACGGACTTAGAATTTTTTGTAAATTTCTTTATGATTATGGCTATACAGACAAAGAAGAGTTTACTGTTGAAACAAAAGGTGGTATTGTAAAAGCAAAAATAGAAGAAAAAAATAAATTTGGTAAGGCAAAAATCATAACCGTTGATATGGGAAAGGCTATTTTTGACCCAAAACAAATCCCAGTCAATACAGACAAAGAAGAGTTTATATCAGAAAAAATCGCTGTTGGAGATAAAGAGTTTGAAGTTAGCTGTGTATCTGTTGGAAATCCTCACTGTGTAATCATAAAAGAAAACCTTGATGAAGAAGAGATTAAAAAGTATGGACCAATGATAGAAAATCATCCACTTTTTCCAAACAGGATAAACGTTCAGTTTGTTAAGCCTACAAGTAGAAATGAAGCACAGATTTTAATATGGGAAAGGGGGGCAGGATTTACTTATGCCTCAGGAAGTTCTTCGTGCGGGGTTGCATCTGTACTTGTTAAAAAAGGTCTTGCAGATAGAGAAATTACAATTAAAATGATTGGTGGCAAGCTTAAAATTGGCATAAATAAAGATTGGAATATTAAAATGACCGGAGAAGTTCAAGAAATTTGCAGTGGCTACATCAGTAGAGAGCTTTTAGAATGAAAAGAATTTTTATAGGCAGTTTTATTGATAACAAAGGATTAAAAAAGCATTATACAGAGATTAAAAAAGATTTTTCCGGTGTTTTGACAGGTAGTTGGGTTAAACCTGAAAACTTTCACATAACTTATAAATTCTTGGGAAATGTAGAAGAGGATAAGATAGAAGATATAAAAAATAATTTGTCTGAATGTATCAATAAAGAGATAGAAACGCAGATAGTCGTTAAAGGACTTGGAGTTTTTCCAAATTTAGACCAGCCAAAAGTTTTATACTTTAAAGTAGAAGAAAACCCAGTCCTTACAGAGATAAATAAGTATGTAGAAAATCAGATGGTAAGTCTTGGATTTAAAAGAGAGATTAAAAGATTCTCGCCTCACATTACAATCGTAAGAATTAAAGAAATAAAACAACAATCATTTTTAGAAAAAATAAAAAAGTATGAAGGCAAAGTCTTTTTTAAACAAAAAATAATAACAGTTGATATAATTGAAAGTATGCTAAATCCAAAAGGTGCAGTTTACAAAAAGATATGAAAACCTACATAGATAGAATTAACGTTTATGGCTTTAAATCTTACGGAGATAGACATTTAACCATTCCAATTGGTCCAGTATTTACTGCGATAGTAGGTCCAAACGGAGCGGGAAAAAGCAACATAGGTGATAGTATAGTTTTTTGTCTTGGTATTGCGTCAGCCAGGGCAATGAGAGCTTTAAAGCTTACAGATTTGATATTTTCTTCAAAAGATAAAACAGCACCTTATGCAGAAGTTGAGATAGTTTTTAAAAATCTTGGAGCATTTCCTATAAACTCAGAAGAAGTAAGAATATCAAGAAAAGTAGAGCTTAGCGGAAAATCTACATACAAAATAAACGGAAAAACAGTAAAACAGCAGGAAGTAGAAGACTTATTAACTCAGGCAGGAATACCCATCCAAGGCTATAACATCGTCACACAAGGAGATATTTATAAATTTATAAACATGACTCCCGGAGAAAGAAGAGAGCTTCTAAGCGAGATAGCAGGAATAACCATCTATGAAGAGAAAAAACAAAAAGCATCGACAGATTTAAAAGAAGCACAAGAGAAAGTAGACAATGTAAAGGCAGTTTTAAAAGAAATAGAGCATACACTAAAAAAATTACAACAAGAAAAAGAAAACGCAATCTTAGCAATAAACATAGAAAGCCAGATAAAAGAGCTTGAAAATAGACTGCTTGGAGCAAAACTTTATCATCTACTCAGTCAAAAACAACAAGCCTTAGAACATCTTCAAGACATAGAAAAAGATCTGCAACAATTTTATAAATCAAAAGAAGAAAACATAGAAAAACAAAAACAGATACTAAACCAAATCAGAGATTTAGAAAATAAATTAAATGAAATTCAAAACTCATTTTTACCAATAAAAGAACAGGAAGGTTCTATCACTGCAAGCATAAAAAGTTTAAACGAGAAAAAAGATACACTTGAAAAAGAAATACAAAGCACAGATTCTAAAATCAAACAGCTGATACAAGAAAAAGGACTAATAGTTAAAGACATACTGAAACTTGAAGAAGAGATAAAAGCACTTGAAAAACAGCTACCGGACATAGGAAAAAAGCTTTTAGAAGCAGAAAAGGAGCTTGAAGAAAAAAATAAAAAGCTAAAAGAGTATGAAATATTTGACTCTTCCGTCAAAAACGACTTAGGAGAGATAGAAAGACAAGAAAAAGAGCTGCTTGACAAAATCAAACAGTTAGAAAAGCAAAAAGTAGAATATCAGTTAAAATACACAACCACAGTAGAAAAATCAGAAAACTATAAAAAAGAGATTGAAAGTCTAAAACAAGAGGTTGAAAACATAGAAAAAACCATAGAAAATATAAAATCAAACACAAAAGACAGCCAAAAAGAAGTTTTAAGTATCACAAGCGAAATAAACAGATTGAAAATCAGAAAAGATGTTTTAGAGAAAAGACTAAAAGAAAACAGAGAAAAGCTTGAAAAAAACTTCCAAGAGCTTGCAAAAGTCCTTGCACAGCTAAGTAATATTAGAGAAGATAAAACATCACTGCTTTTTAAAAACATAGAAGGTGTTTATGGAGCTGTTTCAGAAATTATTTCAATAAAAGACCCAAAAGTCCAAGCAGCCATTGAATTAGCAGGTGGCGGAAGGCTTAAAAACGTTGTGGTTGAAAATGAAGATGTAGCAAAAAAATGCTTAAATATTCTAAAACGAGAAAAAGCAGGAAGAGTTACGTTTATTCCTTTAAACAAAATAAAAGTCCAAGACAATCCAAAATTACCTTTGACAAAAGGCGTTTTAGGTTATGCGATAGATTTTGTCAATTATGATAAAAAAGTTGAAAAAGCCATAAAGTATGTATTTCAGGATACTATAATCATAGATACATTTGACACGGCTAAGGTTCTTGGAATAGGAAATTATAGAATGGTTACACTTGACGGCGAAGTCTTTGAAAAATCAGGAACAATAACAGGTGGCTCAGAAAAGCAAAGCATCACAATCGGAAAATTATTTTTAGAAGAAGAGAGGAAAAAACTTGAAGATATAGACCAAAAATTAAAAGAAGAAGAAAGAGCAATAGAAAATGAGTTAAAGCTTATAAATCAAAAAATCGCAGAAAATGAAAAAAATCTTGTAAAACTTCAAACAGAATCTAAAAGTGTAAACGTAAGAATTCAAGAATTAGAAAAACAGCTGACAAACAAAAATTTAAGAATTGGATATATAGAAAATGAGATTTTCAATCTAAAAAAACAAAGCTTAGAACTTGAAAGCAAGATTGAAGAGATAAACAATAACATACAAAGCTTAAACCTTATGCTTTCTCAAGTAAAAGATAAAAAAGAAAAAATGCTAAGCCGTATGGAAAGCATGGGATTAAACAAATTAAGAAAAGAATGGGAAGAAACAACTCAAAAAGTTTACTTACTAAGAGACAAAAAGAAAGAGCTTGAAAACCAGATAGAAAAATTAAAATCTAAAGTAGAAAGCCATAAAATAAGAGTGTTCCAGATAGAAAGCGAAAAATCTACCTTAGAAAAAGAACTTTACAACAAAAAATCAGAGATAGAAAATATAAAATCAGAGATAGACAACCTTACAAAACGGTTATCAGAGCTTTGGAAAGGCTTAAAAGGACAGGAAGAAGAAAGAGAAAAACTAATAAATACTATATCTAATCTAAAAGACCAGCTTAAAAACCTAAGATACGAAGAAGATAACATAAACAGACAGACAACTTTACTTTTACAAGACAAAGCAAAAGCAGAGCAAAAAATAGCAGATTTAGAAGAAGAGATAATACTTCTTAAAGAAGAATACAGCGGCGAGCCAATAGAAGAAGATGTTAAAAAGATTGAGAAAAAATTAAAAGAGCTTCAAGAAAGAAGAAAAAATCTTGGATTTGTAAATGAAAAAGCCATTGAAGATTATGAAGAAGAAGAGAAAAGATACAACGAAATAAAAGAAAAGTTAGACACATTAATAAATGAAAAAAAAGCAATAGAAGAGCTTATAGAAAGCTTAGAAGAAAAGAAAGTTAAGGCGTTTATGGAAGTGTTTGAAAACATAAACAAAAATTTAGCTAAAAACTTTAAAATCTTATCTCCATCAGGAAAAGCATACTTAGAGCTTGAAAATGAGCAAAATCCATTAAGCGGTGGTGTTTTCTTGAAAGCAAGACCAAGAGGCAAAGATATAAAAAGGCTTGAAATGATGTCCGGCGGTGAGAAAACATTAACAGCTTTGTCGTTTTTATTTGCAGTCCAGCAGTATAGACCAGCACCTTTTTATTATTTTGATGAAGTAGATGCAGCACTTGATGATGCAAACGCAAGAAAAGTAGGTCAGTTGATGAAAGAGTTATCAAAAGAAGCACAGTTTATAGTAGTTACCCATAGAGATACAATGGCAAGCTTTGCAGACAGAATAATCGGCGTATCAGCAAAAGATGGTATATCTAATATTTATACATTGGATATAAATCAAATAAGAGGAGAACAGTCTCAAGAAGTAAATGAAGAGGTTTTAGGTGTACCTTGGCAATTGAATATGTAAGTCCACGCAAGCTTATTTTACGTGAGAACATGAGACGTGAGATGTGAGAGGTTGAAAGTTTGTTAATCAATATCTTAGTGATTTTTGCTTGATTGTTTGATGGTTTGGTGAGATGATTTAGTAGTCAGTGAAGCTAAGGTCTTGGTAATGTGATTTTATTTTTTGATGTTTGATTTAAGTTTGCTTAGTAATGGTTTAAAAGGGATTTTTTGAAGAGTAATTTTAAGTATTTGATGAATTAAACTTTTTGATTTTGAATTTTTTAATTTTTAAGTTTTTGAGAGTTTAGAATTTTTTATTTTCTAATTTTTTCAGATCGGGAAGTTAAGAAGTGATATTTTCCGCCCCTTTCTGAGTTTGTGGTTCTTGGAAATCGGCTTGTGATAGGAAGTTAAAGGATAAAATATAATAATATATTTTCTGTATATCGAGGTTTGCGGAAAAAAACTTCAACTTGCGGATTTTTTAAAAATTTGGTATAATGTTT
>Ga0081479_110357_pt1 | contig 18686 bp, 15 predicted proteins | sample MamHotmetagenome_FD_70984 | JGI IMG/M metagenome (GOLD analysis project Ga0081479, IMG submission 70984) | Hot spring cone microbial streamer communities from Mammoth Hot Spring (Liberty Cap Streamers), Yellowstone National Park, USA - T=72 v2... | ecosystem: Environmental > Aquatic > Thermal... | reverse complement strand
AAGACCATCAACAGGATTTAGGTTTAAATTCCTCTTTGGTGGATTGAAACTGAGGGAAAGGAGGATTGTAGTTTTAAAGAAAAAACGTTTAAATTCCTCTTTGGTGGATTGAAACGGTGTAGGGGTTTTGCATGTAGTGAAGCCGGTTCAGTGTTTAAATTCCTCTTTGGTGGATTGAAACGGAAGAGGGTGGAGGGGTATATAGGTTGGAGACCGAGTTTAAATTCCTCTTTGGTGGATTGAAACGAAGGGACACCCCTGCTTCTCTTCTTCTTCCTCAACGTTTAAATTCCTCTTTGGTGGATTGAAACTACTCCATATATTAACTTCACCCTTACCCTTCTCCACGTTTAAATTCCTCTTTGGTGGATTGAAACTCATTGAGGATGTATACCTTGACCAGGCTGACCGAAGTTTAAATTCCTCTTTGGTGGATTGAAACAAAATTCTTTATGGAAACACAGCGACAGAAGAAGTGGTTTAAATTCCTCTTTGGTGGATTGAAACTCTATTTTCCCACGTGTGCACCATCGATAATCGACAAGTTTAAATTCCTCTTTGGTGGATTGAAACTTAGCGGACGCGAGTAGTGAGATATTCGAAGTGGCGTGTTTAAATTCCTCTTTGGTGGATTGAAACTTAGGGGGCAGGTAGAGACGTTTTCGGTTGCTACAGGTTTAAATTCCTCTTTGGTGGATTGAAACCAAGCTTTCACGGCACATATACTCAACTATCACCCTGTTTAAATTCCTCTTTGGTGGATTGAAACTTGGGTAGGGGTAGTTTTATATTTATGAGAGAAGAAAGTTTAAATTCCTCTTTGGTGGATTGAAACGTTTCATGGGGGAGATGTGATGAATGTTTTATCTTCGTTTAAATTCCTCTTTGGTGGATTGAAACTCTCCTCGAAACATTATCAAAAATTAGAAACTAAAAGTTTAAATTCCTCTTTGGTGGATTGAAACTTTTAGCGAGGTTGTGAAGGACTTTGGTATGGTAGTGTTTAAATTCCTCTTTGGTGGATTGAAACCCATACACCCTTCACTAAATCAATCACCTTCCTCGAGTTTAAATTCCTCTTTGGTGGATTGAAACTAGGAGGTGGAAGGAAGGGGAGGATAGGATTGGGTATGTTTAAATTCCTCTTTGGTGGATTGAAACTGTGGGCGCATAGGATAGCTAATGTGGTAGAGAAAGGTTTAAATTCCTCTTTGGTGGATTGAAACGTTGAAGAAAAAGTTGTCAGAGAGTGTGAGGGATAAGTTTAAATTCCTCTTTGGTGGATTGAAACGTTTGATGGTAGAGGTATGTTTACTGCTCACCTCTAGTTTAAATTCCTCTTTGGTGGATTGAAACAATGGCGGGTAAGGTGGTGGCAGACGAGAAGGAGAAGGGTTTAAATTCCTCTTTGGTGGATTGAAACAGATATATCATCAGCATGCAAAGTAAAGAAATGATCGTTTAAATTCCTCTTTGGTGGATTGAAACGAGCTACAGAGATAATTATGCCTGCAATGTTTACAAGTTTAAATTCCTCTTTGGTGGATTGAAACCATAAGCACCAGCAATATCTTTGTCTATGTTATACAAGTTTAAATTCCTCTTTGGTGGATTGAAACCTTATATGGACAAACAAGGCAAATAGTTAAGTCGTCGTTTAAATTCCTCTTTGGTGGATTGAAACAAGGAATTGCAGAACTAACTTTTTCTTCTAAAAGATGTTTAAATTCCTCTTTGGTGGATTGAAACAAATTATACCCAACTGGCAAACTACTTAATAAGTTGGTTTAAATTCCTCTTTGGTGGATTGAAACAGAGATGCTCTGAATAGAAAAGCTTCTGTATCTATCGTGTTTAAATTCCTCTTTGGTGGATTGAAACGCTGTGACAACTTTTGATACATACCATGTGTTTTATAGTTTAAATTCCTCTTTGGTGGATTGAAACGTGACTCGCCTCGCCTTTTAGCCTTTGCATATAATAGTTTAAATTCCTCTTTGGTGGATTGAAACAAGTATAAAAAGCGCTTTTTGATATTTAGAAACTTTGTTTAAATTCCTCTTTGGTGGATTGAAACTTTTGAGGGTTTTATCGAGTTTTACAAAAAAATGTAGTTTAAATTCCTCTTTGGTGGATTGAAACAATTCGATGGTAAAGTTAGGTTGGTTAATTGAAGTGAGTTTAAATTCCTCTTTGGTGGATTGAAACTTATTTATAGACAAGTTAAAAAAAGCGTATCTTCAGGTTTAAATTCCTCTTTGGTGGATTGAAACCTAAAAGGGAGAGGGGGTAGTGAAGGGGTTAAGTTTATGTTTAAATTCCTCTTTGGTGGATTGAAACTGAACCAACATAAAAAAGCCTCCTCTCAAAAAGAGGGTTTAAATTCCTCTTTGGTGGATTGAAACGAAGTGGAGTAATGCGTATAAGATGGGATTTTGGGAGTTTAAATTCCTCTTTGGTGGATTGAAACTACTTCGACAGTTGAGGCAATAACTCCTTGAGCACTGTTTAAATTCCACTTTGGTGGATTGAAACACATATCGCTAAACAATTCAACTTCGCTCTAATCTAGTTTAAATTCCTCTTTGGTGGATTGAAACGCTTACAGCAGAAAAAGCAGTATATAAATTAATGAAGTTTAAATTCCTCTTTGGTGGATTGAAACCAGGATATAAGCTCCTACTCTCGCTGCTCGAAATCCGTTTAAATTCCTCTTTGGTGGATTGAAACATCGCTCGCTCAACTATCCTTTCAAGACACATCTCGTTTAAATTCCTCTTTGGTGGATTGAAACAACTTATTAGCAGTAAAACAGTTGTTAAAAATGCAGGTTTAAATTCCTCTTTGGTGGATTGAAACGGCGAAGGAGTTTATAGTTCATTTAGCAAGGAATTTGTTTAAATTCCTCTTTGGTGGATTGAAACGTGAATAACGCAGAAAAGATAAAAAAATGGTTTAGGAGTTTAAATTCCTCTTTGGTGGATTGAAACGCTAGTTATTTCTATAGTTTCTTTTCCTATATAATCGTTTAAATTCCTCTTTGGTGGATTGAAACTCTAACAAACTGATAAAATCGTCTGCCTCTTTCTCGTTTAAATTCCTCTTTGGTGGATTGAAACGTGGCAGACGAGAAGGATAAGGAGATAAGGAGAGAGAGTTTAAATTCCTCTTTGGTGGATTGAAACCGCATTGGATTAAAAGAAATATCAAGCATTTTCTAAGTGGGTCTATCAAAATTTTGCGTCAAATCTCAACCTTTTAAAAAAAGTTCAAAAACCCTCTTTGTAAAGTTACCCGCCAATATTCACTTTTCAAAGATCTATAAAATATTAGCTGTTAGATCTTCGACATCGGTTAAAATATGCCTTTCAAAATTAACTCCGTCAGGAAATGCATAGATTATTACACTGTCTCTTTTTTTGTCCACTACATTAAGTATTTCATTTTCAAGTCTCTTTAGCTTGCCATAAGTCAAGTCCCCTTCAAAAACAGATTTCTGAATATGATGAAGATATTTTCTTGCTATTTTCATTACCTTTATTAATCTTTTTTGATCTTCCTTTTCTATCAAAGATATATCATAGATCAATATGATTTTCATACTACCACCAAACCTTTAATGGATTATAATGTTTTTCACCTAAGAAATGTTTTACAAGTTTATAAAGTTCTAATTTTATCAGACTTCTGTATTTTATTTTTCTTTTTAGTTTTCTATGCAGAATTCTTTCCTCTAAAAGTTCGTCAAAATGTTTTACAAATATCTTTCTTCCTTCTTCTTTTAAATAAACAAAGTTAAGCGATTTTTCAAAATCTTCCTCTTTTATAATATTTAAGTTAATTAGTTTCAAAACTAACCTGTCACATAAAATAGGCTTAAAAACTTCTGCAATATCAAGGGCAAGGGAATATCGTCTTTCAAATGGCTCATGTAAATAACTGATTGTAGGGTTAAGCGGTGTCTCATATATTTCTTTTAAGATATGAGCATAAACTAAAGAGTTCCCAAAAGAAATCATAGCGTTAAGAGGATTATGCGGAGGTCTGATGCTTCTTCTTTCAAATTCCCAATTCGTAGCTTTTTCTATGCATTTGTAATTAATCTTTTTAATATGTGCTTCCAAGCTCATTAATTCATTTAGAGTAGTGCAATTAAGAATATTCTTGGAAAATTCTTTCATTTTTTCAACTTCTTCATCAAATTCTTCCCTTTTTTCAAAATTTCTTTTCATGTTATGAACTGCTGACTCTACAAATTTTTTGGCAAGAAAAATTCTTTGGTTATGGTCTAAATAGTGTTCTACTTGCTTAACAGTAAGGATTCCTGAAATATTCCCCTCTCTTGGTATGAAACTTCCTGTGTAGTATCCATAGTAATTAAAAAAGTGGATAACAATTTTATTTTTGCCTATGAAATGTAAAAAAGAAGTATTTAAATCCATCACTCCAAATACAAAGATTTGATCTATATCATGAATAGGTAAAGGTCTTTTATCGTCTTTTGTTTCTATAAAGATTGTATTTTGACTTCTTTTAATTCTTCCATCTTTAAATATGTAATAATTTCTTCCCATCATGAAAAGCAGAATTCATAATAAGCACAATTTCTACAATAGGGTTTTTCTTGAACAGCGGGTGGTTTCTCAAGATGCTTTATTTCATTTATCTTTGAAAAAGCCTCTTGCATCTTTATTTTGTCATCTTCCAATAGTTGAACTTCGACCTTTTTTAACAATTTAGGGTAGTGAATTATTCCTCTTTTGGCGTTTATTCCTAATTTCTCAAGAGTATAAATATAAAATTTGGTTTGCCAAATATGGACTTCCTCAAGTTTCTTAGACTTTTTTACTTCATTTACGATAATTTCATCTTTCACCTTAATAAAATCAATCTTAATGCTACCTATTTCTACTTCTTTTAGTTTCTCTTTTTTAAAAAAAGATTCACTTATGACCTTACCAATCTCAACATCATCCGAAAATCTTTCAAAATCAATTCCATGTGAAAACAGCCACAATTTCCTTTTACAAACGATGTAGTAAGATACCTCAGTCCCTTTTATGGTTAGCTCTTCGTCAATCAATTATATTTTCCTTGTTCGCTGAAGAGGATTTAGAAACTACATATATTCCAGAAAAATATCTCTCTAACCTCTCTCTTGTAGTCTCATCCTTGATTCTATTTTTAACTTTATTCCATAGAGGTTCATGCTGGTAGTCTTTATACTTCCACATATTTACATTTATCACAAATTCTGCAACTATTTCTTTCTTAAACCAAAGCCAAGTTATATTATTTGCTTCTTCTATTTTCTTAGTTATTTCATCAATTTTGTCTTCTTCTACTACCAAAATCGTATAGATTTCTCTAAATAACTCGTGCGCCTCATCCCTATTTTCAGAAACATAACCTGAATCAAGAATTCTCAATGTTTTATAAAATTTTTTTAGATATTTTGAATTTTCCTCTTTTTTAACCTTATCGTAAAACTCGCTAACCAAACTCTGTTTTTCGCATTCTTTAATTTCTTTTCTATCTCTTAAAATTTCATAGGCTTTTTGAATTAATTCAGATTCGTAAACCCTTCCCTTTCCTGATTCTTTTATCTTATGCTTTCCTTTTTTATTATTTTCTTTTTGATAATATACTAAAACATTTGGTTCATCTTCATCATAAAAATCTTCATATCTAAACTCCTTATTATTCTCCTTTATTCTCCCACTCATCAAATTAATCCTTCTCATTACCCTTCCCATTCTTTGGACTAATGAATCAATCGGAGCAATCTCTGTAAATAAATAATCAGCATCAATATCAAGAGATGCCTCAACTACTTGCGTCGCAACAAGGATTTTGGGCTCCTTTTCATCTTCTGGTTTAGGATTACTAAACTCTTTCTCTAATTGTTTTTCTCTTCGCTTCTTTTCATTTAAAGTCATTTTGGAGTGCAGTAATTCTAAAAATCCGTCATACCTTCCCTTAATCTTTTCAAGAACGTTTATTGCTTTTTTCACAGTGTTTAAAACAATAAGAACCCTTTTCCCCTTACATGCTAATTCAATTATCTTATAAATATCTTCTTCTAAATCCTTTTCTGTTAGCTCAAGCTTGTGTCTTGTTATGTCTTCTATTTTGCATATTTCCTTTTGTTCCTCACACTCTCTTATTTCACCTTCGTATAGATTAACTTCCGTAAATTGTATCCCCTTATTTTCTAACTCTTCTCTAACAAAATTTGGCAGCGTTGCGGTCATAAGTAGAAATTTTCCACCAAGGGAAACAATATCTTCGATCATTTTAACAATGATCGCACAAGCTCTTGGGTCGTAGGCTTGCACTTCATCAATTATCAGTTTTGAATATCCCAAAATCGCATAAATTTTTTCATAACCAGGATATTTTAAAGCAGAAGGGAAAATCTGGTCTCCTGTTGAAATATTTACTGGTAAGGAAAAATGTTTTGAAATTTCAAGAATTTTTGGCGTTTCCCCATCCCAGTTTGTATTTCTTGAGGTTTCCCATTTATCAACAATATATAAATCAGCATCTGAATGCAAAAGCCCTACATTTCCATTAATAAACGGATCGTCATAAGTATGAATGGTTATGTTAAAATAACTGCAAGCCCTTGCAAATACTTGATTTGTTGCAACTCTTAAAGGAAGTGTATAGAAAAACTTTGCATCCTCTGCCCATAAAAAAGAAAATTCTGTTTTTCCAAGCCCAGTTGGTGCTATCAAGACAATGTTTTTGTTTTTAAAATCATATATGACGTTCATTACATCTTTTTGCCAGAAGTTTTCTCTAAACTTTTCATTAAATTTAGCTTCTAAGTCTAATTTAGGATATTCCTTTTCTATCTCAAAAACTTCAGCTTCTTTCTCACAAAATGAAGAAAAGTGATCAATCCTCATAAGAAAACCAGAAAGAAATATCCACAGATTTAAATCAATTTTTAATGCTCTTTCTAATCTTAGTCTTTCTGGAAGAAAATAAAGAGTGTAGGGTGGAATAATTCCTGCACTCATTAAATTTCCATGTTCTTTAATATGTTCAGCAAGGTCTCTATCAAAGGCTATTAAATCTTTAGCATCAAAACCTTCTACTGAAAATCCATCGAAATGTTTTTTTAAGATTTCTTCTAATTTTAGGCCATTATTATCTTCAAGTAATTCTTCACAAGTCTCTTTTAAATCTTTATTTAAGCCTAACAAATATTCTTTCTCATCTTCTTTCCAATGATGAAAGGCTACGGCTGAAAGTAAAATGGAATATAAAGCCTCATCAGTTTTACAGATTTCTTTTACTTTTTCTTTGTTAATAAAGAACAAAGAAAGGATGTTATGTCTTATTTCTCTTGATAGACATTTATTATACTCGTTATAGTAATCTACATTTCCTAAAGTTTTTTGAAAGATTGGTGAGACTTTTCCGAGGTCATGGTAAAAACAAGCGTATTTCAGAAAATAAAACAAATTTTCCTTGGACATGGAGCCTAATCTGTCAGGAAGTTTTCTGTATAATTTTTCAAGATTGTCTAATAGATCCTTTGTATGTTCGTTTAAAGTTATTATCTTTCCATCTTTCGGTTTTTTTGCCCATATTTCTATCATTTTAACCCTCTGGATAAATCATTTTAACAAAAAACAAGGGAAGATTTTCGTTTTCATCAAAAATAAATTCAAAAGGTTTTCCAAAAGAAAGCGGAAAGGAACCACCTTCAAAAAGTTTAACAGGGATTTGCTCAAAGACTCTAAAACCTTCTACAATTTTATAAAAGGATGTTATTAAATGATAGCTACCTTGGATTTTGTTAAAGAATTCGCTATAATTTTCAGGATAAAAATTAGGGTTCATGTATTTTTCACATCTACTTGGGTCGACAAGCCAAGTGAAATGATATTCTTTAAGACTTCCGTATAACGGTTTTCTTTCTTCTTCAATGTTTAGAGTTTTTATTTCCTCAAAAACGACTAAGTCTTCCGCCCTCCCCAGATGGATGGGATAAATCCTGTTTGAAGGATTTTCAAAAGCATCTTTTAGTGTCTCAATAAAATTCTCATCCTCATGTCCTATATAAATCACTAATTTTACATTTTCTAAAACATCTACTCGAGTTGGAATTTGTCCTCCAGGATGTTCTGGCAGCTGATTAATAAATCTGTTTTCTTGCGACCCAAATCTACTAACATGAGAATCTTTATTTAAAGTTCTAAACCACATATATTCCCTGTTTAAATATTCGTAATTGCCATAGATGGCAAGGGATAAGCCTTCTTTTAGCTTTTCAAAATTCTCGTGCTGTTGGTCTCTTATTCCTAATACATTGCAAATAAAACCGATAACCGTTGAATAGGGAGGAATAGGATAAGTGTGTCTTCTTGCAAAGGTAAACGGTATCCTATAATGGGCTGTAGGTTGATAGATTTTAAGTTTAAGAACTTTCATCTCTTCTTCTTTAATCTCATAAAAGTTTCCCTTAAGTTTGTATTTAGAACTTTTTCACACTCTTTTAACCATTTTAGAATATATTTTTCATCAATTTTTTTGCTTTTAATTAAAATGGTCTTTAGGTCTTCCAAATCCCTTTCTCTTCCGCTTATAATTTTATAAATAATAAGGTCTTCTACAGAAACATAATTCACATAAGTATTCTCAATCTTTATTTTATTCGCCCTTTTTAACGCTTCTTTTTCATATTCTGAAGATGAAAAAATGAGATCAATTCTAAACCCTGTTTCTTCATCAAGGAGAGGTAGAACCATAGTGTCTTTTACAAATTTATACGGTTCTTTAGGTAAAATTTTTAAATTTAAACTTTGAACAATATTCAATATATCTCGATATTTGTCTATATTAGCTCCAATAGTTATATCTATATCTTTTGTTAATCTTGGTTCACCATAAATTAACACTGCCTGCCCCCCAATAATCATATAATCAATTTTATGCTTCTCAAATTCTTTTGCTATTTTTTCTATTAGTTTTTTTAATTCCATTTATTGCCCTTGCGTATCTTATATCATTTTCTATATCTTTTTTCCAGTCCTTTTGAGAAAATCTTTTTATATCTTTGGCAAATCTTAACAATTCTTCAAAAATACGAAAATATTTCTCTATATTAATTTTTTCTTTTTTAATCAATTCCTGTTCAAACCTTTCAAGCAATTTTTTATTTTTAATCATAATCCTCTACTTTTAATTACACTTCTTCATTTTTTCTTCCACAATTTTCGAGAAATTTATTCCAGTCTTTTATTATTTTATTCTCATCAATTTCTTCCTCTTCATAATTTATCTTTATTCCATCTGCCCAGATATAAACATTTCCATCAAGCCAGCTATTTTTGAGGCAATTTGAAATACCTTTAACTTTATAAGATTTACCTTTTTCAATTTCTTCTAAATTAATATATGGATGGAATATAGGACAAGGAACTTTAACTGGGGCAGAAATTATGAATAAAGGAACTATCGTGTTAACCTCGCCCGAAGATTGGGCATATAAACCGTCTTTTATAGCTGTTAAAAGGTCTTTTATTCTTTTGTTCTTTTCATCTTCATTAACTTCAAATACAACTTCCCACTTATTTTTATTAATTTGTTTCTTTTCAATAGTGCCTATTTCTTTTCCATCTTGATTCTTGACACTATATTTATTTTGATTTGTTGGGTCTTGAAAAACTTTATCTATTTCCTTTTTCTTATTTTCTGTTAAAGTTAAAACAAGTTTATTATTTTGAAAATTTAGATCAGAGCTCACAACCCACTCATCCCTTCCCAACCTTTCAGCATCAATTGTAAAACTTACCTTATAAAGAGATATATGTTCTTCTTTGCTAAATGGATTTGGAGAGGCATTTTCTCCTTGCTTAATAGCTCTATTTACTAAATCGTGATTGCAATAAAAAGCCATGTCTCCATTCCACTTTGTTAAGGCAACCGCTTTTGTAATTCCTACGGGAGCTTTTCTTGTGATTGACATTTGGTTTCCGATAGTATACATATATCCAAAGGCATCAAGCTCAGGAGAAGTTAAAATATCATCTTTTGTGATATCAAATTGAACAACTTTTTTGTCTCCTTCACCAGAAACTAATACTTTCGCAGGGTTCCAATCATATGCTTTATGTAATGTAGAAAATAAATAATGTCTTATTGCTGTTTTCCCTATATAACTAACCGTTTTCCCTCCTATTTGAAGCTTTTTGATAGAGAGAATGTTCCCTCCAATCTTTTCATCCCTGTTTAAAGCTGACCCTTCAAAAATGATGGTTAAGGTTATGTTATTCATGCTTCACCTCCTTCAGTTTCTGCTTATGTTTCCTGTGAATTTTGGGCTTCTTTATCTTCTCTACCTAAAATTGGGGCTAAAAAAGAGAAGATAAGGGTTTTGAAATACTTTTCGTTTTCTGGTTTAAAAGCTTCTACAAGCTCAGCTGGAAACTCGTGCCCATTAGCATGGAAACACCTTAAAAGCATGTAATACACATTATCTTGGTTTCCAAGACGAGTTTGTTCAAGAAGTCTAAAACCTAAGTCGTTTATAGCTTCTACAAGGTTTTTAAGATTGTTACTATTGCTAATATTTTGCCCTTTTTGCTGTAATTTGCGTATTAAAATTTCAATTTTCCCTTCCATACTTACCTCCCTATTTTTTCTAAAATTTTCCCGTAGAGCTTAGGTAAAATTTGTGAAACTCTCCTAAGATATTTTAGATCATTGTAGTTAGTAAAATACTTTGTTATAGGATCATTTTTGCTTATTTCATCATTCTTTTTTAACTTCAAAATCGCCCTCAACACAAAGTAGTTTGCTTTTTCAAGCTCTGAAAAATTTCCTGCTAATATTAAATCAAATATCTTTTCTTCATTTATTTCTTCAATTAAACTGGCTATTTCATAATCAAGTAAAATTTTAGTTATATTCGGTGGAAGGTCAAAGTAATCAATAATACTTCCTTTTTTCACAATCACTTCAATATTCATCATTGTCCAAGCACCAAGTAATGTCCTTCTTTTTATTGCCCATTGTAAAAGCGAGGAGCTAAGAATTTTTCTTACTTCATATTCCCTTGATTTTGTTAAAATTTTTTCAGCAAAGTTGTTTAGATCCCAAATTAGTTTAAAATTAGGACCATTTATGAAAATTTCACACTCCGAAGTTTTAATAAAAGCAAGATGGTGAAAAATTATTAAATATGAACATAGATGACAAATTGGTGTCGAAAAATTTAAATTCCAAAAAGAATTAGGGACTTTAGTTACTGCTGCCCCTAAACCAGCAAAATGTATTCCTTGAAACTTTTCTCTTTGTTCTAAAAAGGACGAAAAATTGCCTTTAAATTCACTTTTTATGTCATCTATCAAAATTTGAGGAATAAAATAACCTTCGCACCAGCTACATGTTTTATGTTGTTTTTTTTCTACTTTTTGTAATGCTTTTATATAATGATTTTCAAAAAATTCTTCCTGACTAGATTGAATATAATTTGGATACCTTTTGTTTTTACCCGAAATTGAAAAACTTTCGTTCAAAACATCTTCATGATACCTAATAATTCCTTTATAACTTTCCTTTATGGCAAATCGATCTATAATTAATTTCCCATCTATTTCAAAATTTATCCCATTATATTGCAAGACCTTTAGAAATCCAACAACCCCAGCATTATAAAGCCAGTTTGAAGGATATAAGGTTATCTTGTCTTCCATTTTTTATAACCCATTAACCAGCTCTAACAGTCCAAATCCTTGTCCGGTCCTTATTCCAAATCCGTAATCATATACAAACTGAAGAATTTCAGGAGAGCCAGAAAGCTCAAAAACTCCTTTAAACCCTCGGACATACCCATTATAATGCTTAACCATAACCTCTTTGATTAGATAATTTTCAAGCAAATTAAGTCTAATAGGATGTGCCTCCTTCCTTCCCGTTAGATACCTAAACCTATCGTTTGTTCTATGATAAAGAATTTCGTTAAATTTATCTAAATCGTCATAAGGCGTAATATACCAACTCTTAAAATCCTTCTTTAAAGCTTGAGGGTTGTTGAAAACACAGACCCCGATAGTTTTAAAAATTGCTTTATTGGCTTTAATTTCTTTATTGGGAAGCAAAACTACATCTTTAATTTCAAGAAGTTCTCCAATTGGTTTATATCTTTCTTTTTTTAATCTTAGAACACCGTTGTAGAAGTGGGTAATGATTACAGGGTCCCCACTTGAGAATAAAAGTGAAATTTTGGTATCAGTAGAAACCTCCTCATCGATATTAAAATTCTCTCCAAGCCATACGGAAAAAGTATAGGGTCTATACTTCTTCATCTCAAAGATATTTTTAAAGCCAGCCTTTTCGAAGACTTTTTTCAAAAATGAGAGGAAGTATCGACGGTAGTCCTTAGGAAGATTTAAATTAACTTTGCTTTCAAACAGTACCGTTAGTTTCATGTTTTTAAGTTTAAAAAGGTTGTTTTTAAAGTCAAGGCTAAGGGGGCTGCTTTAAAAAGTTGTGCATGCCCTTCTGCTGTCGCCCCGTGCCGACTTTTTTGTCGCCCCGAGGCGTAAGCCGAGGGGTCTCTTCATGAAGCGTCAGCCATGGGGTCTCTTCATGAAGCGTCATCCCGAACGAAGTGAGGGACCCCCTCGGCACTACAGGGGGAGGGGTATTACAGGGTGTGGAGATTTCTAGCTTCGCTCGAAACGACAGAAAAGGGTGTTGTCGCCCCGAGCCTTATTTTTAGTCACCCCGAGGCGTAAGCCGAGGGGTCCCTCGGCACTGGCGTGCCTCGGGATGACATCCCGGGACGCCGTCCCGAACGATGCGAGGGATGCCTCGCTATCGCTCGGCAGGACGGAGTAGGGAATTTTTTTGAACAGCCTCCCTCATAGGCTGAGTGATAACATTCTGTAGGGGTCTTAAAACCAAATTCAGACCCGTGTTTTAAAACATGCCTCTCGGCATCTTTTTTGCTGATTTATAAGCGGATAGGGCATCTCAGAGCTAAAAGAGATGGATGTAGAGGAGCTAAGCTTTTGGCTGAGAAAGGCAAGCAAACTTGCAGAGAGAGAGGTAGAAGAGCTAAGGTAGGTGCCTTAGCCTTTCCCGAAGATACTTTTTATTCAGCTTATGAATATGCCTCTGCTTATATTTAAGCTTAAAGTAGGACCAAAGATGCTTATCTATGAGATAGACAAGGTAGACTGCTATTCCTATGCCAGCAAGTATATATGCGCCAATGTAGATAAAAGCATACAAGAATATAACAACCCATACGATCCCCACAGGAGAGTTATACCATGAATGCTCTTTTTACCATAGGGATGATGCTAAAAGCGATAGACCTGGCTTCTCAGGTCTTTAAACAGATGAGCAATAAGGCCCTAAACGATTTAAATTCCTCTTTGATGGATTGAAACGTTATTGAAGAGGATAGTTTATCTGATGAATTGAAGCCGGTTTAAATTCCTCTTTGGTGGATTGAAACCTACAATGATGTCATAGCTACTTCAGCGGGTGAGACGTTTAAATTCCTCTTTGGTGGATTGAAACTTATTAGTGCATTTTGTAAAATATGTGAGCATTTTGAAGGATATGAAGAGACAGGGGAGTTAGATTTGGAACAATTAGCTGAAGAATTGTTTAATTTACTTGAGGAATTTAAGGATGGGCAATAATGTTACTCCCTCATCAGCAAAGAGCTATAGAAACATTCAAGGGTTACTCCTATTTAGCTTGGGAAACGGGAACCGGTAAGACTTTAACAGCATTAAAAATTGCCGAAAATTTTCGAAACGTGCTTATAATGTGCCCAGCTTCAGTCAAACAGGTGTGGTATCAAGAAATCGAGAAATGGGGAATAAAAATAAATAATGTTGAGATTGTAAGTTATGATAGTTTTAGATTGCATTATTCGAAGATTTTAAAGAAAGCCTTTTGGAATTTGATTATTTTTGATGAGGCTCATAAATTAAAAAGTATTCGAGCTCAAATTACGAAGCTTGTTATGGAGATTTTTACGAAGACATACAAGGTCATGTTGAGCGGAACACCATTTGAAAAACCCGAAGATTACTATAGTCAATTAAGAATTCTACGACCAGATCATCCATTTAATGAGTTATCATTTACTAGCTATAAGAATTTATTTTTCCGGATTGATGGGATGTTTTACTATATTATTGATTTTTTACCTAAGATAAAAGACAAATTTATTGAACAATATGTTTTACCATATGTTGATTTTGTTAGGCGTGCAGATATTGTTGAGTTGCCCAGTTTGATAGAAGATGACAAGTATTTTTCATCTGGACGATATTTGATTGAACCAAACAAACAAATTGATGGAGACAGCATTTTACAAGCATTTATGTATGAGTATAGAAAGAGTGCTTTGCTGAAGGATAAGATTGATTATGTAATTGATTTTATAACTGATAATCCACAAACTGTAGTGTTTAGTTATTTTATTGAGCCTTTGCAACATATAGTAAAGAGGTTTGATAGGAAGAATGTTTATTTTTTAACGGGGCAAGACAAGAGGGATTTAGATAATGCGTTAAAAAAAGGAGAGAAACCTATCTTAGCAACTTACTGTATTTCAGAAGGGATAAATTTAACGAGCTATAAGAATATTATTTTTCTTTGTCTTCCTTTAGCATGGCGGGTATATGAACAAGCATTATCTCGTGTTTGGCGGTATGGTCAGGAGAACAAAGTTTATTTACAACGATTAATAGATAAGAAAGGAATAGATACAAAAGTCTGGGGAATACTTAAGAGAAAAGGAGATGTCCTTGAGGAGTTAAAAAAGAGAGGGGTGCTTAAAGATGGATAACCAAATCCAAGACATTACAGATGCATTATTATCTCAAACAAAAGAATATTTTCATGATACAATTTTTAAAAGTAATAATATTTTATTAGCTAAGATATTTGACCAATATCAGAGGTATCAATCAGATTATGCAAATGTTTATTTATTCGTTGAAACAATAGGTGGTGAGAAAAAAGTTTTTCAAGCTCCTAAGCCAATCTTATACAACCATTATTTGCATTATTTATTATCTTTCTTTACTAAGAGAAAACTCAAACCACGAAACATTAAGCTCCGAATATCAACAGGCTTTTATACAGATTATTCAAGTAGGTCAACACTTGAAGATACATTTTTTCTAAGTTTAAATTCCTCTTTGGTGGATTGAAACATCTCTCTTCCAAATAAGCCATCCCTATGTCGTCAATGTTTAAATTCCTCTTTGGTGGATTGAAACCTTGAGCTTCAGTTATTTTAACAATGACATAATCCATGTTTAAATTCCTCTTTGGTGGATTGAAACACTTGCTGTAGCTTCATGACCTATTGCTGACGTGAAGTTTAAATTCCTCTTTGGTGGATTGAAACGGGATGAGGAGTGGGAGGTGTTTATATTTTTAGGGAAGTTTAAATTCCTCTTTGGTGGATTGAAACAATATCTATCCATAAAAGACCATCAACAGGATTTAAGTTTAAATTCCTCTTTGGTGGATTGAAACTGGGAGCCAGAAACCTATACCTATTACTAAACAAACTGTTTAAATTCCTCTTTGGTGGATTGAAACTTAGACAAGTTTAGTAAAAAAGTTTGACAAGGGTGTGGTTTAAATTCCTCTTTGGTGGATTGAAACTCTTTACTAATTTACCTGAAAATATGTTATTTTCTCGTTTAAATTCCTCTTTGGTGGATTGAAACGCATGTGATGTTAAGTGAAGATGAGTATGTATATTTAGTTTAAATTCCTCTTTGGTGGATTGAAACGGTATATGGAGAAGGGTTATTATCCGGAAGATGTGGGTTTAAATTCCTCTTTGGTGGATTGAAACCTAACTCCCTATACAAATCCTTTACCCTGAGAATAAGTTTAAATTCCTCTTTGGTGGATTGAAACCCCTAAAGAAATTTTTGTTGTGAATGGTAAATTGTTGTTTAAATTCCTCTTTGGTGGATTGAAACGGGTTTGGGCTTAGGTATGGGTTATGGGTATGGTTAGTTTAAATTCCTCTTTGGTGGATTGAAACTTCTCCGTTTCGTAAAATCGGTATCAAATCCACTTCGTTTAAATTCCTCTTTGGTGGATTGAAACTACTTCTTTACCATTCCTTACCCCTCTTTCTCAACAGTTTAAATTCCTCTTTGGTGGATTGAAACCTAATAATTCTTTTAATTCTTTTGTTGCTTGTGCGGGTTTAAATTCCTCTTTGGTGGATTGAAACGAGAGTTTCCCCTCTCCCCTCTTCTCAGTATTAGAAGTTTAAATTCCTCTTTGGTGGATTGAAACATTTTGCTCAAATCTTGTCCAGTGATGTCAGGATGGAGTTTAAATTCCTCTTTGGTGGATTGAAACAACTCGCATTAGCTCTCTTATGTGATAGCTCACCTTGTTTAAATTCCTCTTTGGTGGATTGAAACTGGAGTCTTGACGGCTGGATACAATCAACAATGAAAGTTTAAATTCCTCTTTGGTGGATTGAAACGAGGTGGTGAATGAAGATTGATGTCGTGAGCAAATTTGTTTAAATTCCTCTTTGGTGGATTGAAACGTGAGCTGTAGTAAAACTTCCAATACGATATGATCCGAGTTTAAATTCCTCTTTGGTGGATTGAAACATAATCCCTCAAATCTTACGTAAAATGAGATATTTAGTTTAAATTCCTCTTTGGTGGATTGAAACATAGGGGGTGGGTTATGTTGTATGTATTGAATTCATGTTTAAATTCCTCTTTGGTGGATTGAAACATGAACAAACATGCTTGCGAGGGTTTTTCAAATAAGTTTAAATTCCTCTTTGGTGGATTGAAACCTATATGTCTTAAGATTGCTTGTGCTACATACACGTTGTTTAAATTCCTCTTTGGTGGATTGAAACAGCTACACTTCATCCAGCTTTCAGAGCAGCGAGAGTGTTTAAATTCCTCTTTGGTGGATTGAAACATGATATCGTTTAAGTTTCTCTTCATAGTGTAAGAAGTTTAAATTCCTCTTTGGTGGATTGAAACTAGGATGAAAAGTAGTAGGTCTTTTGGGTTGATTTGGTGTTTAAATTCCTCTTTGGTGGATTGAAACCCTGTCTATTTGATCTCCCCTTGAGGGGAGGCTATGGAGTTTAAATTCCTCTTTGGTGGATTGAAACACAATAATCCGTTGCATTTCCATCACCTCCTTTTTGGTTTAAATTCCTCTTTGGTGGATTGAAACTTCTTCTTTAGGACCGATTGGGGTGTTTGTGAGTGAGGTTTAAATTCCTCTTTGGTGGATTGAAACGTCTTACATTCTTGAGGAAAGAGTGTTGTATGATTTGTTTAAATTCCTCTTTGGTGGATTGAAACACTTCTTCAACCTGTCCACTAACTCACCCAAATTCTGGTTTAAATTCCTCTTTGGTGGATTGAAACAGGAAATAACGGTCTCAACAATCTATCCAAAAACTTGTTTAAATTCCTCTTTGGTGGATTGAAACATATCTTATCCGACTTATACACATACTTCTGATATAAGTTTAAATTCCTCTTTGGTGGATTGAAACAATAATCATAATCAAATTTCAGCCGTGTAATTGTCAAGTTTAAATTCCTCTTTGGTGGATTGAAACCTTTATCACATTGCCATAACCATTCACCACCAGGAGGGTTTAAATTCCTCTTTGGTGGATTGAAACCTATTTTCCCACGTGTGCACCATCTATAATCAACAAAGTTTAAATTCCTCTTTGGTGGATTGAAACAGTTTGGTCTATTGGTTTGGTTTATCGGTTCGGTTTTGTTTAAATTCCTCTTTGGTGGATTGAAACGGTTCGGTTCGGTTTTTAGTTCGGTTTACGGTCTATGTTTAAATTCCTCTTTGGTGGATTGAAACTCTGGCAATGGATCTGTTTATGGATCTGGTTATGTGCGTTTAAATTCCTCTTTGGTGGATTGAAACCTATTTTCCCACGTGTGCACCATCTATAATCAACAAAGTTTAAATTCCTCTTTGGTGGATTGAAACAGATGTGTCGGAGGATTTGGTGAAGTGGGATGGTGAGTTTAAATTCCTCTTTGGTGGATTGAAACGAGGATAAGGTGCATGAAAATGTTTGTCAAGTTAAGAGTTTAAATTCCTCTTTGGTGGATTGAAACCTTTGTAATCAAACTCCTTCGGTAATAACACCCCTAAGTTTAAATTCCTCTTTGGTGGATTGAAACTCATTGCATCCTTCCAAATTATTAACTGTTGAGCACTGTTTAAATTCCTCTTTGGTGGATTGAAACGTCAGAAAAAGACTATGAAAATTTGATCGCAGTAAAGGTTTAAATTCCTCTTTGGTGGATTGAAACTCTAACAACCTGTCTATTTGACCCCTCCTTGAGAGGGTTTAAATTCCTCTTTGGTGGATTGAAACTTGCAACAAACCATAGCGCTGATTTCGACCATACTTGTTTAAATTCCTCTTTGGTGGATTGAAACAAAAAAGACAAGGACAACATTACTAAAATTGAAGCAGTTTAAATTCCTCTTTGGTGGATTGAAACGGTTTATGGTATGAAAGTTTTTGGGACTTGTATTCTAGTTTAAATTCCTCTTTGGTGGATTGAAACCGCATTGGATTAAAAGAAATATCAAGCATTTTCTAAGTGGGTCTATCAAAATTTTGCGTCAAATCTCAACCT
>Ga0081479_110379_pt1 | contig 18881 bp, 18 predicted proteins | sample MamHotmetagenome_FD_70984 | JGI IMG/M metagenome (GOLD analysis project Ga0081479, IMG submission 70984) | Hot spring cone microbial streamer communities from Mammoth Hot Spring (Liberty Cap Streamers), Yellowstone National Park, USA - T=72 v2... | ecosystem: Environmental > Aquatic > Thermal... | reverse complement strand
AATTCTCTTTTGATTAATCTCGCTTAAACTATTGTAAAATTCTTTTGGCTTTAATTTTGTTCTTATACTAATCTCATAGAACTTTTTGCCATCCTCTATTCTCTCAGTAGGTCCGTAAACTTTTGCATCAGGATCATCAAGTTTTAATAAACCCGTATCAATCCGCTCACTAAATCTAATTTCATATAAATAGGCGAATGGTGGGTAATATAATTCATATCTAAATGATAATTCGGTTTTGATAAATCCAAGTTCATTATCCTTTTTAAAGTTTTCAAGTATATAATTATCTTTTTCGTAAGTCTGGATAAAAATATCCCTGGGAAATATTTCAAATGCAGATTGCCTTAAATATTTAAAGGCTTCAAATGATGTATTAAATTCATCTCCATTCAAGAAAGTATCTGCGCTAACGAATGCAACAAGTGCAACATCATCGAACTTCAAATGTGAGAAAATCGCCTCTGTACCTAAGAAAATAGTCTTTTTAAACTTAGTTGAATCATAGATGGTCTCTTCTCCACCTTCTATAATAATGAGATTTGCTTCCTTAAAAGAAGACTTTAAGGAATAAGACAGTTTTTGAATGCCGTATCCAAGATAAAGAAGAGACAAACTTCCGCAACGCGGACAACTTTCAATAGGCTCTTCCTCATGCCCGCAGGTTGAACAGAATAAGATGTTTTTTTCTTTATCAAAAAATAAAGGGCTTTCACAAACTGGACACCTATGCACATACCCGCACTCTGTGCAAACAATAAGCGTGGAATAAGGCTTTCTATTAAGAATAAGTGCAACATTCTTCTCTTCCAAAAGTGCTTTTCTTATTTTGCTTTCGAGATACGATGTAAGAGGTGATAATGCTTCGGATTTTGCCTCCCTGCGCATATCAATAATCCTTTTATTTTGATTCTTAAGGTCTCTCAGATTCACTAATTCAAAAATCTTTTCTTTATGAAAAAAATACATAGTATCATCGAGAGAATAGGTGGATAGAATAAGAGAAATGTTTTCAAGTTCGCTTTTCTTGTAAGAGACAATTCTTGTGTCAAATGGAAGAAATTCATGAGGAATATGGTATTTTGAAGAAGCATCTTCAACTATCAGGAATTGAAGGTTGGGAATATCCACAAAAAGAGAAAAAGGTGTAGAAATTATTATGCGCTTGCCTAATCGCAACTGCCTTTTGATTTCATTTTTTTCCTTGTTAACACTTCCAAAAACAATCCCTGGGAATTCTTCCTTATACAATTCGCTTAAAATTCTTACAAGAGAATTTTCGTTAACTATAATCAGTGCAACACCATTTTCATTAAGATCATTTTTTAGAATTTTCGAAATGTAAGAAATTCTTTCTTTTAAACTTCCCCCATCAATAATAAGCCTTTTTGCTGAAGTGTTTAATTTAGGTTCGGCATTACTTTCCTCTACTTCTTTTATAACGCCCTCTTTCAAAAGTTCTTCTACTATCGCAAGCCCATCTCTAATCTTATATGTTGCGTCATTGTAATGAAGGGCATTGTTCTTTTGAATTCTAAGCAATAAATCCCTCACTGACTTTTTTGTGCCCTTTTTATGAATTATATTCTCAAACAACTCAAAATTGTCAATCGTAAGCAGTTTATTTGAAGAGTATGGAATCTTATACGAAAGTTCAACGAGATTTTTCTTTTCAAGTTCTCTCAAAAAATTCTTTAGATATTCAATCTTTGTTTTTGATTTTTGCTTTAATCTTTCAAGCGTAATGTTGGAATTTTCAATAAGAATATCACAAATCAATTTTCTTTCTTCTGAATGTAACGAATTTTTAAAATTTGATAAAGCATAAGGATCCACAACTTTTATAATAGGGGTTAACTCTCCTTCGGTATATGTCCCGTAAATTTTATTTAAAAGGCTATGTATAGGGATAAGGAATGTTTGCGATACAAATCGAAAAAGTAAGGCAATACTTGAAGAAAAGAGGTTTTTTTCAACAACTTCAATTATACTTTTTATTTCTTCACTTTTTACAGAGTCCGGCAATTCATTAGATATTGTTAAGACATATGCAAGTTTTGGCTTATTATTTTTACCTAAGGGGACTAAGACTCTTGATCCAATATTTACTTCTAAGGAATCGGGGGCCTCATAGAAGAGCAAATCGTAAGGAAGATATGCATCTTCTATTGCGACCCCCAAGAACTTACTCATTTATATTTTTAGTTCGGTTTTAAGCGCATCGACTAAATCTGTTTTCTCCCAGGTAAATTCTGGCTCTTCACGGCCAAAGTGTCCGTAGGAAGCAGTTTTCTGGAAAATGGGACGCCTTAAGTCGAGGTGTTTTATGATGCCAAGTGGAGAAAGGTCAACAAGTTTAAGGAGCGCTTTTTCAATTTCTGAATCAGGAACAATGCCTGTACCAAAGGTATCAACCATAAATGAGACAGGCTGGGTTTCCCCAATGACATAAGCAACCTGTATAAGACACTCTTTTGCAATGCCTGCTTTTACTACATTCTTAGCAAGATAACGCATCATATAAGTTGCAGATCTATCAACTTTTGTCGGGTCTTTACCTGAGAAGGCGCCACCACCGTGAGGAGCAAGGCCACCATAGGTGTCAACTTCAAGTTTTCTCCCCGTCATTCCTGTATCGGATTGAGGGCCACCAACCACAAATTTACCTGTTGGGTTTATATGATATCGTGTATTTGGTGTAAGAAGATGCGGCGGGATAACCTGTTTTGCAATATGCTCTATAATGAGATGTCTTGCCTCATCGCTCATCTCGTCAGTTTTTGGGTCTAATAGTTCTTCTGTGTGTTGTGTCGAGATTACAACATCTGTTACTTCTATTGCTTTACCTTCTTCGTATTTAAGAGTGACCTGCGCTTTACCATCAGGTCCTAAATATGGTGCAAGATTTTTAGGTTCGCCTGATTTTCTAACATTTGCAAGTCTTTGTGTAAGACCGTGTGCTAAAACAATGGGAAGAGGCATAAGTTGAGGTGTTTCATCAATTGCATAGCCATACATAATACCCTGGTCTCCTGCACCGCCTCTATCAACACCACGAGCAATGTCAGGGGATTGCCTTCCAACCGCATTAAGGACTGCGCAAGTTCTATAATCAAAGCCATACCTTGGAGAAGTATAACCCACCTCTTTCACGGTTTCACGTGTAATTTCTGATATATCAACCCATGCGTGAGTTGTGATTTCTCCGCCCACAATAATAAGACCATGGGTAACATAGGTTTCGCAGGCAACACGCCCTTGAGGATCTTGCTTTATTATTTCGTCTAAAATTTTGTCTGAAATTTGGTCTGCAAGTTTGTCTGGATGACCTTCAGCAACTGACTCAGTTGTTACGAATCTCTTTTTTTCATTTCTAACCATCTTTAACCTCCTTAAATTAAAATTTAAATATCTTAGAAAGCACAAATTCTGCTATACTTTCTTTATCTCCTTCAAATTCGCCTACAATACCATTCCTATCGATTAGTACAATTTTACCGTAATTTCCCCCAATATTCGAAGTATCATTTGCAACAATATAATCAAGGTTCTTTTCTTCTAACTTCCTTTTTGCATTTTCAATAAGGTTATCAGTTTGAAGTGCAAAACCAACAAAAATCTTACTACCTTTGTATTTTGATGCCTCTTTTAAAACATCAACGGTCGAAACAAGTTCAAGATTAAGAGTATTGAGTTTGAGAAGTTTGTTTTCATTAAATTCTTTTGGTTTATAGTCTGAAGGTGCGGCAGCCATTACAAGCAAGTCAGCATTTTCTAACTCTTCTAAGACCCTATTATATAGATCTTCGGTTGTTACTGCTCTTACAATTTTTACACCACCTGGCAAATTTTCATTAACATTTGCGGCTATAAGAGTAACATAAGCCCCAAACCTTCTTGCAACCTTAGCAAACGCAATACCCATTTTGCCCAATGAGCCATTTGTGATAAATCTTACAGGGTCTATAAATTCCCTTGTTGCTCCACAAGTAACAAGAATTCTTAAGCCACTTAATTTTTTAGGAGATAATTCAACAAGTATTTCTTCTAAAATATATTCTGGCTCCTTTAACCTACCTTTACCCTTAGCAAGGTCAGCTAAGAATCCTTCGTCTGGTTCTATAATCCTGTAGCCATAGGACTTCAAGGTCTCGATGTTTTTTTGAGTTACGGGATGCAAAAACATATTCTCATTCATAGAAGGGGCAATAAGAATTGGTTTTTTTGAAGCAAGGAGTATTGTGAGAAGTAAACTGTCGGAAATACCGGAAGATGCCTTTGCGATAAAATCAGCCGTTGCAGGCACTACCGCAATTACATCAGCCCACCTTGATAGATAAAGATGTATAGAAGAGCCTTCAACAACAGAAAACTGATCATCGTCAGTAAAAACTTCTTCAGCACCTAAGGACAAAAAAGAAAAAGGAGTAACGAACTTTTCTCCGCCCCTTGTTATGACTACCTTTACTTTTAGTCCTCTCTTTACAAGGAGTCTTAGAAGTTCTAAAGATTTATATGCTGCAACGCCACCTGTTAAAGCAAGAAGAACTTTATTCTCTATTTTCGCTCTCCTTATTCAAAAGATATTCTTGTACTTTCCGAATAAAGTCTGCTGCATAGAATGGGTTATACACTGTAGGATTTAACTTGTACAACTTCTGCCCTTCATCAATAAGGACTTGTATTAACCTGTATTTGTTATCAATAACTTCTTCTAATAGCCTTATGTACATTTCTGAATCTTGCATATCTTTCACCTCTTTTAAATTAAAAATATCTCAAATTATCTACGGCGTAAAAATATTTTATCAAAAATTTCAATATAGTCAATTTAAAAAGTTTTCTGCTTTTATTAAATATTCGTTACAATAGGGAGAAATGGAAAAGCATCTATTCTTTTCAATAATAATACCTGCTCATAACGAAGAAAATTATATCTTACAAACCCTGAAAACTTTAGAAGGACTTGAATACCCTAAAGATAGATTTGAAGTTATTGTTGTTGAAAATGGTTCAACTGATCGAACAAACGCCTTAGTAAGTGAATTTAAGCAAAACACAACCCTTCCTTTAAAGACGATTAAACTTGATAGAAACGGCGTCTCTTATGCAAAAAATGTTGGGGCAAGCCTTGCTTCAAATGAATCAAAGTGGCTAATATTTCTTGACGCAGATACACACCTTAAAAAAGATTTCTTGAAAGAATTAGAAGAAACAATTACAAAAAACGACTATATTGTTATAATTGTAACATCACTTAGACCTCTTGATAACTCTTTTAAAGCAAAAGCCTGGTTTTCTTTTTATAATTTTGGAAGATGGGTAAGTGAGAGTTCAATGTCTATCCAGATTGTAAGAAAGGATATTTTCGAAAGAATTAAATTCGACGAAACATTAACATTTAACGAAGACCTTACGCTTATAAAACAATCAAAAAAATTTGGAAAATTTTACTATATGTGGACAAACAATGTATTTACTTCAACAAGAAGATTTGACAAAGTTGGATATTTGAAACAGTTTTTAATATGGGTTTGGTGGAATATTATCCCATCAAGCAAGAGAAGGAAGATTAGTTATCCCGTCGTTAGATAGTTATGGTAAATAATCTCTTGGGTTAACAGGTATCGATTTCCCCGTTTCAGGGTCGATCTTGTAAATAGAAAAGTGTAAGTGCGGACCTGTAGACCAACCTGTATTATCCGAATAGGCAATAATCTGACCTTGCTTCACTTCTTGTCCTTCTTTTACTGCAAAACTCTTAAGATGTCCATAAAGTGTTGAAAAATTTTGACCATGAGAAATAATAACTACATTACCATAACCTTCAAGCCATTTTGTTGCAATGACTTCTCCGGAGGCGGCAGCTTTAACAGGCGTGCCTGTTGGTATTGCAATATCAATCCCGTCATGTAATCTCCAGATATGCAGAATAGGGTGAAATCTCATTCCAAATTCAGATGTAATTGGACCTGTTGCAGGCCATATGAAATTGCCTGCATATATACCTTTCTTTCTCTGTTCCTCAATAAGTTTCTGTATTAATTCTTCTTCCTTTTTAATCTCTTCTTCAAGTTCGCTCTGTTTATACAATAGGTATGTTTTCTTCTGTTTCAAAGTTTCAAGTAACCTATTTTTCATATCGATTTCTTCAAGAAGGATATTTTCTTGTTCCTGTTTCTCTTTAAGAACAGATTCATATTCGCTTTTTGATTTCGACAACTGAGCTTTGTAACTTTCAAGTTGTGCTTTATCAATCTCCGCCTGTTTCATCAATTTCTCAGTATAATCTGATATGTAACTTATGTAGGTTATCCTCTTATAAACAGATTCTGGGTCATTGCCCTCGTAGAGGAGTTCAATCGGACTTATTGCAGTGAGCTTATATGAAAGATTAACCGCCTGTTCAAGTTCACTCTGTCTTTTTGCAATTTCCTTTTCTTTTTCTTTTATCTCGTTCTCCTTAAATGAAATCTGGTTGCTCAAGTCATCGATCTTAGCCTGAGTCTTCTTAATTTCTGCTTCAAGATAGTTAACCTCGCTTGTAAGGCTATCAACCAACGCATTAATCTCTTTTGTTGACTTATCAATGCTAACAATGTTTTTCTTTATTTGCTCAAGCTGTGCCTTGTATTGGGCAAGTTTCTTCTGTTCATCTTCAAGACCTGAACGGACATTTCCAGCGCCAAAAAGCAATGTAATTAAAACTAAAATCGAGATGAATTTAACTTTATTCACTTTTACAAAATGAAATATACTTCTACTTAACATTTCTAAACCTCGAAATAGAAATAAGGCTTCCTATAAGAGAAGAAAAAACTGAAAAGACAAGAATGTAGAATAGAGTTAGAGAAAAATTAATATTGTTAGAAACAGTTGCATAAGGGATGATACTTTGAACAATACCACTACTTAAAGCATTAACTTTATCAAGAAGATAATAAGAAATCCACCAAGACAAAAGGTTGAGAACAACTACAATTAAAATAAACGGTAGAAATGTAAATATTGCGTCAGCGCCGATTAACCTTAAGACCCTTATATCATTTCTTCTGTAGTCAAGCAAAAGCGTCGTCGTGTTTTGAACGGTAAATATAAATTCGGCAAGAACAGCAAGCATAACTGAAACAAAAATAAGATAAACAACTTTTATTAAATCATTTATTTTATTTGCTGTATCTTCTGAAAATACAACAACATCAACCGTTTGTAAGTCCTTTATAATGTCAGAAATTCGTCGCCCGAGAGTAATATCGCTTAATTCTACAGTTGCAGAATAAGGAAGGGGATTTTTATTAAGGCTATCAAGGATACCTTTGTACTGAGGGAATATCTTTGTAAATTCCTCTTTTGCTTGATCAGGTGTGGTCACTGTAACATGTTTAACTCCGTCAATCGCACTTATCGTTGAAATTGTCGAATCCAAATCTGTGCTATTAAGGTTTTGTTTAAAAAATACAACAATTCGAACTTTTTCTTTAAGACTAAGCGAACCCTGAAAAAGTTTTGTGCCGATTATATAGGTTGAGCCAAGAGCAACCATACCAACAAGAAGTGAAAGCACTGTAATAATTGCAATCTTTTTTGTTTCCTTAAGTACAAGAAGAGTATGTCTTAATATATAGAGTATCCTATACATATTCTTTTCCCACTATCCTTCCTTTTCTTATTTTTATAATGCCTTTTGGTTTATTGCCAAATTCGATTAGATGATGAGTTGACATTATAACAGTAGTTCCACGCTCGTTAAGTGCCTCTACAAAATTTAAAACGGCTCTTGCGGTGTCAATATCAAGATTGCCCGTAGGCTCATCAAGAAGAAGTACTTCAGGCTCATAAATCAGGGCTCGTGCAATTGAAACCCTTTGTTTTTCCCCATAAGACAACTCTTTTACGAGTTTATACATTTTGTCTCTTAATCTTACTTCGCTCAGTGCACCTTCAACCTTGTTGTGAATTTCTTTAAATCCAACGCCTTTAAATTGCAAAGGTAAAGAGACATTGTCAAATACAGTTCTATCCTCTATTAAAGTTAAATCCTGAAAGGCAAAACCAATTTTCCTTCTCAAAAGCGTTTTGTTGTATTTGAGAACATTCTCATTCTCGAAAAGTACTTCACCTTCTGTTGGCTCTTCATCTCCTCTTATTATCTTCAAAAGTGTCGTTTTGCCCGCACCTGATTCCCCCATAAGTATAACAAAATCGCCCTTGTTAAATTTTAAGTTTACCTTATCAAGAGCAATAGTTCCATTTGGATAAATTTTTGAAACATTTCTTAACTCAATCATAGCCTCTCCTTCGGCGATTTAAAACCCTGCCCTATTATTTCAGAGGAATCACCAACAATTGTAAAAGACTCGGGATCAGTCTCAACAACAATACGTTTCACCTTCATAACCTCTGTATGTAAAACTGCTACTAAAAGAAGATCTCTTGGTTCATTTGTATAGCCACCTCTTACTTCAAATTCTGTTACTCCTCGTCCAATTTCTTCAAAAATCCTCTTTTTAATTTCCCCACCTTTTTTGGTTATTATAAACAGAACTTTATATGATAAAAATCCTTCCTGCGCAAGGTCAATTGCATAGTTAGAAACAAGTTCTGCAATAATAGAATAGAGAGGAATATTTATGTCTTTGAATACAAAGCCAGAAGCAATAATAATCAAAACATCAACAACCATCAATGCTTGACCAAAAGGGAGACCCGTAAAGTCATAGATTAACTGTGCAAGCAAATCAGTACCACCAGTCGATGCATAAAAACGAAAAACAAGTCCGATACCTGCACCCATAAGGAAGCCACCATAAAGAGCGGCAAGCATTGGGTCAGTGTTAAAGACAGGCAAAAAGGGTGCAAGGATATCAATCAAAATAGAGGAAAGAATTGTTCCAAGGATTGTCCCAAAGAAAAATTTAAGCCCGATCCTTCGCAATCCCAAAATTAAAAGAGGAATATTCATTAAAACGACAGTTATACCTACCTTCAAGAGTGGGATATAGTGGTTTAAAATAATAGCAATACCTATAAAACCACCTGGTGCTATGTGGTTTGGCTGAATAAAAATATCGATAGCAATCGCATATATTAAAGATCCAATAAAGATACCCAAAACTTCTTTAAAAGTTTCAAAGAATCTATTTCTTGGATTTAAGGTAAGCCCAGATGAACTCATCAAGTTCTCCTCCTAAAACTTCGGTAACATTTCCAATTTCAACGCCAGTCCTGTGGTCTTTAACGAGTTTGTATGGTTGCAGGACATAAGAACGAATTTCATTTCCCCACTCAATAGAGCGAAATTCACCCTTAATACCCTTTAATGTTTCTTCCTGCTTTTTCTTTTCAAGAAGAAGCAATCTTGATTTTAAAATCTTCAAAGCCATTGCCTTGTTCTGCGATTGGGAGCGTTCGTCCTGGCAGGTTGCGGTTATACCTGTCGGAATATGGGTTATTCTTACGGCTGTTTCTACTTTTTGAACATTCTGTCCGCCATGACCGCTTGCTCTAAATATCTCAATCTTAAGGTCTTTTTCATCAATCTCAACATCTTCAACATCACCTAAATCAGGAACAACCTCAACAAGTGCAAATGAGGTGTGTCTTCTCTTGTTTGCATCAAAGGGAGATATACGGACAAGCCTATGAACTCCAGACTCTCCCTTGAGAAGTCCGTATACGAACTCTCCTTTGACATAAACTGTCGCACTTTTAATACCTGCTTCTTCACCAACTGTTTGGTCGATAATTTTTGCTTCAAACCCTTTTTTCTCAAAAAATCTTAAGTACATTTTAAGAAGCATCTCTGTCCAGTCCTGTGCATCCACACCGCCTGCGCCTGCAGAAAAGGAAACAAAAGCATTAAGATCGTCGTAAGGGTCATTTAAGAACCTCTCTATTTCAAACTCTTTTGCAAGATTATTCGCATTTTTCAAAAACTCTCTAAGTTCATTATCAAGGTGCTCTTCGGACTCTTCATAAAGTTCAAGCATGGTTTCAAGATCGTTTTTCAAGTTTTCGAGTTCTTTAAATTTTGAAACCTCTTTTTTTGTTATTGATAGAAGTTTTAGAATCTCTTTTGACTGTGGATCCTTCCAAAAATCAGGGTTAACAGTCCTTGATTCAATATCTTTAATTTTTTGTTCCCGCTCTTTTAGCCATTCGGGGTCAAGGAGAGAATTTATTTTCTCAATTGTTTCTAATGCTTCTCTCTTTGTTTCGTCTGTTATCATCTTTTCTTTTTCTTGCGTTCTTCTTTTTTATTATCCTTCGGCTCTTCTTTCGAAAGTTCCACTCTATAGAGCATAAAAACAGTATCGTATTTAATCCTATCAAGCATAGCATCAAAAAGAGCTCTGCTTTCTATCTGGTATTCAAGAAGTGGATCTTTTTGTCCATAGGCACGCAAACCGATACCCTCTTTTAATTCGTCCATGGCATAAAGGTGGTCTTTCCAATTTGAGTCAATATTCCTTAAAAGAAGGTACTTTTCCACATTTCTCATTATTTCTGGTGTGAAACACATTTCTTTTTCTTCGTATAGTTTTAGGGCAAGATCTTCTACGCTTTCAATCAACGCTTCTCTTTTTATAGTATTAGCATTTTCAAGTTTGATATTTCTTCCCAAAAGGTTACTTAATGCTTTTTCAAGTTCTGACCGTCTATCATCATCAAGTTCATCCTCAACGAAGTGGGCAGAAATGGTAACACGTATAACTTCTTTTATCATATCTATTATCTCGTCTCTTATGGATGGCTCTTTCAATATTTTTTCTCTTTCCTTATAAATAACTTCCCTCTGTTTTTCAAGAACATTATCATAATCAAGAAGATTTTTTCTGATGCTAAAGTTATATGCTTCAACCTTCTTTTGAGCATTTTCAATTATACGAGATAATAAAGGATGTTCGATAGGCTCATCTTCGTCAACTTTAAGAGTTGTTAAGAGACTTTTTACCTGGTCTCCACCAAAAAGCCTCATTAATTCATCCTCAAGAGACAAAAAGAATTGAGACTCTCCTGGGTCTCCCTGCCTTCCTGAACGTCCTCTCAATTGATTATCGATTCTTCTTGCCTCATGCCGCTCGGTTCCAAGTATAAAAAGACCACCTAATTCGGCAACGCCTTCTCCAAGTTTTATATCAACACCACGTCCTGCCATATTTGTTGCAATCGTAACAGCCTTGTATTGCCCTGCGTCCTTAATAATTTCGGCTTCTCTTTCATGGTATTTTGCGTTAAGCACATTATGTGGAATGCCCACCCTTTTTAGCATTTTCGATAATCTTTCGGATTTTTCAATCGAGCGGGTCCCTACAAGGACAGGCTGTCCCTTTTTGTAAAGTTCCTCTATCTTTTTAACAATCGCCCTGAACTTAGCATCTTCTGTTTTAAAAACAACATCTGGATGGTCAATTCTTATAACGGGTTTGTTTGTTGGGATAACATAAACATCAAGGTTATAGATTTCCTTGAATTCTCTTGCTTCGGTTAGAGCAGTACCTGTCATACCTGCAAGTTTTTTGTACATTCTGAAATAATTCTGGAAAGTTATTGTTGCAAGTGTCTGGTTTTCACTTTGGACTCTTAAACCTTCTTTTGCCTCAATTGCCTGGTGCAAGCCGTCGCTATAACGTCTTCCAAACATAAGCCTTCCGGTGAACTCGTCAACAATGATAACCTCACCATCTTTTACAATGTAATCAACATCCCTATGGAAAAATTCCTTGGCTTTCAGAGCCTGGTTTATGTGCTTAACTAAATCTACGAATCTTTCATCATAAAGATTATCAATACGAAGCATCTTTTCAATTTTTTTAACACCATCTTGCGTAAGGGATTCTGTTTTTAATTTTTCGTCCGTTTCGTAATCGATATCCTTTATAAGATTATCTGCTACCTTTTTTGCAACAAAGTACATTTCGGTTGATTCTTCTGCAGGACCCGAAATTATCAAAGGAGTTCGTGCTTCATCTATAAGGATGCTATCAACTTCATCTACAATTGCATAGTAGAGTTCGCGTTGCACCATATCGAGAGGAGAAACAACAAGATGATCTCTTAGATAGTCGAAGCCAAACTCGTTGTTTGTGCCGTAAGTTACATCTGCAAGATAAGCTTCTTTTCTTGAACAAGGCACAAGCTTGGTTGTAAATTTTTCTCTATTGTCCCATTCAACAAGAAAGGCTTCTTCATGTTGGATTACCCCAACTTTAAGACCTAAGAACTTGTAAATGGGTCCCATCCACAGAGCATCTCTTTTTGCAAGGTAGTCATTCACAGTAACAAGATGTCCGCCGTGACCAACAAGCGCATTAAGATACAAAGGAAATGTTGCAACGAGAGTTTTTCCTTCACCTGTCTTCATCTCCGCAATGCCACCGTGAAAGAGGACAAGCCCCCCAAGAAGCTGGACATCAAAGTGCCTCATGCCAAGAGTGCGCTTTGCAACCTCCCTAACAACCGCAAATGCCTCCACAAGAATATCAGAGGTTGTCTCTCCTTTTGCAAGCCTTTCCTTAAACTCTTCCGTCTTTTTTGCTAATTCTTCATTAGAAAGAAGAGAAATAGAAGCTTCTGCCTCATTTATCTTTTGAACTGTATCCCAGTATTTTTTGAGGTTCCTTTTAACTGGGTCTAAGAAATCTAAAAGCATATTATCAGTATTATTGCGGCTTAATTAAACCGTAATTACCATCCTTTCTTCTATACAAAACATTTATTTCGTTTGTCTCCTCGTCTCTAAAGATAAAGAAATCATGCCCTAAAAGTTCAATCTGAAGTACTGCTTCTTCTATACTCATCGGCTTTACAGGGAATGTTTTAACTTTCGTTATTTTAGGAAACTCACTTTCCTCTTCTTCAATGCTACCAAAGAGTTCCTCCTTGGGTATTCGCTTCTCACCTTTTAACCTGTCTCTTAGTTTCTTTACCTGTGTTTCAAGTTTCTCAACAACATTATCAAGTGCTTCATCAATTAGAGATCCTTTACCAACTCCTCTTATTATCTTTTGAGAAGCAAAAATCGTTACTTCCAATTCAAAAACACCTCTAACCTTATTAATAACTACATTTGCTTGCTGGATGTTGTCGAAGTATTTCTCTAACTTTCCAATTTTCTTTTTGATTTCTTCCTCTGTATGCTCTGGTAATTTTTCAATACCCTTTGCTGTAATTGTTATCTCCATTTTATCTTACCTCCTTACTTAAGTATATTATATTATTCGATTTTTTTCAAACCTTCACTTATAGACTCGCATTATTCGTTTGTTTAGCCTTGTTAGAATTTCGTAAGGGATTGTATTCGATAATGTTGCAAATTCCTCCATAGTGATTTTATTTTCACCCTGGGTGCCGACAATTATAACCTCATTTCCAGGGTGAATGTATGGGAAACCAGTTACATCAATCATCATCATATCCATTGTCACCGTGCCAACAATTGGAGCCTTCAATCCTTTAACAAGAACATACCCACGGTTAGAAAGATTACGGGGAATACAATCTGCATATCCTATTGGAACAGTTGCTATAAGTGATTTCTTTTCTGTGATATATGTCCTACCATAACTTATTTTTTCACCTTTCTCGTACTCTGTAACTTTAACAATCCTTGTCTTAATAGAGATTGCCTCTTGAAAATCGTTAATGATTGTAATCTTCTGAGGGTTTGGAGAAATGCCGTAAAGCAAAATACCGGATCTTACTGTATTGTAGTAAGCACTTCTAAAGTTTAAAATCGCAGCACTATTTGCTGCATGAATAATCGGGGGCAATGCCTGTTTCTGTTTAAGATAATCCAGCACATCGTTAAAACGTTTTATCTGAAGATTGGTAAATTCGATATCAGAGTCTGCTGATGCAAAATGAGTGTATATTCCTTCGACATAAATGTTTTTCATTTTACTTAATTCATCAAAAACATAAGGTGTCTCGCTTATTGAAATTCCAAGCCTATGCATACCCGTGTCAACCTTCACATGTATTCTAAGCGGCAACTCAGACTCGTACTCTTTTAAACGCTTTATAAAATCTTTGTCAAAAAGGGTAATACGAATTTCATTGAGTGAAGCTAAGTGAAGATTCCTCGTATCAACATAACCGAGCACAAGGATCGGCTTACTTATTCGAACTTCACGCAAAAACAGTGCTTCTTCCATTGAGGCGACCGCAAAGGCGTGTGCCCCTGCATCTTCGAGAGCCTTTGCAATTCTTGCTGCACCAAGCCCATATGCATCTGCTTTCACAACGCAAATAACATTAGAAGATGTTTTCTCCTTTATTTTAAGAAAATTGTTCTTAATTTTACCCAAATCGACTTCTACCCAGGTGGGTCTATTCATCTCTATTTCGTTTTCCATAAATAACTCCTTGCAAAATCACAATAAAAGTATATCATTATATTGTGAAAAAACCATGAACATATTAATTACAAATGATGATAGTATTGAATCAGAAGGAATAAAAATACTCGCAAAACATCTTGCAAGTTTGGGGAATATTTTTATTGTTGCCCCTCAAAAACCGCAAAGTGCCGGAAGTCATGCAACTACACTTCATAAACCCCTTCGCATCGAAAAGTACCCCTTAGGCATTGGCGAGGTTTCCTCGTATAGAGTATCAGGAACACCTGCAGATTGCGTCCTTCTTGCAATAGATGTAATCATTAAGGATAACATTGATATAGTTGTTTCTGGAATTAATAGAGGACCAAACCTTGGAGATGATATTATATACTCTGGAACAGTTGCAGGTGCAAGAGAAGGTGCAATAAACAATAAGCTTTCTTTTGCAATTTCTGTAAACGATTTTGAAAATCCTAATTTTGAATTAGCAGCAAGTAAGTCAGTAGAAATAATCGAAAAACTCTCAAAGATAGTAAAAAATACAAGCACATACTTCAATATAAATTTCCCCAACAAGAACGAGATAAAAGGAATAAAATTCGCAAGGTTATCAAGAAGAAGATATAGAGATAGGGTTCTAATTGGAAAAGATCCTTTTGGTAAAGAATTCTATTGGATTGGTGGAGTGTTAGATGATCCATATGAAGAAGGAACCGATTCTAAATTCATAAAGGAGGGCTACGCTACAATAACCCCCCTCCTTATAGATCAAACCGATTATAAAACCTTACAAGAACTTTCTAATATACTGATTTTTTAAACAACGATTATTTCGTGAGGCAAATTAATTAGATTCTCTACTGAATTTTCCCTTACTATTACTGTATCTTCGATTCTTAAACCAAATTTCCCTGCAAAATAGACACCCGGTTCAATTGTAATTACCATATTTTTTGAAAGAGTATATTTAGACCTTGCATTCACATAGGGAAGTTCGTGTATTTCAAGACCAACACCATGCCCGAGACCATGTGCGAAGTAAGTACCATATCCATGGTCATTAAGGAAATCCCTAACCACCTTATCGACATCAGCGGCACGGACACCCTCTTTTGCATACGCTCTTCCTAATTCCTGCGATTCCTTTAAAACATCATAAACTTTTTTTACTTCATCTTCAACTTCTCCAATTGAAACAATTCTTGTTGTGTCTGAAGCAAAACCTTCAAAAAATACACCAAAGTCAAAAACAATTGGCTCATGGGCTTTCACGGTCTTTTTAGAAGCAACACCATGAGGAAGTGAGCCTCTTTCGCCTGATGCAACAATAGTATCAAAAGAAGGCTTTTCGCCGCCAAATTTCTTAAAGCGGTATTCAAGTTCTGATGCAATATCGAGTTCCGAGACTCCTTCTTTTAGAAGTTTAATTGTTTCAAGGAATGCTTTCGTAGAAATATCACATGCGGTCCTAATTTTTTCAAGTTCCCAATCATCTTTAATCATCCTTAATTCCTCAACGAAATCAGTTGTTGGAACGAGAAAAAGAAAACCCAAACCCATAAGCATCCTGTAAAGGTTAAAAGGAATTTTCTCCTCAATTGCAAGAAAGTGGACTCTCTCTCTAACAAGGAGTGAATTTAACGCATCCTGAAGATTAGACCATTCGATTACTTCAACTCCAGCGGATGCCTCTTTCTGTGCTTGTTCTGTAAAACGGGAATCAACAAGCAAGTAAATTTTGGGTGGGGCAACAACCGCAAAACCTTCTTCCCCTGTAAAGTGGGTAATATATCGCACATTTTGGATTTTACTCACAAAAAGTGCATCAACATTGGCGTTGCCAATTTTTTCAAAAAGTTTTTGCACATTGTCCTCCTTATTCGAATGGGTTCTGTTTGCCAAGGGTATTTTCAGGTGGAACCAAAGTAGGGACCTGTAAAATCCTATTTTCTATTTGCTTATCTACAAATTCAATATTTCCTCTTTTTACCTGAGGCAAGGTTACATTTTTCACTTCTTGTACCTTAAAAATATACGGCAGTAATAAATTCCACGCTACAAATACTACGACAATAATTAAAATTATTACGATTGTCTCTTTCGAAATTCGAAGAGGCTTTTTTGCGGTTTTTTCTTTCTTATCTGTCTTTGCCATGGTTATCACTTCCTTTGTGAAAGGTTAATAGTACCTTTTACATTTGCAATATATTTTTTTGCACCACTTTGATCAGTTACTTTCGAAATTGCTAACTGTGTTATCGTTACAATCTGTGGATAATTATCCTTAAGTAATTTATTAAAAGCAGTAATGTTATCATAATTTGGCGCTTCGTATGAGAGTGAGAAAGAAGGCATCGCATTCTGTGTCTGTGTGTTCTTATCAAAAGTAAGGTTTGTTATCTTACCTCCGCTTTTATTGGCAATTGCAACAAACTCCTCGGAAAAAAGAAATTCGTCGCTTTGAGGAGGCAAAATTTGCTTAAGTGTCGCAAGTCTTTCGTTATAAATGTTTATTTCCCTCTCAATAGAACTCAGCCTTTCCTGTGCAAGTAAAAGAAGGTTTAGATGTTCTTCCGCTTTCGCTATTTGGTCATTTAGAGCCTTAATTTCATCAACCTTTGGCACTACTACATACATGTAAAACAAGACAGCAATTACTACAAATAGAATAACTGCAATTATCATTTTTGTACTGATATTAACACTCATTGGTTTATTTAAGGTTCCTTCTTTCATTTCCCCATCCCCTTCCATTGAAATGAAATTGTAAATGTTGTATAGTTAGGTGAATTTGGAACTTTTACATACGGGATATTGTATTGATCAACTGTTAGATTCGAAATGTTAGGATTTTGAGACAAACCATTCACAGTCCATGCAAGGTGTTGAAGATCAGTAGTGTGTCCTACAATTTGCACAATTTTCTTATCCCGATCAACATTTAAGTTCTCTATAACTGTCTCTTTTGGTATCGAACTTGCTATATCAAGTAGCAAATTGTTGAAATCAATCTGCGTATTTACAAGTTTCTCTATTGTTGTTTCATAATAGAACACATCATCGCCAAGTTTGTTCCTCAAGTTCAATGTGTCTTCAACCTTCTTAAGAGATGCGATACGTGTATTTAGATCGCTAAGATATTGGTTTTTATTATAAACTTCGTAGTAAAGACCTGCATAAATAATTGCAAGGATTAAAAGAAGAGCAATACCAATGTTTATTATGGTTCTGGTTTCTCTGTCAATCGATCTTTTTATCCTCTTTTTATGAGGCAAAAGATTTATTTCAATATCATAAAAATCCAACTTTGTTTCCATAAATTCACCTCACTTTTTTCTTGCTAATTCTTTCTTTTTCTTCGCAACCTGATGTTCTTTCAGTGCAAGGCCGGTTGCAACTGCAAACATAGGTGCCATCTCATAGAGATACTCCTTTGTAAAGAGATTGGGATCGTATTTTGCAATATCAGCAAATAATCTGTTTACAACTGATGGGAAACCTGTTGTCTCTTCAATATACTGGCCAATATTCCTGGAGTTAGCAGTTCCTCCTTCAAGGATTATTGTTACTTCTGCTACTTTTCCCTCGTTGTATTTTGCAAAGTAGTAACTAATGGATCTTCTAATTTCGAGTGAAAGTTCGTTAAGGTCTTCCTCAACAGCTTTAAATATTTGTGAATCCTTGTTTGCTAAATCAAGTTCTTCACGTTTCTTATTTTCTGCAAGTTTTGAATCAATCCCAAAATAATAAGCAATTTTATCGGTTAGCCTCTTTCCACCCCACGGAATAACCCTCGAAAAACGCACAAGCCCCTTATCTACCATATTAATAGAGGTATAGTTATGACCGATATTAATCGCAGCGATAACCCTCTCGGAGTCTTTTGAAAATTCACCAAGATACCTTAAAAGCCTTAACATAGAAAATGCTTCAACTTCAATAGTTACAAGTTCAAGATTGAGACTCTTAAAAAGTTGAGCAGTGGTTTCTACAACTTCGATCGGAGCAGCAGCAAAAAGAATATAAAGTTTTTCCGCATTCCCTTCTTTCACCTTGCTTAATACCTGATAATCAAATGCCATTTTGTCGATTGGAGCAGGAAGAATTTTCTCAACCTCCCATTTGATTGCCTCGTGAAGTTCTTGCGGTGGAAGATCGTCCATAATGAGTTCTTTAACAGTCACAAGTTTACCTGAAACATTTGTAGCAACCCTATTCCCAATAAACGAGTATACACTCATAATTTGCTGAAGAACTTCCCTCATCTCGTCAAATTTTTCAATTTTTCCCTCAACTATAGCACCTTCAGGAGTATCAACCACGCCAAAATTAACAAGTTTGAGATCATTTCCTTTTCTTTCAAACTGCGCCATCTTTACATAACCTGAACCTAAATCTACTCCAATAATTGGCTTTTTACTTCTTGCAAAAATACCCATAAGAACCTCCTCGAAAACATTCTAAAACAAATTTAAATAAAATGCAATAATATAATTTCCAAAAAATATTGCAAGGATAGAGGCAGTAGCCATATAAGGG
>Ga0081479_110281_pt1 | contig 19118 bp, 20 predicted proteins | sample MamHotmetagenome_FD_70984 | JGI IMG/M metagenome (GOLD analysis project Ga0081479, IMG submission 70984) | Hot spring cone microbial streamer communities from Mammoth Hot Spring (Liberty Cap Streamers), Yellowstone National Park, USA - T=72 v2... | ecosystem: Environmental > Aquatic > Thermal... | reverse complement strand
AACTCTTTATTACTTACCAACGATACAACGGTGGAAACTGGGTATTGAAGGAATGTAAAAGAGCTGGTGTTTATGAATGGAGTAAATGTAAACAAGCTTGTATGCGTGGTAATGTTTGCGTGTGGAAAGTCAACGGTGAATGTAAGCAATATAGAAGCGCGTGTGATATTAACTATTCATACTCTTTATTGATTTATAAATACGGACAAAAATATAAGAAAGGTATTGATATATTTCCGTTTTGGTAATATATTTATATTAAACTTTAATTAAACTTTATTTAAGGAGTTGACATGTATTTTAACATAACTTCGATTAATGGCGAGCTTACTTTACCTAAAGAAGAGATTGAGACTTTTGCTTTAACTGTTTATAGAGAGTTGCAATCTGCTTCTCAGTCAAGACGAAGCCGTGTTATTGATTATTTATCAGAGCTGAATGGAAATTCTGTAATTCCTAAGCCTGATGATAGCACTGGCAATTGGCGGACTGATATTAAATCTTCTATCTTTTTTCAAAAAACACTATTTGCTTATCTGTATTTAAGAGCTTTACTTTATAAATCTACTCATACTCTTTTATCATTTGAAAGTAGAAAATACAACTATCTCCCTTCTGCTTATAAGAAAATCTTTGACCTTGCTGTTTATAAAACAGCGTTATTCGATAAAATAGACAAAGCGTTATGGTTTGGTATTTTATCTGGAGAGCTTGTTGTATTACTTGATGCTGATTATACTATTGACGAATGGGACGATGTAGAATTTACCATAACAGCGAAAGCGTTAAATCCTTTACAATACTACAAATCTTCCGATAATCAATTTTATGCTTATGATGTATTCTTACCGATAGAAAAGATAAAAGGTCTTTCTAAACTCTGGAAATATAAGCCCGAAAAGTTAGAAGTTTACAACCTTACTACCGATAAAGACAGGACTGATTATCTTATCACTTCAATGAAAAGTAGAGCTACTTATGGCAAAATTACTTATATCTTTGGAAGATACGTAAACCCTGAAGGTGATGTTTCTTTACCACTTAAATTTACTATTTACAATGATAGATATTTAGTAGATGTAGAAAATATTTTACATGCTGATAAACAATTTCCGATTATTTCCATTTCTTTTTATTCTGATGATATGCAAATGTCATATGCTGACTTGATTTGGGATTATTACAAAGAAGATAGCAGAATGTTAAGAGCTATATTAGATAGAGCGATACTTTCAACTGCAATGGGCTTTGAGATAAATACTTCAGCTTTTGCAACAAAAGATGAAGTATTTACAGTAAAGCCTTTTACAGTTATTAAATCAGTATCTGATACTCCTGCAATTAGACCTTTTGCTATGGCAAGCTTTGACCCTAACGTTTTACCAGTAAGACAGTTAATCCTTCAAGAAGCACAAAACGTTTCAGCTTTGACTGAGTTTTTAATGGGACAGCCTACAAGTAAAGGCAGACCAACAGCTAAAGAAGTTGCTTTAAAAACTCAAATGACACAAAACATTATATCTACCATCATAAACAGAATTGAAGATGAATTTATAGCAAGAATATCAAGAAAGCTTATCTCTTTAATGTTCCAATATCATTTACAAGAAATTATTAATTCAGGAATGCTTGAGGCAACAGAGTTAAAAGAATTAAACGAGCTAATGAATAAAGCTATACTTGAAGATAGAGAGCCTTATTACTACTTAATTAAAGAGCTATACAAAGGCACAATAATCAAAGTTCAAGGTATGTCAGGAGTAATCAAACAAAAAGAAGAGCTTGAAAATATTTTAAGTGTTGTTGAGCTATCTGCTAATCTTGGATTAACACCGTATTTAAACATGGTAGAAATATTTAAGAAAATCTTTCATATTTTACAATTAGATGCTGAGCTTGTAAGAATACCAACTCCAGAAGAGCTACAAGCTATAGCTAAAGCACAAGCTGAAAAAGAGCAAGCATCTGCACACATAGCAGAGCAATTTTTACAAAGTGAAGAAGTAGTTTCAAGATTAGCAAACCATCCACAAGCTTTAATGGCTTATATTCAAATGATAGCTAATGCTAAACAAGGGGGCGTAAATGGTTGAAGTTATTGGAAGCGGAGTATTTGTATTTATGCTTTATATTTTAACATTGTTTACATTAGTTAAATTAAAAATAAGGAGGCGCCTATGGAGTTTAAAATAATTTCTTCAGTTGTTGAGTTAGGATTATTTGTTTATTTGCTTTATACAGTAGTAAAACTAAAACGTAGATGTAAAGATTTAAAACAAAAAATGAGTAGTTTATCTGATGTTGTTAAAATTATAGCTAAGTTGAATTTAGAGAAAGTTAAAAATGAAGAAAGCAAAAAACCACCTTTTAAACCTGAAGACTTAGAAAAAATAAGAGGGCAGTTAAATGTTCCTAATTGATGTAGAAGAAGCTTTTAGAAGAAAGGTTAAATATCCTGCTTTTGTTCAGTATGGTAATATTTTTATTGGTAAGAAAGTCGATGATGAAGTATTCTTTAATTACACTGCCAATGACAGTATTACTCTTTATATAAAAGAAATGCTTAAGACTTATAAAGCTAAAGTAATACAAGATAGGTATAACCCTAACAGACAAGCTTTTTTAACTATTACAGGACAAAAAGTTTACTTTACACAGGATTTAGCAACTTATAAAGGACATATACATTATTTGTTGTTTCCTAAACTTTACTCTTCAGACTTTACCGATTTATCTGTAGCTTATAATGTTCTACAGATAATGGACGGTAAAAGGACTGAAGAGCAGGTAAGTAAAATTTATCAAGATATAAAGGAGCAGTATGCAAAATGAACCCACTTATTAAAAAAGACGAAGTTTTACAAACGGTTAAAGAAAAAGCTACTTTAAAGCTACCACAAGAAGAAGTAGTAAACTATGCTGTAAATAGACAAATAGAAGATTTAGAAACTGCAAGAAAGATATTAATCCAAGCTTATATTCAAGCAGAGCTGTTATATAACGATGCTGATATGTTTGCTAAAGCAAAAAATCCTGTTAGGACTATGAATGAATTACTACAAACAAAAATTATGATAGCAAAAGAGCTTGCTACTTTATCCAATGCTACAAATAAACTAAAACCAAACCAAGAGCAAACTACTACTCCTACAATAAATATTAATATCACTACTCAAAAGACCGTTGATGACTATATAGAAGTTGAGGTTAAAGATTGAATGTAAATACAATAAAGCTTGTTCCTTATAAAGAGGATTTAAGTGATAAGTGTTTTGCTACTTCATGGAAAAAGAAATTTAACACTTGGAAGGATTGTAATGTTTGGACTGAAAATAGTAATCAATACTATTATTCTATAGATAGAATAGCGCAAGTTTATATTATAGATGCCTACTACATTAGTAGGAATGCAATTTTAAAGTTTCCTTTACCCGTTAAATCTTATGAGCCTGATTTGTTTCTTAGTGTTCATATAAACGGAGTTCAAAGAAAAACTGAAGGAGTAAAGGGATATGTAGTTGGAGATACTTTTGTAGTAAAGAATAATCTTTTTCATAAAGAATTAAAATTTTACTTAACATCTGACACTAAAATTGCACCGCAGTATATTTTAAGTAAATATAAAACTACTGTAATTGGATTTGATATTCTTTTACCTGTAAATATTGATACTAACTTAAATATGAATAGATTATTAAATGCGGAAGGACAGTTGCATATTTTAGGTTCTTCCAACATTTATAGGACTTATCTTACTACAGAAGCAACTGTTCCTTTATTGCAAGATGACATAAAAATACTTAAAAATACGAGGTTAACCATGGAAGCAAAAGTAGATGTATTAAGCCCAAATGCAAGATGCGAAAGCTGGGATTACAGTAATACCTGGAGCACTGTAAACAAATGGAAGGATTATTACAGTTGTAATTATAAAAATATTATTACACAAAGAAGGTTGTATGCAGAAGCCACCATCTCTTTATCTCATGATACTCTTTTAAGAAGAGTAAGAAATATCCACGCAGAAGCTTCTATCTTTTCTTGTGAATTAGGAATAAGCCGAAGTTGGAATAATGTAAATTCTTGGTCAGATGCTAAAACATGGAATGATTTTTATGGTTGTAATGTTAATGTTCCAAACTATAGTGTTTGGGCTACTGCATCTACTTGGAGTGAAGTAGATACTTGGGAAGACTTTTATAGAGAGCCACCATATAAAATTAAAGAAGGTATATGGAATGTTGCTGATACTTGGGATGAGGTAGATGCTTGGGAAGACTTTTATCAATGCAATACAGTAGCTAAAATAGGTATTTGGGAAGAGCATGATACTTGGGATACTGTAAATACTTGGGAAGACTTTTACATCTGCCCACCACCAATCGCACCAGACAATAATTGCGGTTCTTGGAAATTTGATACTTGGAGCGATGTAAACACTTGGGATGATTTTTATAAAGACTGCGGTTTAATTTTAGCTGATAAAAATTGTGGTTCTTGGAAAGTTGATACTTGGGAAGATATAGACACTTGGGATGATTTCTATGAAGATTGCGATTTAATTAAAGCCGAAATTCGTAGAAAAGAATACTTAATTACAAACCCAACTATTTCTTTATCAGCATCTGTAGAGCTACTTAATAAAACTTGTGATGTATGGAAAAAGACGAAAAACTGGAAAGAAGTTAATAAATGGTCAGACTACTATTGTTGAGGTAAAGCATGAGCATTAATCTTTTAGAATTACCTTTAACAAAAATCACAGGCGAATTTGTAATATTAAGCGGGAATAAAAATATAATATTCCCGCAAATACTTAAAACATTCGAAACTTCTTATTCCCTTTACTCATATGCTGTTTATGATGGTTTTTATAGAAACAATAAAATAATTTACGTTTTTAACCAACATACCGATAAAGTGTTATATAATTTAGATAAAATATACGATACACCTGATTTTAAAGGTTTTTGTGTTTTTGGTAATTCTTACTTTACTTTTTATCAAGATAAATGTTTAGTAATAAATACAGACACAGACGAAGCAAAAGTTGTTAATTTAACCCTTAATAATATTGTTAAAGTAAAGCAGTTAACATCGCAACTTTTTGCTATTATAACAAGTAATCCTACTACTATTCATTTATATGGTTTAGATACTGCAGGAGCTATTGCATCTGGAGACACTGCTAACCTTGCTTCATTTTCTTATGCTACATTTGCCAACCCAACATCAAATATAGACTTAATATACTACGATAATAAACTTTACTTAGTAGGAGATGATTACACTGTTATTTTAAATATGGATATAAAGGATATTATTTATCTACAAACACTTTTAACATTTAATTATAGATATACTCCATTTAACGATTTTGAAAGTGTAGGAATAAAATTTATCCGTGAAACACAATCTTTTTATGTATTCTACAATACACTTTATAATAGCTATATCTACATCACTAAAGATATGGCAAATTACTATTTTGGCAGAGAGACTGTTTTCTTAACTCCTGATATTTGCTTTAAGCTACACGAAACTAACTTTTACTTAATTACAGAGCTTTTACAAAGTGAATTTCAGCTACCACAGACAAATTATCATGAGATTACTTTTAGACTAAATTTACCTTATACAGTTTTAAAAACAGCAATAATAAAAATTCCTGAAGTTCAATCTGATTTATCTCCGAGATTTGCTACCATGACTATCGAAACAAGATATAACAATGGCTATAATATATGGAGTTATGGAGTTATGTATAGCACAGGTGAATATAGAATTTTAGCAAGAGGTTCTGAGTTTGTTGTATCTCTTTATTCTGAAAATGCATTAAGGGTAGAGGAGTTTATACTGCAATGATTAGAATAATCCAAGGTAAAGAAAACAAAAAGATTAAAGTAAATCAAGGTTTAGTAATTTACATTAAACCTGATGGCACAATTCAAGGTGAATTAGTTTTAAATGAGAAAGTTATTGACACTTCTTCATTTTCGGCTATATTATTTATTTCTGAAGAAAACTTTATTAATTAAATTTATAGTATAGGAGGTTATAGACATGGCGATTTTTGTAGTTAAGAATTTTGTAGATTTAATAGCACCTTCTTTCCAAAATTTATCTGTTGCTTTAGTCAGACAAAACGGCACAGAGTGTTCAGGCGAAGGATATGAAAGACAAAAGTATGGTAATGTTCAAACAAGCGAAGATAATAATTATGTTTATATTTTTAACAGTTCTAATATTATATTTCCATTTGCTTCTAAAGATATTGCACCGTTGAATAATCCAGTTGTGAAAATTAGTTTGTATAATGGCGATGCTTTAGTTGCTACAGTTGACTTAGACCGCCCTAAACCTTACTTAGCAGAAGATGAGTTGATTATTCCACCTGAAGGAATAAAAATAAAAATACCTAAAGTAAATACTTAATTTAATGTTATGAGCATAGTTCTAACAGAAAAGCAAGCAGAAATTTACAATACGTTTTTTAATGCACCAAACACACGATGGATACTATCGGTAGGCGGTAAAGGTTCTGCTAAAACTACAGTATCCGTCGTGATTTTGCTTACTTTATTCTTTGATGAGAAGTATAAAAATTCACAAATATTGATTGCAAGGGAAAGTTTAAGAGACTTGAAAAACACACTTGTAGCAGAGTTTAGAAAGAAATGCGCAGAAATTGGAGCAAAGCAGGATGAGGTTTTCATTGTTAAGGACGACTTACAGTATATCGAAAATCTAATTACAGGCACTAAGATTTTCTATCTTTCTTTATCAGACAAAAACCAACAATACCGTTCTGTTTTATCTTACGAGTTTAACGTTGTTATAATAGACGAGCTTGACCGTATCAGTGAGGAAGCTTTTGACGAAGTATCGCAAAGAATGAGATTAAAAAGAGATTTTGAAAGAGGCTTGCTTAATCTAAACCCTGTTCCTGAAACACATTGGGTTTATCGTAAATTTATAAAAGATGGTTATCCACAAACAAAAGTCATTAAATCTTCTTCATACGATAATTATATTAAAGTTAAAATTCCTTCACATGTATTTGCATCAAAAACAAGACCTTATGTGTATGAAGATAAAGAGTATTACACAATAGGTAATACAAGATATGAGGTTATAGGAAGAGAAGGAGATTATATTCTTGCTAAACAGTTTAACTTATCCCATTCATTTTACGTAGAGATGGAGCATCGTAATTATGCTTTTAAAAGAGTTATGCTTTATGGAGAATGGGGCTCGGCTTACGTAGACGATGGTTTATACACTTCATCTTTCACTGAAGCTAATGTATTTAAAGGAGCAATAACTCCTAAAGATTTACAATACTTTTATAAAACTTACGCAGGCTTAGACTTTGGATTTAGAAGACCTGCATTTGTTTTACTTGCTGAAGATGAATGGGGGAGGTTAATAGTTATAGACGAATTACTCGGCGAAAATGTTTCTACTCTTCAATTTATAGATTTAGTAAGAAGAAGATTAAGGGAAAAGTGGAAGCTTGATGCTTTAGAAGTAGAATGGTATGGCGATATTGCAGGAAGACAAGCATCACAATCTGATGGCATTTCACTTATAAACAGAATTAGACAAGAATATAACATTGAAGTAATTACAAATAAAGTTCCGATTATGGATAGTGTAGGATTGTTAAGAGAGTTGCTTGAAAAGGATATCCGTAATCAAAAAGCCCTTCAAGTATCTCCTGATGTACCAATTAGCACAGCAGGCTTTTTAGGAGAGTTTAAGATGGATGATTACGGAAAACCAATAAAGGACGGATATTACGACCATATCCATGATGCTTTACGTTATGTGATATGGGGAGTTGCAAGACAAAGCAAATACGATAAATTTAAAGTAATTGTTCCTGACTATTGATTACGAGTTTTTACGACTTTTAAAAAACTCGTAATAAAACTCGTAAAATTGTAAAGTATTGATAAATAATGCTTTCTTTAGAGTTTTTACGAGTTTACGATTACGATGAAAGATTACGTAATTTTTATACGACACCCCCGCACCCCAAAAAATTGGCTTCGAAAATGGTAAGTATAGATAGTAATCGTAAAGTCGTAATAAAAGAAGTGAAAATGATTATTTATCAATACTTTAGAATTTTACGATTTCCTTTACGACTTTCTTACGAGTTTTTAAAAGTCGTAAACCCTTGACAAATAAATTTTTTAGAATAAATTTTATATAGGAGGTTAGACATGGACTTAGAATTGCAAAAACTTTTAGAGCAGTTAGATAGTTTAGAAAAAGAGATGCAGCAACCACAACAGCAACAGCAACCACAACAGCAACAGCAGGAGACTACTCAAACAGTAGATAACTCCATTGAAGAGCAATTTAAAGCTTGGAAAGATATTGGTATTATGAGATTTACGTCAAAATATCAGCACTTACCTAAATTCTCCCAAATCCTTTATATGGTTATTCCAAGAGCAGACAGGCAAGTTTTAGCTGATATCCAAGCTGGTAAAGTTAGAGATGAGTATCTCGATTACTTGGAAGATGCTTATACTCAAGTAATAAAAGAAGTAGCATCTTTCTCGAAGGAGTTATTATCATCACAGCAAAATCAATTTAACAAACAACAACCCGAGCAACAAAAACCACAAACTCCTTCATATACTATGAGTGATTACTACAACGATTATAAAAAATATCTTGAAGATATTACCGTTAGAGATGTAGCTATAATTGAGTTTCAAGATGGGATAGTAGATAACGGTAAAGTTAGAGTTACAGGAATACCAAAAGCAAGTTTATATGAAAAAATTAAAGAATTAGGAGGTTGATAAAAATGGCTGGAGTATTTTGGAGTTCAGTTTCTAAACCATCTCAATCATCTTTCACTTCAGACATCTTCCTTGATACTAAAGATGCTGCACCAATCACAAGAGCGGAGATGTCGAAAGAGATTATGAAGAAAGTTTTACCTGAAGTGACATTCAGAAGATTTGTTTCAAAGTTTACTGATTTCGGTCAAAACAAATCTCATTATTTTATAATGGTAAAGAGAAACACAAGAGCAACTGATACTTTATGGGAAGGTAATATCGGAGAATTTGACCCATTACCTGAAAAATCTATGAGCTGGAAGCAATTTGACGTTTCAGTCGATGAGCGTGGTTTTGAAATGATGTTTACCGAAAGAGCAAAAACTTTTGCAAATTTTGATATTGTAGCAGAAATAAGAGAGCAGGTTTCAGATAGTATAGTTATGTCAATAGAAAGAGACTTGCTTATGAATGCGTTTGGTTATCTCGATGTTTTAGGATTAAACACAAATAAAGGTTTAGTAGTGGAAACAGGTAAAACAGTTTTACCAACTAAAACATTTTCAGATAACACCCAACCTATTGTTGTATCACAAGTCGATGTTTCTTCAACTAATTTTGCACCTTTGAAGATGGATACAATTTTAGATTTTGCAAGTAAACTCCATGACCTAAATACTCCTTCATATAACGGTAAAGGCTATGGAGACTACTTAGTTTTGATTAACCAACAAGCAAGAAATAGACTATTAAGAGACGAAACGTTTAGAGAAGCAATTACAAGGTTCCAGGATAAGGATAAGATTTATTCAGGTTATATTGGAAGCTTTTACGGACAAGAGTTTGTTTTAGATAAAGGTAAATGGATAGATGGCTTTTTCTGTAAAGCACAACCAAACTTGCAAGGTAAAGCTGTATGCATCTTTTTATCCAAAGATGCAATCAGAGAAGCTATTGTCAAACCTGAGCAGGTTTTACCAATGGAAAAAGCTGACTTTGGAAGATACATGGCTGTAGCTGTTCAAACTTACAGAGGAGAAACACCAACATGGTTTAGTGTTGAAGGACAACCTGCAGGCGGAATTTTAATCGGAGCTTAATATGACTAATCAAGAGTTTATAGAGTTTGTCATACGGGACAAAAAAGTTCCGTATGACGATACTTTGCTTGCACAAATATGGAATTATTTTAAAATTGCTATTCAAGACTTAGAGACAAGAATTGATTTTACCTACAATCGCAAAACAACTATTCTAACTGCTTTAAAAGGGAATAACTTTATTGTTATTCCTGATAATGTGAAGTATATTGTATCTGTTTATGATAAAAAACGAAAATATGAATTATACGGCGATAGAGATATTAAATCCTTTTATTTATTGTTTGATACGTCAACTACAGGAAACCCTGACACATACTTTTTTGATGCAGTAGATAAAAAGCTTTACTTTTCACGCACTCTTGCGGATAATAATGACTACATAATTGATTATTATGTATACACTTACAACGATACTACACTAACATCTCCAACAGCAACCCATCCTTTACTAAATGAAAATTTCGGATTGCTTAATTTAACTATGGCAATGCTGATAGAAAGATTTTACTCTGCAGACTTTAATCTTGAAGCTAAGTTAAAAGAATACTTAGAAGCAAACGAAAGAGCAAGACAAGAAAGACGTGAATACAGTAAAACTTTAATAAAATTTGATATTCCGAGGTATTAGATATGTTCAAAAGTATAGGTAAAGCTATAGGCGGAGCAGTCACGGGATTTATAGCCACTGGTGGTAATCCTTTAGGAGCTGTTGCTGGTGGTATAGGCGGTTTATTGATGAAAGAGCCGAAAATAGGTTCCTACACACCACCCAATGTTCAAGAAGCACAGAATATTATTAACGGATTACGAGGGCAAGTAGGGAATATTGCTTCATCTCAATATCGAATACAAAAGCCTTATTTAGATGAAGCTCTGCAAATATTTAGAAAATTTCCAAGCACAATAAATCAATTATTTAATGATACTGAAAAAAGCATAGACCAAAGATACACAAATTTATTTGAAAACATAAAAACCCAAATGAATAACCAATGGAGTAAATCTGCATTAGGTTTATCTGCTTTAGGACTATACAATACACCAGCAACACAATTAACACAATCCGACATTGTAAACAACTTATATGGAAGAATAGCTGAAGAAAAAACACAAGCTTTGAATAATTTAGACATTAGTGAGTTGAATAGTTTAATTGATTACTACAACAGAGCACCATCATTTTTAGCTTCTATCTCTGATGCTTATGCAAGTTTAGACCCAGAAATAAAGAAATACCAACTCCAATTACAGCTTGCAGGAGTATTAAACGGATTGAATACTGCTATATACCCACAAACATCTCCTTTATCTGCATTAGGCGGTATGATAAATACAGCTTTATTAAATCATGGCAAAGATTTACCATCATGGAGTAGTATAAAAGATAAACTCAGCGGCATTTTTGGTGGTTTTAAAACACCATCCTTTACACCACCAACACCTTCTTACGGTTTAGCTAACACTGTTAACTCTTTATTTAAGGTTCCAAAAATATTCTAAAGGAGATTTGACATGGCAATAACAGTATTAAATTCTGCAGGTTTTGCAAAGTTAAGCCAGTATACAGGAAATCCTTTTGTAGATATGATGATTGATTTGCAAGATTTATTTACTACTATAAATCTACACGCAAAAGCTAAACCCTACATAGACAAATACTCAGACACATCTCTTTCAGATTTAAGAAATACTATCAAAGCTAATTTACCTGAAGCTATCGACGAAAATGGCAGCATTAACTTCATAAAGCTTGAAGAATTAGCAAGTCAAGGCAATAAAATAGCTGAAGCTATACTCGGAGTAAGAAACCAAAGAGAGCAATTTGCTAATGCATCCCTTGGCGAAAAGCTTTTAACTCTTAATGACCGAAGTATAGCTGAAAAACTAACTCCTATTCTTTCAGGAGAGCTTATAACAAAACAAGCAAAAGTTATGAAAAATCTCCAAGCTGTTGAAACAGCAATTAAAAAGCTTGGACTTCCACCTGAATTAGAAAGTTTATTTTTATCCAAAAAAGAAAAAATCGCAGAAAGCCCAGAATTTATCACTGCTTTATTAGGATATTTATATCCAAAACAAATTGCTAATAATACTTCAAAAGCTAATAATACTTCAAAAGCTAATAATACTTCAAAAGCTAATAATACTTCAAAAGCTAATAATACTTCAAAAGCTAATGATACTTCAAAAGCTAATAATATTTCTGAAGAAGAAAATTATTTCCAAGCATCACCAATAAAAAGCATGGAAGATGTGTTTAAAGATATGCTAACAGGAAACGATATTCTTGGAGAAAATGTTATTTCTACAGGAAACGATATTGTTAAAGAAAACGAAAACGTTGTATTACCACCACCTATAAAATCAACAACACCTAAAAAGAAAATACCAAATCTTTTATCATCAACACCTAAAAAAGTTAAAACTGTTAATAACACAAAGCAAAATACTAATGTTAATAACACAATACCTGTAATTAAATTACCACCTAACGTGCCAATACAGCAAACTCCTGCATGGTATACTAAATATCAATCTAAACACCAACAGCCTTTTAGCCAAAGCCTTTTATTGGATATTCTTACAAGCAAACCAAACCCAGATTTATTTAAACGAATAGATGCGCAAATTAAAAAGGAGTAGGACATGGCAAGGAAAAAACAAGAATTAACAAACGAAGAAGCTTTAAAACTGTTTATGGAGCAGTATGCACAAAACCAAGATGCTAAAAAGATTATTCAAGATATGTCGAAAAAGTATAAATTCGATAAACAAACATTAATTGATACTCTTAAGCAACAAGCTATTGAAGTATCACAACGCAGGCGTAAAAATCCACCACCTGAACCTATCGAAAAACCGACATCTATAAAGAAACTAACAGATGACGAAGCAGTGAATTTATACAAAGAGCTTTATAAAAAGCATAATGACCCTGTAAAAGCATATGGAGAAATGGTTGCAAATTATGATTTTAATAGAGAAGCTGTAAAGGATACTATAAAAAAAGAATATGAAAATATGAAAACTGTTGAAAGAAAGGATGTCGGCTATAGGTTTAAAGATGTAGATAAGCAAACACTGACAGACGATGAAGCTAAAAAGAAATTTATTGAGTATTATAATAAATACGGTTCATATCAAAAAGCTTATGAAAAATTAGCAAGTGAGTATGAAATCGATAAAAAATCCTTAATTCAATTTCTAAGAGAAAGAAACAACGGAGAGCATCTTCCTGTAAAAGCTACTACAACTCCTGTTAAAGTAGAGCAACCATTGCCACCTGTTAAAGCAGAGCAACCATTACCACCAGAACTTAAAAATAAAACAGTTGACACAGTTTATAAAAAAGGAATACCTTTTGGAAATTTTATAAGCAGTATTGCTGATGCTTTAAAAAAGCATAAAAAGGCTGCACTTTTAGGCGGAGCTATTGCTGCTGTTGCTGGAGGTGCTTTATTTGCAAATAAAAACAAACAACAAGAACAACCACAGCAAGAGCAATTTCAACCACAGCAAGAGCAATTTCAACCACAGCAAGAGCAATTCCAACCACAATTCCAACCACCATCTATTACAGACCATTCTTCTGACTACAGTAATGAGATAAAGCAAATACAGACATATATGCTTAAGTTATTTGAAGATGTTGATAAATACAGACAAGTATATGATGATACACTTCAGAAATACTCACAAGCTAATGAGTTATACGAAAAACAACTCCTTGGAATAATGCCTACTATTCCTTTACTCCTTGCTAAAACTCCTTTAAATGCTATGACAAGTGAAGATTTAGTAGCACATACAAATAATTTATTTAACTCAATGCCATATAGCACAGCATTGCAAAGTATGGATAGGTTATTTAAAGGTTATTACTTAGCAAAAATGAACGGAGTTGACCCAAGTGCTTTATCCACTGCAGACTTATTTCAACTTGCAGACAACCCTGTTTTAGCTAAATCAGTAGATGAAAATTTAGCTACCTATTTAACTCAAGTAAGTGAAATACTTAAATTCAAAATAAAAAGCAATTTAGACAAAATCGGAGCTGTAAAAGATGCTTATAATGCACAGTTAACAGAACTCCAACGTAAGGGAGATATTCTTAAAGAAATGCTTAAATCTATTAAAGATGAATATATGTATAAACTCAATCTTGAAAAAGCTGATGTAAATGCATGGTATTTAGGCGAGAAATTAAATATTCTGGATGAAAAGAATGAGATATTAGCACAAAAACAAAACCAAAAACTATCTTTACAAGATATTGCAAATAAATTAAATCAACAACTACCTACTCCTGGACAAACACAAAAATGCCCTATAGATAAAAACGGTTTACCTGAGTTAATGTGTGCATTAGGATATAAATAATGAGGTGTAATTATGGCAATAAGAGAAGTTTTAGAATTTACAACAGATTTAGTTGCAGAACCTATTCAATTTGGAGCAGATATAATCCAAGCTGGTTATTCAGCTATAACAGGTAAAACCATAAACCAACCTTTTAATGTTAAACATTACATTAATGATACTGCAGAAATACTTACAGGTAAAAAGCTTTATACTAATATACCAACAAGCAAAGATTTAAATGACCCACAAGCTTTAATAAATCTTTATTTGAAATCAGCAAACCAAAACGATAAAGAAGGAATGCAGACTACTTTAGATTTAGTAAAACACAACCCACAAGTAGCAATACCTTTAGTAAATACAATTAAAAAAGATTTCTACAATCGAATGCAAGCTGTAATAGACGGTAAAGCAAGACCTGAAGATAGTGTAATAGCAGTTAGAGAATTAAATCAGTTATTAGAATTAGGTAAAGATTATGCACCTTACCTAACTGATATAATTAATCTAACTGCAAGTTTAAACAATCCTGAAGTGTTAAAACAATATCCAGAGTTAAGCATAGTGAAAAGTAATTTTGAAAGATATAATACTCTTAATAAAATATTTGATTATATTGATTATGCGAGTTTAGGAGTTGTAGGAGCAGGTGCTATATTAAAAAGAATTTTCACAAAACCACTTCAAAGAGCATTTATTACTTCAATCCAAACGGCAGGTTCTATAACTCCTATAGTGAGCGGAGTTGTTGAAGCAAACGTCAACCGTGAAGGTATCCTTCAAACTATGTCGCCATGGGATTTATTTTTTGGTATCGATGCTTATAAAGGAGTTAAAGAAATAGGAAAACTAAAAAATGAAGCATCTATCGGACAAACCTACGAAGAGTTAAAATCTCCTGATTTTAATCCAACTTCAAAAATTGCTGAAAATCTTAGTAAAAATTACAAACTAACCAACGAAGATTTAGAAAACATAAAATTAAGCGTAATGATGGCTGAAAATAAAGAAATAAGTAAATCGGATACTATAATGCAAGCAATCTCTAAAAATCTTGGTGAAATGCAAACTGTTTTATGGAGTAAACTACTTTCTACTAAAAGTGTTGAAGAAAGTATGTTAAAAGAAGATAGGCTGTATGTAGAAGCTTTCTTAAATCATGAGCCAGTAGTAAAACTAATTAACCAAGGCGGAAAAGTAGACATAAACCCTAACGAATTAGAAAGAGCTTTAGCGGAATTAGCAGAAAATGACCAAGTAGTGCAAAACTTTATGAAGTATAACAGACAAAGAAAAGTATTAAGTGAATTAATAAAAGCAAAAGAAGAAGGCAATACTGAAGTAGCTTTAAGTTTAGGCGGTGCTGAAGATATGATTATCTCTTTAAATACTCCTTTAAAATCTATTATCGATGAAGTAGAAAAAGCTTTTGCTAAAGGTGATGTAGTTTCAATAACCTATAATAATAGTAAAGGATTTACAGTATCAAAAACAATTAAACCTTACTACGTTCCAACAAACGATGAGTTTAGAATTGTAAAAGGTAAAGTGCAGTATTTGGAGGGAGATAAATGGACAGATATAAGAGACGAAACATTTACTATTCCTTTATCAAGGACACATGATATTCACGGAACAATAAAAGAAATCGCAAAAGCGAAAGGTTATGATGATGTAAAAATATCAGAAGCTGTTTATATGAAGCCAGCAACAGATATCTTTCCGCATAAACTTGAAGAAATGGCAAAAAGACTACTCCAAGCAGAGGAAAGTTTATTAAAAACTAAAGACAAAATAGAAATAAAAGACTATAATAAAGTAATAGAAACAGCTTATAAAAACGGCTTTTTATCTAAAGAAATACCAATCGAAGATTACTTAAAAGAAAACCCACAAGCTGTTTTAAGAATGATAAAGGATAATATGTATCAATATGCTAAGAATATTGTAAACAGAAATAAAGAAATAACAGGAATAAATGAAGGCTATATTATAAACGAAGGAAGTGCATTCTTTAAAATAGTATCAAATTATAGAGATTTAGCAAGTAAATTTATCACTTCAAAACAAGCTGATTTAAGAAATATAGCAAAACTTACAGATACAGTAGATAAATCAGCTAAGCTTTTTAATGCAACTGCTGATTTGCTTAAGTATTTGACAAATACTCCTTATAGAGACATGAAAAGAGAAGGAGAAGGATTTGCTACTGTATTTGATAATTACGAAAGCTTTAAAGCTTATGCTACTTTAAAATACTTACAACCTACTTTTGCTAACATGAAAGCTATGCCTTTCCTTCATAAATTTTTAGACGAATTAGAAACTATAGAAAAAGGAAACCCGCATGGCTTAAATCCAACACAAAAATTAATTAAAAACTTTTTAAATATGTATTTAAACAGAGATATCGGACAATTAGCTAAAGCGCAAAGAGTATTCGGAAACTTACTCACAATGCTTAACCCTGCTGTAGCACTTGGAAACTTTGTAGCTGGTTTTCAATCTTTACATGTTTTATTCCCAAGTCTACAAATAGCTAAGATTGGTGAGTTAAAGAATGAATTTAATAAAGAAATGAAAAAGATGTTATACACTGAAGGAATGTATAAATACAACATGTTAAACCCTACTTTTATTGCAACTGAAGCTTTACTGAGGGCGCATGTTTTAGCTAATGTAAAGAATGATGAAATATTTAACAATGTTATTTTAGATTATGCTAAACGATTAGGAATTCAAGATGCAGATGTTATAAAAGCTCTTAAAGCAACATACATAAACAGAAGAGAAGATTTAGCCGATGATATAGTAGATTACATTACAGGTTTAGATGCAAGGGCTTTACAAACATTTGCTATTGAGTTTGGTAAGATTGGTGAAAATATAATGCCATGGTATAGATTTGTATTTACTCCCTTTTCAATCGCAATTAATGCAGTAAAAGATATGCCTGACTATATACAAAGGTTAGGCGTTGGTAAAGCAATCGGAAAACCTTTAGCATTTTCAGCATTTACTGCTATAGCCCTTGGTGCACAAGCAGTACCTTTCTTATCTCCTGTAGAAACTCCTTTCGCAATAGCTAAGTCATTCATAAATACGATTGCTTTACTATTTGGAGAAGAAGATATTATTAAAGATAAAAACATAACTCAATTAGTGTTGAAAGAATTAGATTATCATGTATTAAGGACAGGATTATTTGACCCAAATGAAAGGATTAACTTCTACACAAGCTTCGGCTCTGCTTTATTACAAGCAATAGCAGGTGCTGAAGCTCAAGGATGGGATACTAATCCTTTTATACATAGTTTAAAAGTAGGATTAGATATAATTTCTAAAATAAGTGCAAGTGGTATTATATCTCCATCTGCAGTATCTTATACAGCTGAAATACCATTCCCTGCTTTATCTTTAATACAAAGCATTGCTAAAAAAACAATGTTTGCTACTGATGATTTATCTAAAACAAATCAGCTAATCCTTGCTACAATACAAAGTATCCCAATAACAAACAATATTTATAAAGAAATAGTAGGGAAAAGTTTAGTTAGAGGTGTAGGAGAAAGTGGAAAAGAAGATATTTGGCAACCTTCTTTACCTGCCGAATTATTAACTAAAGAAGGTCAAGGTGTATTAGGATTACTGCATTTAATCGGTTTTATAGCTTTACAAGCTGATGTAGTTTTAAACGGTAATGAATTACAAAAGATGTATGATTTATTTAAATATGAATTAGCTACTGATAAAGGAAAAGTATTTAGCCCTGTTAAACATCCAGAAAATACTGATTATTATAAACTTTTAAACTTGAAAGATTACACTCCAATAGCATCATTACCTGCTGAAGATATAATAGCTACTCTTAAATACATTCCTGAAAATGAACAACCAAAAGTTAAAGATAGATTAATGAAACTTATGACAAAAAGTTTAAGTAAGTCTGTAGATATGCTTCAACAAGAACATTACACTACAGCAGAGATTGAAGAGTTAAAAAACAGATATAAAGCATTACAAAACTTTTTAATAACAGCTGAATATTTCGATTGGAATGATAATGATATAGCTACTTTAAAACAGATTAATAAGCTACTTTACAATCACTTGAAAACAAAAGGGATTGAAGTAGATTATAAAGATATAATCCGCGCTAAAAGAAAGATTGCGGAGGTTGAAAGAATTGGAACTATTTGAGATTATCGAAACTCTTTTAAAAAATGATACAGATATTGAAACTTTTATATTACTGCCGATAATAAAAATTTTGTTTGATATAAAGGTTTATATTGAAAAAGAAAAAGTTATAATTGAAACGATTTTAAAAGATATTGAAGAAATAAAAGATAGGATAGATAAGATTGATGAAGAAAATTAATCCCATTCGTATATTCGTAAAACACTTTCATTGTTTTGTGTTTCAATGTGGAATACATACACAGCAAATCCCTTAGCTAACCATTGTAAAAACTTTTCTTGGTAAACGGATAACCTTCCTTTATTGAATTTTACTTCAACAAAGGAAGGTTTTAGTATATTGTAAGGATACCGATAACTAACTACAATAAAATCAGGGAAGCCTCGAAGGATAGGAGTATACAACTTCAAGGCTTCTTCGAATACATTATCTTTCAAATACTTATAAGTGTCTTTTTCATTATTAAACTTTTTATGTATCGGTATCTCAAGTATTTTTTTCATCTAAATCACCATTGGCATTACTATTGTTAAATATTTTTCTTCTGGATTTTCTGGAATAATAACAGTTTGTGCTTCTTTATTTGTAAATTTTACAATCATGTTTTCATCTTCTATAGCATCTACAGCTTCAAGAATGTATTTTCCA
>Ga0081479_114677_pt1 | contig 19207 bp, 19 predicted proteins | sample MamHotmetagenome_FD_70984 | JGI IMG/M metagenome (GOLD analysis project Ga0081479, IMG submission 70984) | Hot spring cone microbial streamer communities from Mammoth Hot Spring (Liberty Cap Streamers), Yellowstone National Park, USA - T=72 v2... | ecosystem: Environmental > Aquatic > Thermal... | reverse complement strand
TTAGAAGGGAAACGAATGAATGGTTAAGTAGATATGTATTAAGAGAACTGTGGGAGAAGAGTTCTATAGCACACTTTTATGAGAGTTTGGAGGATATGGAAGAAGGTCTAATAACATATGTTGAATACTATAACAAGTTTATACCACATATGGATTTACACGGACTTACTCCTTATGAAAAGTTGAAAGGTTTATTTAGAGGAAAGACCCCCGAAATATTTTGAAGTCTCTAACAATTTGCGTCTTGACAAAATCTTGAATTTTGATACAAATGAAAATGTAAGAGGTGCAATTAAAGATGAAAGAGTGTATAGTCACCCAATTTAGGGAATACTACAATAATTTTAATGTGAAGCCCGGTGAAGAAAAATTTATACCTTATCATAGAGCTTATAGAAAATTAGTTTATAATAAGAGATTTTTTCCTTATCTTGTCCTGTTAATATTTCCTTTTGAAGTTTTAATTTTATTATTTTCCAATAGAATCATCCTCAAAATATGTGAATTAACTAAACTTACTCTTTCAAACTATCCTAATGCACTATTGGTTAAAAGCAGCAATTTTTTGACCGATTTTTATGTCTTAGATTTACCGGGAAAATATCCTTCATACTTATTTTCTCTTGTTACTTTTATTGTATCAACTATCGGAATTGTTCTGTCTAAATTCATAAAATCAAAGCCTGTTAAACTTTGGACAATATATGCACTTTTATTAATACTTGTTTCGTCAATCTTTTTTATGTTTTTCCCATCAAAATTTCCATATAATATCAAAACTTTTTCAGAACTTTATTTTAACACAGAGATTGGAATTTGGCTTTTCGTTCCTATAATCGTGGCGCTTTCTTTAGAATTTGCCCCTTCTCACTTCTTGATAAAATTCTTTATTGTTTTCTTGGTGCTTATTTACTCTATTGTTTTTGGGTTTTTTAGATATGCATTTTTTCTGTATGTGATTTTAAATTTATCTTATCTTTTTTTACCTGTTCTTTATTTTGTCTTTGGTCCTATTCTGGATTTTACATACATTGTAGGGTTCTTTTCTCTTTTTTTGGGGATTTTATCAAATAAAATTCAGAAAGATAAAAGGTTTTGGAGATGGGTGTACTAATATTAAGAATTTATCTTGTTGTTTTAACAGTTGTAATCTCGTTATATGCCATAAGGCATTTTATATTTTCATTCAACAGGGTATTTGGTGAACAAAAACTTGGATATCAGGATGTTTTAGATTCAGATTTACCAACTGTAAGCGTATTAATTCCTATGCATAATGAGGAAAAAGTGGCAGGGAATGTTTTAAATGCTCTCCTTAATGTTGACTATCCTCATGAAAAATTAGAAATCATACCAATCGATGACAATTCGAGTGATGGAACAAGAAAGATCCTTGAAAGTTATGCGGAGAAATATCCAAACCTTATTCATCCAGTATTTAGAGATTCATCCGCAGTAAGGGGAAAGCCCTCCTCACTTAACGATGCAATTAAAGTTGCAAATGACGAAATAATAATAGTTTTTGATGCGGATTATATTCCATCGAAAGGGCTTGTTAGAGATCTTGTGGTGTCTTTTTTAGACCCAGAGATAGGTGCGGTAATGGGGAGAGTAATTCCTCTAAATGTATCTAAAAACTTTTTAACAAGATTTATCGAACTTGAAAGAAGCGGGGGATACCAGGTTGATCAACAAGCACGATATAACCTTGGTCTTATACCACAATACGGAGGAACAGTTGGAGGTTTTAGAAGAGAATTAATTTTAAAATTTGGTGGTTTTGATCCAAAGGTTCTTGCTGAAGATACAGAACTTACCATAAGGACTTACGTTTCTCACAAAAAAGTTGCGTATATGAATAGGGCAGAGTGTTATGAAGAGTCACCCGAAACCTGGGATGCAAGAGCAAGACAAATAAGGCGATGGTCGCGTGGTCATAATCAAGTTATGTTTAAATATTTGTTACCACTAATTAAATCACCGTTTCTCTCTGTGAAAGAAAAAGTTGATGGTGTTTTTCTACTATGTATATATTTAGTTCCACCTCTTATCCTTTTTGGGCCAATTGATAGCATCATTCTTTTCTTTTTGGGAGAGATTCAAATTTTAAGAGGTGCCTTGGTTTTTCTATTACTATCCGCATATACTACCTTTGGGCTCTTTGCACCTTTTTACGAAATTGGGTTGGGTGCCTTTTTAGATGGTGGCACATATCGTCTATTTCTTTTACCATTTTTACTTTTTAATTTCTTCTTTAATATGTGGTATTCGTCGTTGGGCTTTTTTGACTCTATTTTAGACATTATAACTAAAAGGAACCCAACATGGCATAAGACTCAAAGATTTAGAAATGGAGGAGATTTGGATTGTTGCTCGTAGTTTTTGTTTTCTTATTGCTGGTTTTGTTGCCCTTTTTGCCTGGTTTGATAGAGTATTTTAATCCCAAAGATAACCTTCCTCTTGATATTAACTTCTATTATTCAAAAAATCCAAGATATTTCTCTGAATCTTTTAAAAGTAAGTTGCATTCGAAGATTAAAGATGATGAAGTTCAGAAAGCACTTTATGCAAACGAAAAAGTTGAATTTTTTCACGATAATGTAAGGTTCTTTTATTTTTATGATATTCCTTCAAACACTGAATTAAATGAAATTTTGTATGTCTTAAATGATCTTAAAACACACGAAAATGTCATTCTTAACAAATAGGTCTATGTAAAAGGAAACGCACACATTGGAGAGAAAAATGTAATAAGGGCGATGGCTTGTGAAGGGGAAATTTATTTAGGAAAATATTCAAGGGTATTGAGATGGATTGATGCTGAAAAAGGTATAAATATAGAAAATGGTTGTAACCTTGGAGTAAGCGCAACTTCAAATGGAGTAATTAAAATTGGTAAAGGTTGCATATTCAAGAGACTTTTTGGAAAGGAAATTACAACACAACATGAAGGAGAACTCAATAAGGGTGTTGTAAGTGAGGCGGTTATAAAAGGAAGTATTAAAACATACAACAACTTTTTTGTAAAAGGAAATGTAGAAATCCACGGTAATTTGTTTGGAGAAAAAGATGTATTTGTATCTAAAAATGTTATTGTAAAAGGAGATATTTTCTCCCAGGGGAAAGTTGTATTAGAAGATAACGTTATGGTTGGAGAAGAAGGGAAAATCAAATCTGTTATAGGAAAAAAGGGTGTTACTATTAAAGGACCGGTGAAAATATATGGATATGTAATGACAGAAGGAGAAGGAAGAGTAGAATGAAAAAGTTTACAGTAATTTTAATTTCGCTTGTTTTAATTTTTTTGATTTTATTTTCTTATAAAAATATCATTCAAATATACTCTTTAACAAGAAATGACTTTTCTGTTTTGATTTTATACAATCCAAACTCCTTAAAAAACTTTGGTTATGTCCTGGATGCGTATAAGAGCGTGTTAGACGCAGAGGGGGTTATTCACAGAGATGTTAATGTGTTTAACTTAATTACTCTTGATCCTGTGAAAATTGTCAGATCTAAGAATGTAATTTTGTTTCCCGACGGTGTAAATCAATATCTGCCTATCGAAGTAGTTCAGTGGATTGAGAAATATCTTGAAAACGGCGGAAATGTTTTCTTTTGTTTTGATCCTGGAATAAAGAATTTTAACAATGCTTATCTTGATGAGGGTTTGTTTTCTCATATTATTGGTGCAAACTACATAACTTATAAGCAATATGGGACTTCCTGCTTTACCACCGGATACCTGTACATTGATAACAAGAATAATCAAGATTTTTTGGGTATTCCGTATTGGAAATTGATTGAAGGGCATCTTTTAGGAGGGTATTCATACGGTAAATTTGAGTATCCTGTAGCGGTAGTAGATAGAAAAGAAAATCTGAATGATAAGGAAATCTATGCCTTTATAAATTCGAAAGATGGGAAAAAGTATCCAGGAGTAATAATAAAGAAATACCAAAAAGGGGTAGTAATGTATGTAAATTTACCTTTGGGCTACCTTAAATCGTATGCAGACGATTTCCCACTGAGAACTTTCCTTAGAACCTTTCTTTTTAAAGTGGTAAAAATACCTCACTTGGTAGATGTGCCATATGGCACAGGCGGATTAGTTGTAAACTGGCATGTTGACTCAAGTATCGATTGGAAAAGTATACCGTACATGATAGAGAATAACTATTTAAGAAAAGGGATTGAGTATTCTATTGATATAACCGCTGGTGATTTTAGAGATAAACCCGGAGATGGTTTATGGTTTGATGCATGTGATAAAGGAAAAGATTTAGTGAGGAAACTTGCTGAATTTGGAATAATAGGTTCGCATGGTGGTTGGGGGCATAATTTCTTTTCAAACAATATAATGAAGGGGGTTTTTGGAGAAAAAGAGATATACGAATATGTTTTAAATAACAATCAGTGCTTAGAAAGCATAACTGGATATAAAATAACTGAATATGCTGCTCCTAATGGTGTTCACCCACAGCCTTTAGCTACAAAAGTTTTGGAAAAACTTGGAATGTCTTGTTATTACTACACAGGAGATAATGGTTCTTCCCCTAATAGGACATTTATAAACGGGAAAATGGTATCAGATAAGGTTGTTGCATTTCCAATTTCTTCTCTTGGTAAGGACGCAAGTTTCTTTGAGATGAAAAAAGCAGGCAAAACCGAAGAGGATGTTAAAAAATGGCTTTTTGCAATTACTGACTATGTATCAAAAGAGCACACAGTAAGGCTTATATATTCGCATCCTTATGACATACTGCTTTATCCAGATGCGTTAAAAGGCTTTTTGGATTATTTGGAGAGCCTTCAAAAACAAAAAATGGTCCAGGTAAAACCGATGTCTTATTTTGCAAACTTTCTCTTTAAACTTCTAAACACAAAATTTGAAATAGATTTTTCTAAAAACAAAATTAGTTTATCAAATAAAGAAAACTTGGAAGGCATAACTATTGCAGTTCCTAAAAACTTTTTAATTAAGGATCTTCCCAGAGGATTAACTTTAAAAGAAGATAGTGATTATCAATACATAACTATTACAAAAGATTTTGACTTTAATGTTTTAGACCTTTCTTTTTATATTTCTAAATAGTTTTGGTGATTTTCCAAAGCTATTTTTAGGAATTGGCATTTTTTAAATTTTGACTCTGAAAGTCAAGGCGAATGTTTATAAATTTATTAAAAACTCTCTCCTGATATCTTAGTATTCCACAACAGGTTTTGAATAGTTAGCATCGTGCCTGTGGAAATTTCTTCGAGTTTGTCTTGCGTGTCCTTTTCTAAGTGTAGTTTTAGTGTGCTTGACATAAAGGCAATAAGTCCTTCGTTTTCAAGCAAATATGCCTTGTAATAGTCTTTCTTTCCTTTAAAGAAAACGGTAATTATCGAATCGACATTATTTCCATCCGCAAAAAACGAAATTGTATTGAATCCACTATTCTCTTTCACAAAATCCTTTCCGCTTTTTAGAAACTCTTTTGCTTTTAAAAAGTTCTCAAGTTTGCTTGATATTGCATACGAAAAGGTAAATGAATCAGAAAGATTATCTCCCACTTTAACTTCGAATTTTTTTTCAACTTTATCCTTGCAAAGAGTGCCGTTATGCATAAAGAAGAAATTCATTCCGTTTGGAAGAGAAAACATATAGGGGTGAATATTTGTGGTATCTTTTGAACCTGCTGATGCAAGCCTTACATGGATTGCAAAAGCAAATCTTTCAAAGCCTTTTAAGGTATTCTTTAAAGATACAATATCTTTGTCACTTTCAAATATGGGCTTTGTTGACCTGAAATAGATATTGGTAATTTTGCCATTGTCTAAGCCGTAAAGCACATAACCAAAACCATCCTTATGGCTTATAACTTCATTCCCATAGGTGGGGTCATTGAGAGACGCCTTAACCAGTGCATCGACAAGGGACGAAACACTATCAATATTATCTTTTGTTCCGCTTACAAAAAGCAACCTGCACATACTCAATTATATGTAAATGTGCCTGTTTTAAAAACCTCAATGCAAGATATAATGTAAAATATGGAAACAGGTTCTCAAAAATTAAAGATCTATTTCGACTTGCTTAAAAATGCACCTAAAAGGGTTGTCCTGATGAGCCCAAAGGAAGACGAAGTTACTCTTTACAAAAAGCACATTGATGAAGCAAGGCTCTATATGCCTTATGTTTCTAAATGCATCCGGGTTTTAGACCTTGGAAGTGGCTCGGGATTCCCCGGTATTCCTCTTGCAATAGAACTTCCTTATGTAAAATTCTACCTACTCGATAAAAGGAAGGTTCACATAGAGTTTTTGAGAATGGTAAAAGATAATCTTCATCTTGATAATGTGGAGTTAATTCATATGGATGCGGCACTCTTGAAGAGAACAGATTATAGTTTTGATTGCGTTGTTGCAAGGGCGGTAAACAGGATTGGAACAATTCTTGACTGGGTTTCTTCAAATATTGTAAGTGGCGGTCAAATTATCCTCGGAAAGAAAAAAGATATAGAAAAGGAACTAAAAGATATTAAATATCCATTCGAACTTTCAGAACTCAAAGAAACTACTTTTGGCTATATTGTTGTAATCAGAAAATTACAGGTTAGAGATGCGCCTCAATAAACTCCTTCGTGTATTGATTAATGAGGTCTTTGTCGTAGTCCATTGTTGCAACATGGTATGAGTTCTCAAGATATATAACCTTAACATCCTTTGACTTCACATTTTTCAAGGTGTAATCAACATTTTCAAGAGGCACAACATGGTCTTCCTTTGACTTCAGTATCAAAAGAGGCTGTGTAATTTTATCGAGGTCCTTTTGTATTACATTGAGCAACTTTATCATTTCATATGCGCCACGTGTTGGTGTTCTATCGTATGCAGGTTCTTTTACATTCGGGTCTTTTATGTCTGAACCAATCGCAGGCATTGATTTAACAAAAAGGCTTAGAATTGGAAGAAGTTTTACCTTTGGATCGTTCACAAAAACTACATGATTTATGAGAATTCCGCCTTTAAGTTCTGGGTGGTGCTCGAGCATATAAAGGGTAAGAGCGCCTCCCATAGAGAGACCTGCTATAAACACATTCTTGGTTCTCTTGCGAAGTTTTTCATATGCTGTTTCGATGTCGTTAATCCAGTCGGTGTATCTTACCTTGTTTAGGTCTTCCCATTTTGTTGCATGCCCGCTTAATCGAGGCGCTTCAACATGATAGCCCTGACTTCCAAGGTATTTTGCAAGGTAGATAATACTTCCGACAGTCCCGGTAAACCCTTGAGAGACGATAACGCCAACACCTTTACTTCCAACAGCACTAAAAGGCTCGCCTTCCGGCCATACATTTGTCATTGTCTCCTCCTTGTTGGCAGCAATATAAATAGACCTCCAATTATAAGAAGAATTGGCACTATGTATCTCCTTACAGTTATCCAGAAAATGTCCTCAATTGCAAGGGCTTTCGGAAGGAAAACGAGAAGTGCTATCACAATAAATATAATACCTGTCCATATCGAGCGCATCGAAAAACGAATTACGCTTCCATATATAAGATAGCCAAGCCCGATAGATAAGAAAAGCAAGAAAAAGGAATTTAAAGTCGTAAAAGGAAGAATATAGTATTCAAGAGCAAGTAAGGATAGTCCAAAAAATAGCGTTATAAGAAAGCCGAGGGTTTCGTTTTTGTGAGTGTTGCTTCTCAACACAAGAAGCGCAATCCCAATAAGAGAAAAGAAAATTCCAACAAAGAGCCCAAATGAATCATGGATGGTTGTAAGTTCTTTTAAAAGAAGTGTAAGCCCCAGAGAAATCACAAGAAGGCCTGAAAAAACCTTCGTTTCTGTTAGGCTCATTTTTTACCTCCTATATTCTTTCTGTATAGAAATGAATTGAAAGCACTTGTGGTCCTGTGTGTGTTCCGATAACAGGCCCTAATTGTGTTAAGGAAACAGACCTATTGAGTTCTCTTTCAAGAAAGTCTCTGTATTTTTCTGCTTCTTCGAGGTTTTCTCCGTAGGCTACAGTTATGTACTTTAATCCAAGTTTTGCAATTTTCTCCTTTGTGAGTTCTAACATCCTTTCTTTTCCTCTTTCAAGGGTCCTTGGTTGTTCAAGAACATTTACAACGCCCTCATCAAAGAAAAGGATTGGCTTAATTTTTACAACAGTTCCCAAAACTGCCTTCGCTTTTCCGATTCTTCCAAGTCTTGCAAGCCAGAACAAATCTGGAACAAGAAAATAAATATTCATATGCTTGTAAAGTGTGGGAATAATTTCGAGAACTTCATTTAGAGGTTTATTTTCTTCGTAAAGCATACTTGCAATTTCCATTATCTGGTATCCAAGCCCCATGGATGTAAACTTTGAGTCAAATATGTGTATTTTGTCGCTTCCGAGTGCTTCCTTTGCTGCATTTGCAGAATTCAATGTTCCTGATAATCCTGCCGAAATGTGAATCGAGATAATTTCGTATCCTTTGCTAAGAAGTTCTCTGTAGACTTTCTCAAAGTCTTCAGGCGCTGGTTGTGTTGTTTCGGGTAGTTCTTTTGTTGTATGAAGTTTCTTGTAAAACTCGTCGTGGGTCATTTCGATACCTTCACGGTATACCTCGTCCCCAAATCTTACATAAAGCGGAACAACCTTTATGTCGTATTTCTCAAGATATGCCTTCGGCATGTAGCATGTTGAGTCTGTTACGATTTTTACTTTTTCCATTACTTTACCTCCTTATTTTTGCAAACTACACCAATGCCTAAAAACTCTGGTCCTAGATGCGCCCCCAAAACTGGCCCAATTCTGTACTTTGTTACAGGCTTTCCGAAAACCTCTTCTACACGCTTTCTAAATTCTTCGCCTTCTTCAACATTTGCCCCATATATTGTATCAATATATTCAAAATCCTCAAACTTGTTTTTAAGCCCTTTTACTATATTTACAAGTTCCTCTGTTGCCCCTTTTCTTGTCCTACCGAATTTATAAAAGTCGATACGCCCTTCATTCAGGTGGACGATAAAATATAATTTTAAAGCAGTTACAATCTTTTCTTGAAAGTGGCTAACACGGCCGCCTTTAACAAGGTAATTTATATCCATGGGAAGGAAAAACCCAAAAATCCTGTTGTATGACTTTTCAACTTCGTTTACAATTTGTTCCCTTGAATAGCCTTTGTTTGCAAGGTCGTATGCTAAAAGAACCTTTCTTAAAAGATTTGCAGACGACGATTTTGAATCTACAACAGTAATTTTATCACTCCCAAGGATTGTTTTTGCAGCATTTGCTGAATTTACCGTGCCTGATAAACCCGTTGAAATGTGAATTGAAACAATCTCATGCCCTTCCTCAAGAAGTGGCTTATACACATCGACGAAGTCCTGAGGTGAGGGTTGGGAAGTTTCAAACATCTCGCCTTTTTTAAGCCTTTCGTAAAACTCGTCATCAGAAATCTCAACACGCTCTTTCCACTGCCCTTTTTCATTCTTTACATACAGCGGCACAACCTTAATGTCGTACTTCTTTAATTCGTCCTTATTAAAGTAAGCAGTTGTGTCTGTTACAATTTTAATCATTAAACACCTCCCACAAGATAATATGTAAGTATTGTCGAAACTATTGCAATAAACGCACCAGTAACAAATTGCATAACGGTGTGATCTTTAAGAGAAATCTTAAGATAAGAAGCAAGCAGAAGCAAAAGATACATCAAACTTCCTTTTAACCTAAAAAGAATCGTGAGCATTGTTGAGGGTCCTGCAATTGATGCTGCGTGTCCCGATGCCTTATAACCCAACGCATTTGCAACTGATAAAACGATTCCCGTGATGTTATATGCAATAGCGATAAACAAACTTATCTTTCCAAAATGTAATAAGTAAACTAAGATTAGTCCCGGAAGGAAGCTTAACCAATTAACCAAAACGAAATATGCCTTTCCTTTTGAAAGTCCCATGGGTACTTTAAAAACGTGAAAAGGGAAAAACTCGGGATGATCGAAAAAAAGAGGAGTAAAACCCAAAACTCCTTATTACTTATGAGATGTGAAAGCCTTATAATTAGTATCGTTAAAAGCGCAACGGGTTGTTGTGAGATTAGAAATGTAAAAATCATTTTTATTTTATTTTCCTTCATCCTTAACCACTTTCGGAAGCACTATCCCTTTTTGGCTTTGATATTTGCCGTGTCTATCTGCGTAGGAGGTTTCGCATGGTTCATCGCCTTCAAAGAATAAAACCTGTGCAATGCCTTCATTTGCATAAACTTTTACAGGAAGTGGTGTTGCGTTTGATATTTCGATCGTTATGGTGCCCAGCCATCCCGCTTCTAAAGGCGTTATATTGACTATTATTCCACTTCTTGCGTATGTGCTTTTCCCCAGGACAATACAGTGAACATTTCTTGGGATTCTAAAATATTCAACGCTTCTTCCAAGGACATAAGAGTTTGGAGGTATGATTACAAAATCGCCAACATAGTCCTGGAGAAGGTCTTTATCAAAATTTTTTGGGTCGACAATTGCATTTTCCTTCGAATATGATCCCGTAAAGACTTTAAATTCATTTGCAATGCGCATATCGTAGCCGTAGGAAGAAAGCCCGTAGGAAATAACACCGCCTGTTACAAGGTGGTCAACAAAAGGTTCTATCATGCCCTTTAAAGCCATTTCCCTGATCCATCTATCGCTTTTAAGTCCCATCTATACCTCCTTAACTACATATTATATCGAAAGAAAATTTTTCTCAAAAAAATCAAAAAATTCCCACTTTTAAAATTTCATATATTTGATTAAAATTATAATTTGGAAAATTCAAAGAAATGTTTTACAATATAGAGGTGAATTTTGATTGAAGTGGGTAATTTTGAGCCCACTTTTTATTTTAAAAAGCATATGGAAAAAATAGAAACGATTGTAAGGAAAAATGCAGAACGGTTTAACATGATGGTGATAGAGTTATCTATCACTGGTGATACAATTGAGGCAGTTCTTTACAGGAGAACAAAGGGTATCACTGTTGGTGATTTAGAGGAACTGACAAGGGAAATTCAGCGCGATTTAAAGGCAATTGATGTTGAAGGAGTTTACGACATTAATCTTTCTACACCAGGACTTGACAGGGTTTTAAAAGACAGAACGGAACTTGATATTTTTGAAGGAAGAGAAGTAAGGTTTACTTACGAAGATGAAAAAGGGCAAACAATAACTGAAGAAGGGATTTTGAAAGGAAACGAAGGCGGTAATGTTAATTTTGAGGTTGATTCCAAAATTGTCTCAATTCCCTTTTCAAAGATTTTAAGAGTTGCATTATTTGAAAGGATGTTTGAGAAAAGAAAAGGGGGTAAAAAGTGATAGACATAGAAACTTTAAGAAACATTGAGAAGGACGAAGGGATTCCTAAAGAAGAGATTATTGAAATAATAATTGAATCAATAAAGGAAGCCTATAAAAAGCATTTCGGAGAAGAGAATGCTGTCGTTAAGGTGAATCTTGCAAAGGGTGAAATAAAACTTTATGCCGAGAAGACAATTGTCGAGCATGTAATGAATCCCGTAATGGAAATTTCACCTAAAGAGGCTCTTAACTTTACAGACAATCCCAAAGCGGGAGAGCATGTCCTTATTGAAATCCCCATAAGAACTCTTTCTTCTTCTGCAGTAATGGCGGCAAGGCAGGTTTTTATGCAGAGAATTGCGGAACGCAGAAAAGAGCACCTTGTAGACCTTTTTGCAAATAAAAAGGGGACGATTGTTAAGGGCAGAGTGACAAGGATTAAAGGAAGGGGCTCAATTGGAATGAGTATTGAAGAAGGGAATCAAACAGTCGAGGGTCTTTTACTTTATGAAGAGCAAATCCCTAACGAGCACCTTATACGTGGCAAAGAGTATGATGTTTATGTAAAAGATGTAAGGCTTGGCGACAGAAATCCCATGATAATACTCTCGAGAGCTGATCCTGATTTCCTTGCAAAACTTTTCGAAAGGGAAGTCCCTGAAATTGCACAGAAGATTGTTGAGATAAAAGGGATAGTCCGTGCGCCTGGAGAAAGGGCAAAAGTTGCAGTTATTAGTAAGGACTTGCATGTTGATTCTGTTGGTGCCTGCATTGGTCCAAGGGGAGCAAGAATAAATAGCGTCTCTAAGGCAATTAATTTTGAAAAAATTGACATTGTGCGATACAGTCCAAACCCTGAGATTTTCATCGCAAACGCCCTTAGCCCTGCCGAAGTTAAAAAGGTAGAGATAATTCCTAATACAAAGGAAGCAAATGTATATGTTGAGAAAAAAGAAGCCCCTGTTGCTATGGGGAAAGATGGGATAAATGTTGCACTTGCATCAAAATTAACAGGATACAACATTCATCTTGTTGAATTGGAAGAAGGTGGAGTAAATGAAGAAAGAAAGTAAACAAGGCAAAAGGGTTTACGAACTTGCAAAAGAACTTGGACTGAAGTCGCAAAATCTTATGGACATTATGCAGGAACTCGGGATCCCTGCAAAGAGCACGCTTTCAGCAATTGATTCGGAATCCGCAGCCCTTATAACCGATTATGTAAATGAATTAAAGAACAAGGCAAAAGAGAAAAAAGAAGAACTTGAAAGTATTCCTGACAACAAAACACTTGAAGAATTTTCAAGGCATTTTGGCATTCCCGTTGAGGAAGTTCGAGAAAAGATAATGAAATTTGGACTTCCGTTTAAGCCTACTTACAGATATTCTAGAAAAGAAGTTCACTATTTAGCAGCAGAATTAGGGCTTAAAGTGCCTCCGTTTTTGGATGAGGAATTCAAGAAGCATTTTGTTAAAAGAGCGCCTGTTGTGACTGTAATGGGGCATGTTGACCATGGGAAGACAACCCTTCTTGATGCAATAAGAAAAACAAATGTTGCAGCAAGAGAAAAAGGGCAGATAACTCAGGCAATCGGTGCTTCAACCGTAGAGATTCATGGTGAGAAAATAATTTTCATTGATACGCCTGGTCACGAAGCCTTCACCGAGATGAGGTTGAGAGGTTCTTTGGTCACGGATATTGTAATTCTTGTAGTTGCAGCAGACGAGGGTGTAAAGGAACAAACTATTGAGTCCTTAAACCACGCAAAAGCAGCAAAAGTGCCTATAATTGTCGCAGTTAACAAAATTGACAAGCCTGGTGCGGATCCCGAAATGGTAAAACATCAACTTGCAGATAGAGGATTATTGCCCGAGGAGTGGGGCGGTCAAACAGTTTATGTGCATGTGTCCGCAAAGACCGGCCAGGGTATCAAGGATTTGCTTGAAATTATAAGGCTTCAAGCAGACCTTCTTGACCTCAAGACCAATCCTAACACAATTGCATCAGGAACTGTAATCGAATCAAGGATTGATAAGAATGTTGGTCCTCTTGCAACTGTGATTGTTCAAACGGGAACTTTAAAGATAGGAACTTATCTCAGGGCTGGAAACACTGTTGGTAAGATAAGATTTTTGAAGGATACCTTTGGGAAAAATGTTAACTCAAGCCCTGCAGTTTCTGCAGTAGAGATAGCAGGGTTGGAAGAAATACCAGAAGCAGGTGAGATTTTCTATGAACTCTCTTCCATTGAAGAAATGCGGCAGGAGAAAGAAAAAATAGAAGAAGCAAAGAAGAAGGCTAAGGAAGAGGGAAGGGTTCCAAAGACACTTGAAGAACTCCTCAAAGAGATGGAGGAGCGTGAAGAAAAGAAGCTTTATGTTATTTTAAAGGCAGATACGCAAGGTTCCCTTGAAGCGGTTAAAAGGGCAATTAGTGAGATTAAGTCGCCTGTTCCTATAGAAATAGTTCATGAAGGAGTTGGTGGTATCGTTAAAAGCGATGTCCTTCTTGCATCTGCATCAAAAGGATTTATTTTAGGATTTAATGTAAGACCTGTTCAGGAAGCGTTAAGCGAAGCAAAATCAAGGGGTATAGAGATAAGAACTTACGACATCATATTTGAACTTGTTGACGAAATCGAGAGGCTCCTAAAAGGTGCAGAAACAAAGGAGACAAAGGAAGTTGTTGTGGGGCGTGTTACTGTAAAGCAAACCTTTAAGGTGCCTAATGTTGGAACCGTTGCAGGTTGCCTTGTAACTGACGGAAAGGTTTATAGAGGAGCAAAGGTAAAGGTTATTAGAAACAATGCCGTTATCTACACAACGGAAGTATCATCACTTAAGAGATTTAAGGAAGATGTAAGAGAAGTTGTAAAGGGATACGAATGCGGTATAGGTCTTAAGAATTTTAACGACATAAAAGTTGGAGACGAGTTTGAAGTTGTAGAGGTGCAGGAAGTGCTGTAAATGCCTCTTTATATTTGCCCAACGCCAATTGGAAACCTGAAAGACATTACTTTAAGAGTTATAGAAACTCTACAGAGCGTTGATTATATTCTTGCAGAGGACACGAGAGTTACACGTGTCCTTTTAAATAAATATGAAATAAAGACTCCCTTAAGGAGTTTTCACTCATACTCAAACAAAAGAGTTATGGATAACATCATAGATGATCTTAAGGAAGGTAAATCTATTGCGCTTGTTACTGATGCAGGCACACCCTGTATATCTGACCCTGGTTATGAAATCGTAAGAAGATGTGTTGAAGAAGGTATCCACTTTGAAGCATTGCCAGGACCAAATGCAGTTCTTCCAGCAATAATCTTATCGGGCTTCCCTCCTGATAGATTCTTTTTCTATGGATTCTTAAAGAGGACTGAGGGAAAGATAAAAAAGACGCTTGAGGCATTTAAGGATTTTGAGTATCCTGTTATTTTTTACGAATCCCCATACAGGGTTGTTAAAGTGCTTTCAATAATTAACGAGGTTTTGCCTGATAGACATATTGCGGTTGTCCGGGAAATATCAAAAATTCACGAAAGTGTAGTAAGGGGAAGCGTAAAAGAAGTTTTAGCTCACTTCGAAAATAATCCTCCAAAAGGTGAAATCGTAATTGTCCTTGGCGGAAAAGGAATGAAAATATAAAAGGGGGCAAGAGCCCCCTTATGTTGATTTATAGGATCTATATTATGGTTTCCAGTTTACTGCACCGTAGGCATTTACGAGGCCATAACCAAAATATTTATCCCATCCCTTTGTTCCAAGGTCTTTTGCTGTTGATTGCAATGCTGTTCTCACCTGCTTGTTTGTGAATTCTGGATGCACAGATAATACTAATGCCGCAACTCCTGCAACATGTGGCGTTGCCATTGAAGTTCCCTGGTAGAAGTAATAACCGAAGTTTGTTGGACTTCCCGAGAAGGTTTGCTGTAAAATTCCGTCTCCGTATCCATCTTTATTCTGGTCAACAGAGGTGTCTCCACCAGGCGCAACGATATCAAGTGCACTTCCTTAGTTAGAGTATCTTACTCTTTTGCCATCAAAACGAGTTGCACCTACTGCAATACATTCAGTATATGCTGCGGGGTAACTTACTTGCGGTCTTCCGTCATTTCCTGCCGCACAGACGATAACAACTCCTTTGTTATATGCGTATTTGATTGCATTATAAAGAGTTGTAGAACCCTGGCTTCCACCTAAACTCATATTTATAACTCTTGCACCATGGTCTGCAGCCCATATTATGCCGTTTGCAATCGCATCGTAAGTGCCAGAGCCTGAACTATCAAGGACTTTTATAGGAAGAATTGTTGCTTCATACGCAATGCCAGCGCATCCCAAACCATTATTAGTGGATTGCGCAATAGTTCCACACACATGAGTGCCGTGCCCCTCGTCATCATTTGCGTGCGTGTCATTGTTTACGAAGTCATAGGCATTTGCAGTGTCAAATTTTGTATTTGCAAGATCTGGAGCAAGAGCATATTGTGTTCCTGTTACAGGGTCTGTGTAATTTTCGTAGGCAACGCCAGTGTCAATAATAGCAACCTTTACACCAGCTCCTCTTGTAATATTCCATGCAGATACCGCCTGAATTCCATAGTTTGAAGCATAACCGTTACTTAGCATGCCATAGTCATAAAGATCCCACTGGTATGGAGAAAAATATGGGTCATTTGGAACGCCAAATGCGTGAGCAACATAGTTTGGTTCTACATACGCTATATCAGGGTCATTTAGTAACAAACCTTTTACGAAATCGAGAGTTTTTCCGTTTGGTAGTTCAAAAACTGCAAAATTCTTTAAGCCTAATCTCTTAAGTTTTCCTTGACCAACATTTTCAAGAGCCTTTGATTTAGACTGAATGTTTACTCCCTCTTTGAATCCCACTATAAACTCGTTTGGAACAATGTCAGGTTGTGAAATGGCAATATCCCCTTTAACAAAGAGTAGCTCCGCGCTTTTTACTTGAGCGAACACTGTAAGCAAACCTACCACCACAACCAAACTTACCAATACTTTTTTCATCTTTTACCTCCTTCTAAAATTTTGATAACTATATGAATAGTTTATTTTTAGTCAATATACAATAAGAAATTTGTTAAAAGCCAATTTTAATGTAAAATATCTTTGAAAGGCTGAAAAATGGATTTTAGAAAGTGGTTTTTTTCGTTTGCACTGCAAGGTGCATCGATTTCTCTTTTTAACATAGTTATAAGCTTGTATGTAGTTTTGGCACTCAAAGGTAATGTTCAGAGCGCCTCTATTGCTGTTGCTTTGTTTTCACTTGGTAACCTTTTGGGCTCAATTTCTTCAAGCATTATCCTTGATAGAATTAAGCGCGTATCTGTTCTTATATATACAAGTTTCTTTGTTGCATCTGCCATAATGGTACTTATGGCATTTGTTAAGTCGGTTTATATATACTACCTTCTTGCCGTTATTCTCGGAAATGTTATCTCCTTTACAGGTCCTGCAATGACCCTGCACCTTTCTAAGTTGGGCGATGAAGGATTCGTAAGAAGGCAAATAAATAGCCTTAATCTCTTTAATAGCGTAGGTTCAACCTTGGGAATGCTCTTTGGAAGCATAATCCTTACGCTTGTTAAAAACCTTAATGATATTCTTAAACTCAGGATGATTTTCCTTATAGCCTCATTTTTGCTTCTCATAAGTTCGCTTCTTACAATTGAAAAAGGGCAAATCTCTGTGAAAATTACCCCAAGTCCTCGTGCAACAAAAGTCCTGTTTTTACGTATTACACGCTTTACGAATGAATTTTTTAAAGTAGTGGACATAAGGAATCTTGATAAGTCTATGCGGCTCATTACAGCATCTGTGTTTTTGGTGTTTTTCGGTGCTAACCTTGTTTTTTCTGTTTTTACAGTGTTTTTGAAAGAGGTATTCAAAGTTCCCTCGCAGGTAATTTTCTTGCTGTACTCGGCAAATAGTTTTGCAGGAAACATAGCGTTCTTTCTTACAGGAAGATTAAGGACGACGCGTTACGACAGGCTTTTTATTCGTCTTGTGCTTATCCTGAGAGGCGTCCTTTTTATACTTATGGGCATATTTGCCCTTCTTAAACTTGACTTTATGAGAGCGTTTATTTATGCAAGTTTTGTTTTCTTTGGTTTTACCTGGCCGTTTTTCTACATTCCTCTTACAATCGAGATAACAAAAATTGCCCCACACAGGGAAAGGGGCAAGGCTTTGGGTATATTTAATATGTCTATTAATCTTGCGGTTATTCTTGCATCATTTGTTGCTGGAGTTATTGCATTGCACCTTGGATACTTTGTAACATTTATTATAGGAGGCACCCTCCTTATCTTAGGAGAGCGCCTGTTCTCGAAAACTTTTTCCTAACTTAAGAATGCTTCGATTACCTTTCCATTATTAACCTTGTATCCCAATTCTTCAAAGGTTTCAACTATTTTTGTAACGGCAACAAGCAACTCGTCTTTTGTAACACTTCCCATGTGTCCCATTCTAAAGCCTTTTCCATAAAGTTCCGCAAGCGTATTTGCAACTACAACACCTTTTTCTTTGAGTTTTCCTCTGAATGTCTTGTCGTCAATACCTTCAGGATAGAGGAAGACGGAAAGTGTTGGGGCAGGCCTTTTTGCAACGAGTGTGAGTCCCACCTCGTTAAATGCGTTTCTTACTCTTCTTGCAAGGTCTTCATGTTTCTTGAAGTAGTTTTCTAATCCCATTTGAAAAATGTCCTTAAGGGATTGATGAAGTGCAAAGAAGAGGTTTACCGATGGTGTTGCAAAGTACTTGGTGCCATCTTCCATTACAGGCATCCATTTGAGGATATCTCCATAATATGTTCTTGGCTTAATGGATTTCCTTTTTTCGATTGTCCTTTGTGAAAATGCAAGAAGCGTAAGCCCTGGAGGAGTTGCAAGAGCCTTTTGTGAGCCTGTTAAAATTACATCGATTTTCCAGTTGTCAAATTCTTCTCTTACACCACCTGTTGCACATACCCCATCAACAACAAAAAGGGTTTCTGGGCTTACTTCCTGGATAATTTTTGATACACTCTCTACATCCGCCAAAACTCCTGTTGATGTGTCCACATGAGTTAAAGTTAATGCCGTATAGTGTTTTTCTTTGAGTTTTTGCCTTACGATTTCAAGGTCAATATGTTCTCCTGCGACTGGTTTTATCTTATCAACATCAATTCCAATGTGTTTTGCAAGTTCTTCAAACCTGTCTCCAAAGTAACCATGAGAAACAACAAGGACGCTTTCGTTTTCACCTATTATGTTTGTAAGTGCCATTTCCATACCAAGTGTCCCAGAGCCTGTAATTACAAACGGAAAGCTATTTTTAGCGCCAAAAAGTTCCTTTACAAAAGAAAGTGTCTCCTTAAGGATGTTTGCAAATTCAGGACTTGTATGTGAAATCACAGGTTCTGACATTGCTTCTAAAACATCCTTTTGAACAGGCGTTGGTCCCGGGATTAAAAGAAGTTCCTTCATATTCGCCTCCTATTTTCTATCAAAGAAAGGATTCTTCCCTGAGATGCTCAGGGGTATGCCACACCCAGATTTTTGTTAACAGTGTTATCATTCATAATCGGGCTTTAACTACACTTCTAACACTGTTAACCTCAGAGGGTAAAACAGGGTGATGCAAAATCCCTCTTGCTTCATAGTATTGATTGAGTGTGCGTAGGAGTGTGTATTTGCTCACCTTCTTTGGTGAGATTCTACCATACTTATCAACACTATAGAGCCTATTGGCCTGGACACCAAGCCAATAAAACAGGTTAAATCTCTCTAAAACATTTACACTTCCAACATGGTCTGCATTATCTTCGTATCCACATTCAGAACATTTAAAACTTTCCTGGATTGTTCTGTTGTCTTTGTCAATATTTCCGCATT
>Ga0081479_110293_pt1 | contig 19371 bp, 16 predicted proteins | sample MamHotmetagenome_FD_70984 | JGI IMG/M metagenome (GOLD analysis project Ga0081479, IMG submission 70984) | Hot spring cone microbial streamer communities from Mammoth Hot Spring (Liberty Cap Streamers), Yellowstone National Park, USA - T=72 v2... | ecosystem: Environmental > Aquatic > Thermal... | reverse complement strand
TGCGCTCGGATCGGGTGTTTTACCGCCCTGCCGAACCCACGCCGGGCAAACGCAGACGTCCCTCCAAGTATGGCGAGCGCTTTGCCTTCAAAGACGAACAAACCTGGGGTAAACCCGACGAAGTGCAGGAATTCCAGGATGAACACTATGGCAAGGTACGCCTGAAACGCTGGAATGGACTGCGGGACAAGCGGGCTCCTGGCCTGACCTGTGACCTTGTGCGCGCCGAAATGCATCTGGAGAAGGAAAAGCCACCGCAAGCCGTATGGTTCGCCTGGCTGTCACCCCTCCAGCTACCCACCGAAATCACCATCACTGCCCAAACGATCTGGTTCGCTTACGTCAACCGCTAGCCGATTGAACCCGGTGTGCGTTTCCGCAAAGAGACGCTGGGCTGGACTTTACCCCGCTTCCAGTCCGCCGAGACAGGGGATACATGGACCTGGTTGGTGGCGTTGGCGCATTGGATGCTCTTCCTGGCGCGTCCGGTCGTGCAAGACCGTTCTCTACCCTGGCAAAAGGCGCAAAGCAGTTTGACCCCGCAGCGGGTGCGCCAGAGTCTGGGTGCGATTTTCTTGCAGATTGGAACGCCAGCCCGGTCTCCAAAACCGCGCGGAAAATTGCCCGGCTGGCCCAAAGGCAGGCCCAGAACGCCCAAAGAGCGGCACCAAGCAGTCAAAAAGGGCGTTTCTGCCAGCCAAACCGCTTGAAATTCAATTGATAAGGTGCTGTCCCACCCCTGATACTTCTATCAGGAGAAAAATGGTTTGTCTAAACTCGAGATTGTAACTACCTCGACAATGTTAGATTACCTGTCCCCTGTCATTGCGAGGCGGCGATGGCCGCCGAAGCAATCTCCTTGCGAGTCTAAGGTAGGCAGTCTCCCAATTACCAGGGGATTGCTTCGGGCAGAGAACGCCCTCGCAATGACAACGATGCCGAAATATAACATTGTCGAGCTACTCAACCATGTCATTGCCAGCCGTTTTTCGGCGAAGCAATCTTCGATTTATCGGGCTAAATGAGACCGCTTGGGGATTGCTTCGTCGCAATGACATACACAACCGTTTTGAGGCAGAGCTGAATCGTTATCAAAGATTTCGAGTTTACCGGGCGCGTTTCGACCAGTCGGATGCGTTATGAGGAGCTTTCCGCCTGAGAACGGCTCTCGCCGCCCGCGCCTGGGGTCTTTAGCCGCCGATCTGACTCATGGTGCGGTTGAGCGGAATCAGCCCCTCGGCCAGACCATGGCCCCATGGCTTGTGCCAGATGCCATCGAGGATAAGCTGGCGCAGTTCTTCCAGCGAGGCGCCCTGGCGCAGCGGGGTGAGCAGATCCACTTCCCGTTCGCGCAGCAGGCACAGCCGCAGGCGTCCGTCTGCGGTCAGACGAGCACGGGTGCAGGAGGCGCAGAAGGGCTGGGTGACGGAGGAGATGAAGCCGATCTCGCCCTGAGCGCCGGGGATGCGAAAGAGGCGCGCCTCGCCATCCAGCTCGCCTCCGTTCGCCGGCTCCAATGGGCCGAATACGCGTTCGATGCGCTCCTGGATTTGGGCTGCGGTGACCACATGGGAAGTCTGTAATTCGGTGGCGCCGGCGAAGGGCATCATCTCGATAAAGCGCACCTGCCACGGGTGCTCCAGCGTCAAACGCGCCAGGTCAACCACATCTTCTTCGTTGTAGCCACGCACAACGACCGCGTTGAGTTTGATCGGGGTGAGGCCGGCCTCCTCTGCGGCCAGAATCCCCTCCCAGATATCTTCCACATCTCCCCAGCGCGTAATGCGCTTGAACTTTGCTGCCTGCAGGGTATCCAGGGAGACGTTCACGCGCTGCAACCCGGCCTCGGCCAGCGGGCGGGCCAGTTTTTTGAGCAGCATGCCGTTCGTGGTCATTGTGACCGAGCGGATACCGGGCGTATGTGCGATCTCATGCACAATCCCGACAATGTTTGCCCGTACTGTCGGTTCGCCGCCTGTCAGGCGAATCTTGTCAAAGCCCAACTCCGCAAAGAGACGGGTCAGGAGGAAAATTTCTTCATCCTGCATCAGTTCTGCGCGCGGGCGGAAGGTCATATCCTCCGGCATACAGTAAACACAGCGCAGGTTACAGTGATCGGTCAGGCTGATCCGCAGGTAGTGGATGTTCCGTCCAAAACGATCAAAAGCCATAGTATCCTCCAGAACGGTAAAGAAGAGCATCGGCTTATCTGGATTATACAACACCTCTGCGCGTCAGCGGGCGTTTTCTGGCTGGGCCTGAGGCTGGGGCTGCGGCGGAGGAAGCAGACCCGCCACCATTCCCGGAATGAGCCACAAGTCAGGCTGCGCCAGCGAATCCTGCGTGAAGTGATAAAAGGCGGTGGCAATGAAAAAGAAGAGCGCTGCTCGCGCCAGGGCGCGCGCTGTTTGTGAAAAACGCATCAGGGAGAGCGTATCTGCCAGCAAGTGCAGCCAGAACAGGAAAAACAAGACAAAGCCCAGCAATCCGCTTTCTGTGAGCAGGCGCACATACAGATTTTTGGGGTTCGGGAACAGGTTGCTGGTCGGAGTGAGGTGTTTTGAAATTTCCGGGACAAATGTCAGCACCCATTCAGGCAGGGCGCGATACATGGAAAATCCAGCGCTGCCGGCGCCGACACCCAGGAGGGGTGAACGTTCCCAGACTGCCAGGGCGCTGATGGCATAGGCAGCGCGCGGACCGGCATAGATTTTCACCAGGTACTGCCTCCAGTCGTCGGCAGGGGCGTTCCAGAGGGCGGCAAAATAAGGATGCCGGGCGAGAAAGAGAAAGGCGCCGCTCAGCAGCAAAGCGACGATCAGGAGCAACAGCAGGCGGAGCACAAACGCCCTTCCTCCCTGACGAAATCCCTGCCAGAACCAGCGCCATTTCTGGAGAAGGTAAGCGCGAGCAGTCAACCCCAGCGCGAGGACAAAGGTGAGAGCGGTGATGAGAATGCCACTCCGGGAATACGAAGCCAGCAGAACGATCACGCTGAGCGTGCCAAGCAGGGCATCCCATGACCGTCGTCCTGTTATCGAGAAACCCTCAAAGAGGGCGGCAAAAAACCAGGGCAGGTAGAGGGTGAACATCTGCGCCCCCAGCCAGGAAGGCTCCATCGTCAACCCTGAAACGCGGCGCAGCTGCAAAGGCGCACGCATGGAAAAAGAAAACTGCCATTCCCGTAGGGTGCTGATCGGGAGCCAGGGCGTGTAGAAGGCGATCATCTGCACCAGGCTCCAGAGCAGGTTGGCCAGCAAGCCCACCATCAACCAGCGCAATGTGAAGCGGATGGCCTGTTCATCCTGGTTCATCCAGATCGTAGCCAGGAAAAAGGCCAGTCCCAATGCGAGTGAAACCCAGGCGCGCAGGGCGCGAACCAGATAGTCCTGCCCGCGCAGCGGCAACGGATCCAGCCAGGCGCCGAATGCCGTCGAAACGCCCCAAGCAAGCAGGAAGAGGCAGAGAGGCCAGAACGCGTTACGCCAGGGGAAAGGCTCTCGCCGGCGCCACCAGCGCCAGCCGAGCACGATCAGCAGCAGTGCCAGGGGATAGGCGGAAAGAGGACGGACAGTCGTCGTTGCTCCCAGCAGGGGAAAATAGCGAAAATTGGTCACCGGCAGGGCCACCAGCACGGCTGCCCACAGGATGCGACGCAGGCGAAGGGAAGGGGCTGGTCGGTTCATCGGGCGCGATACGAGGGATGCCAGGGAGCAAAGAAGGCGATCAGCAGCATCGTCAGGAAGCTCAATCCCAGGCTACCGCTCAAAAGGCAGATACTCAGAGAGGGGCGACGTTCCACAGGGAGCTCCTGCTCCTGGGTGACCTGTACCTGAATCCAGCGATTCAGCCCCGCATCCTGGCGCACGGCGTCGGTGACGGCTTCGGCAAAGGCTTCGGCCCAGGCGGCAGCCAGGCGCGCGGCGCGTTGCGGGTCTGCATCGAAAGCGTAGAAGTGCCAGCCTCCTTCGCCGGGCTGCCCCAACTGAAGTTTCCCGGCGCGCAAGGCGGCGATGGAGGTCTGCCCTGCCTGTTCAGCCACCTGTTGCATCACCCGGTCGGACCAGGCGATCTCTTCCAGTTTTCGGGTCTCGCGTTCCAGGTAGTAGAATTGCTCGCGGTCGGTGTCGGTGGGCCAGGCGATTTCCATGTTGAAATCCACCAGGACGGTGGCGCGGGCGCGATAAGGCAAAGGCGCAAAGGTATAAGCGCCCCATCCGAGGAGCCCACCCAACAGCGCGGCCGCCAGCCACAGGCGCCAGGCGCGCAGGAGGAAGAGCCAGTCTTCAAAGGAGGGGGAAAGGAAAAGGCGGGATCCCATGGTGTTCATCCAGAGAAGGTGCGGGCGGCGCGCAGGATTCGCTGCCGACGCCGCCAGTTCCAAAACGGCGCAATCGCACGGCGGATCAGGTATTTGGCCACGATCACCGAGAACATCGAACCGCCCTCGCGGAAATGGACACGCAACATCTCCGGCCAGCAACGATCATCGGCTACCAGGGTCTTCCCCTGGAGATGGAGGCGGAAGTTTGCCCAGGTTTGCGGGACATAGGCAATCGGGGCGCGGGCGGCAATGCGCACCCACAGGTCGTAATCCATGGCGAAGTAAAAGCTGGGGTCCAGGGGGCCTACCTGATGCCAGAGCGCAGCGCGGAAAAAGGCCGCCTGCTGCGGAATATGTACATAACCGCGCCGCAGACGGCGATAATCGGTGGGGCGGGCATCAAACTTGCCGATGACTCGCCCCTGCTCATCTATGAAGTTCGCATCCCCATAGACCATGCCGATCTCAGGATGCCTGAGCAGATATTCGACAGCAGCACGCACGGCGCCCGGCTCATAGGTGTCATCGGAGTTCAGCCAGGCGAAGATCTCCCCGTGGGCGTGGGCAAAGCCTTTGTTGATGGCATCCGTCTGTCCGCGATCCGCCTCGGAGACCCACCAGGCCAGTTGATCGGCATATTTGCGGATGATCTCAAGACTGTTATCGGTGGAGCCCCCATCCACGATAATGTATTCCAGGCGGGGATAGTCCTGCGAAAGCACGGAACGGATGGTTGCTTCCAGGAATTTCCCCTGATTGTAGGAGGGAGTGACGATAGAAACCAATGGCCAGGTGGTATCCATCGTTTCACTCTTGGGGTTGGAGAAGATAAATGCGATACCCTTCCCCCTGCGCGAACAGCGGCAGGGTTTGCAGATAGGCCTCCAGGAAGGGTTGACGGCGCAGTTCGGCGAATTCAGTGACCAGGAAGTAACGCTTGCCGGCGCTCATTTCGGCAAAAAAGGCCTGCGGGTTGAAACGTTCGTTGCGCTGCTGGCGATAGGCCAGATCGGCTGCGGTGGGCCAGGCCTGGGAAGGCTGCCAGCCCCAATAGGCCAGGGAAAGGCCGTAGTCCGCCGTCAAGGCGAGCACACCGGCGCGATGCCCAAGTTTCTCACCGATCTCCGCCCACATCGCAGCCTGAGGGCGATAGTCCACTGCCTTCATCTGCGCTCGTAATCCCCACAGCGTGCCGAAAAGGGCATAGAGCACGATCAGGGCCAGGGCGGCTTGCAGAGGTGGAAACTGGAAATGAGGACGGAGCGCAATGAGCACCCGATCCAAAAGCGAAGCCGCCGAAAGCGCCATCAGCGGGATCAGGGGCAGGTGGTAGTAATCGTGCGTGGTGATGTGATGCGTGAAGGTAAAGCCGTAGAGCAGATAACCACTCCAAAGGGAAAGGATCAGGGCCGGGAAGAAGGAGGGGAGATGCCTGGGGATGGGCGAAAAGAGCAGGGTCAATCCGAGCAATCCCAGCGCAATGCCCCCTACGCCGGCGACGCGCTGCGCCTCCTGCATCCATTGCAGGTAGGTGAGCGGTTGCAACCAGAGCTGTGGGAAGAATCGCCCATTGAATTGCTGGTCTAAAAATCCCGCCCACAGGCCATAGGACAAGTAGAGTGCGGCCGGCAGCGCCATCAGCACGCCCAGGGCGATGGTTTCCTTCTGCCTGAGGCGATGACGATATGGCGGAAGGATCAATCCGCCCAGGAGGGGAGGATAGGCAAAAAAGGCGGCAGGGAATTTCACCAGGATTGCCAGCCCACCGCCAAGCGCAGCGGTCAGGGTGTTTCTCCAGGAGGGAGTTTCCAGCCAGCGATCCAGGGCGCACCAGAAGGCGACCAGGGCCGCGACCATCAGCGGATCCGGCTGAAAGCTACGGCTGGCGATCACGGCATAGGGGAGGAAGAGATAGAGGGCCAGCGAAAGAAAGGCTGCGCCAGGAGAGAACCTTCGGCGCACCAGATGCCATAGGAAGAAGCCGCCTGCTACCCAGAAGAAAGAGGAGTACAGACGAGCCACCCACAGATGTTCGCCGCTGAAGGTATAGGTCCAGGCTACCAGATGCTCAAGGATTTCCGGCTCAATGGTGGGGAGTTCTCTGGACTGCTGAAGGGCAAATTCCAGTTGCCAGGGCGGCAGGAGCTGCGGATGGGCTGCGTGGTAAATGCCGCGCGCCTTGAGGGCAGAAAAGAGCTGACGCGTGGGGTGAAAATCCAGCGGCGGCTCATCCAGGTCGTAGAGCCGGATGGCCCACCCCAGGACGAGCAAAAGGAGGAGAAAGAGAAGTTCTAAACGTGCGCGGCGTTTAGCGTTTTCCATCCAGCCAGAGGTAGCGTTCCAGGGAGATGTCAATCGGAGTCAGCACGTATCCCTTGACATAGGGCTTGACAAGCACGTAATCAATCCAGTGCACGGTGAAGAGCACAGGGGCGTCGTCCACGATCATCTGCTCCGCTTGCTGATACATGGCGATTCGCTTGTTCACATCGCGCTCGGTGCGCGCTTGCTCCAGCAGGCGATCAAGCTCCGGGTTGCTGTAGTGACCGTTGTTCTGCGGTGAGCCGCTATGAAAGAGCACATCGGCGAAGTTTTCAGGATCAGGATAGTCGGCGCACCAGCCGGTGCTGTACATCTGCCCGTGACGCCCGGCGTAAATCTGGTCATAGTAGAAGTTCGGCTCAATGTTCTCCACCGTGATCTTGACGCCCAGATTGCGCTGCCACATTTCGGCCATGGCCGAAATATCCGACCCGATGGAAGTGCCATATCCCGCATCCGTGAAGATGATGGGGGGCAATCCTTCGGGGCCGCCATATTTCGATTGCTTGAGGAGCTGGCGCGCCTGTTCCGGGTCATAGGGAAGGGGGCGCAGGTTCAGGTTGTAGCCCGGCAGGGCAGGAGGATAGAGGCCGCGCGCCGGCACCGCGTGTCCACGCATCACCACCTGGACAAATTTTTCGCGATCAAAGGCCATGGTGAAGGCCTTGCGCACGTTCACATCATCGAACGGCGGCTGGGTGACATCGAAGACCACGTAGCTGGTGCACAGGCTGACGGCGCTGTGTAGCTCCTTGTGGAGCGGCTCGGTGGGATCGAGGAAGCGATCCACCGCGTACAGGGAGACTTGCGCCATGTCCACCTCCCCACTTTCGTACAGGCGAAAGCCCACGCCGCTATACAGGTTGACAACGATATAAGGGATAGAAGGTTTGCCCAGGTAGAAGTCCGGGTTGGCCTGATACACGATGCGCTGAAAGGGTTTCCATTCGATGAGCTTGTAGGGGCCTGTGCCGTTGGGCTTGCGATACCAGGTGCGGCCGGACTCCACGTTTTTCCTGTCCACCACAAAGGCGGTTGGATAGGTCAGTTTGAGCAGGAAGTAAGGTTTGGGCGCGTCAATGGTGACCTGGAGCGTGTAATCGTCCAGGGCTTTTAATCCCTTGATGGTTTTCGCCTGTCCGTAATACTTTTCCCGCACGCCGACGATGTCCCCCAGGTAGGTGAGAACCGTATCCGATTCCAGGCGGGGATCGGCGGCGCGTTCCCAGGAATAGATCACATCCTGGACGGTCACCGGGCGACCGTCATGAAAGCGGGCGTTTTTGCGCAGGTGGAAGGTATAAACGGTGCCGTCTTCGCTTAATTCCCAACGCTCGGCCAGATCAGGGAGCAGATTCAGGTTTGGATCCAGGGAGACCAATCCGCTGAAGACGCGCTTATCCCCGGAGCCGTGCGTGGTGGCCGGATCGTACTCGCGCGGGTTCTGGCTTTCCGATCCTTCGAGCACCAACGCTTGCTGGAGCGGGACCTGGAATTCCGGCCCGGCCTGCGCCGGGTGCAGCCAGGTGGGGGCCGGGAGCAGGCTCAGGATCAGCAGCAGGAGCAGGGTCAGTGCGCGGTTTGCGTTTTTCATTTTCCGCCTCCTTGGGAGCGACGGGAAAGGATAAAGAGCAGCGCCAGGATTCCAATGATGAAAAGCAGAATACAGCAGCTCAGGATGATCAGCAGGGTGGCCCAGGGGATGGCATTCTGCCCCTGATCTGTGGGTTGAGTCGCTGACGCAGAGGGCTCAACGGCGGAGGTGGGGACAGGGGTTGGCGTGTCTACCACGACAGGGGCGCCGGAGATCGGGCGGATGGTTGGGACCGGGGTGGGCGTCGGCTGGGCGGTCGGGCGGGCCTGCGGCGAAGGGGGCGCTGCGCCAACGGCCTGACGCCAGGCCGCTTCCAGCCCCTCTGTATCAAAGCCATAAACCTGCTGCAGCGCCTCGTCAATCGCTTCCCCGTTGCGCAGGGCGATCAGGAGGTCGTTCATCTTCTGCTGGCCATAGGTATCTATCAGGAATTTGACCACGCTGTAAGACTGGCTGTAAGAGAGGTTGGCGCGATCCGATTCTTCGGAGAAAGCGCTGCTCAGTGAGCGCAGGCTGAGCAGGGTGTTCTGCCGAATGGCAGTTTGTAATTCCCTTTCGGAAAAGGCATCCAGTCCTCCCTCGGAGTACATGGCCAGCCCCTCTACCAGCCAGGTAGGGAGATCGCTGAGGCAGGAAAAGGTAAAATGGCCGGCCACCACATGCGTCAGCTCGTGCATCACCGTCGTGCGACCCCAATCCAGGTTATCGGGGGAAATGCCGATGATGACAATGTTGTACTCCGGGAAGGCCTGCCCCCCCACCCAGCCGGGTTCGTAGAGGATCGCGTCGCGCAGGTCGTCATAGGAGCCGTAAATATAGAGGTCTACGGGGCTATCGGCCTTCAGGCCGGCAGCTTCCAGCCGTCGTAACCCTTCCTGGCCGGCATCCAGCAAGGCGCGCGCGAACGCTTCGTCCCCCCGATACCAGTGAACCGTGAGCAATCCTTTGGAAAGGCTCTTCCAGGGGTGAATGCTATCCAGCCAGGTGATCGTCTGGCGTTCGGTGGTGAATTCGTTTCCCTGCGCATCGCGATAGCGCCATTGCCACCAGATTTGCGCCCCTGGGGGAATAGAACCACTCTGGCGCATATCCCAGGACCAGGAAACAGAGACATTTTTACCGGGGTTGAACTCCGGGAAGGCGCGGGCGATCACCTCGCCGCAGGTTTGCTGAATATCCCCATATTCCAGTACCAGGGAAGTGATAGAAGTCGTATGTTCCAGCTTTAAAGAAAAGGTGATGGAGTTGGGAAAATCAAGTTCAGCGTGGTTTTCCAGGACGCTGGCCGCGGCCGCAACGGGATGAGGCCAGAAAAGCAAAAAGGCCAGCAAGAGGTTCAACAGGCGCATGAATTTCATAAGGTCCTCCAGGCGTTCTCAAAGAGCGGATCGGATGGGTGGGGATGAAGGATGGAAGCGAGAGGCTTTTGGCGAGCACAGTATAATCGGCGGGGATCAATTTGTCAACAAGACCGCCGACCGCAGACGGCGGACCGCAGACGGTGGAATGGACGATGGACGGTAGACCGTGGACGGTGGGAGGACAGGCTTTCCAGCCTGTCGCGGGGAGAGGACCGTCAACGAATGGGGGAATGAATCAACGAATCAGACCGCGGACGGCGGACAGCGGACGGCGGGAGGACAGCATCCCTGTAGGATAGGCTTCCCAGCCTGCCAGAAGACTGCCAGTGAACGAGGAGCGAGGAAAATTTTGTGACTTTGTGTTCTTGGTGGTTTATTCTTTTCTCACCACGAAGGCACGAGGACACAAAGGTTGAAAAAGACCGTCAACGAATGGGGGAACGAATAAACGAATGGGGGACCGCAGACGGCGGAATGGACGATGGACGGTTGACCGTAGGCGATGGTAGGGCAGGCTTTTCAGCCTGTCGAGAAAAGATACCTTCGTGTCTTTGCGACTTTTTGGTTTATTATTTTTTAACATATAAGACACGAAGACACAAAGGTGAAGAAATTTTATGTCTTTTTGGGTGAGAAGGGATCGCAGACCGAGGACGGGTTTGGGATTGGGGCGGGGGTGTTGGTGGGATTTGTACCGCCGCCACCAGAGCACCAGGGGCTGTTGGAGCAAAGAGCGTTGGGGGCGCAGGTGTCGCCGCAGTGAACGCCGTAGCAGTATATCGCTTCTGTCCGCGCATAGCCACAAACGTTGCATCCTGGGGCATTATAGGCGCAGTCGGCTGGGACAGTGATGGCGACACAGCCAGGAGCGCCTTTTTTGCAGTTTGAGACGCAGGAGGCACTATAACCAGCGCATGGTTTTATGCTGCAGGTTTGATTAGTAGTTGTGCAGTACTCTTTTATAGTGGCGTTTTTTGCAGGGTCTGAGCAGGTTTGAGAGCAACCACTAACAGTATATGTACATTTAGTCAAGTTTCCCACACATTTTCCGTTTTGACACCAACAGCCACCAGCCGGCGTCACCGTGGGTGAGGCGAGGGGCGTACGGGTTTCGGTTGGTTGAGTATTGGCAACACAAGCACAGGTATAGGAGCCTACTGCTGTACACGAGTAGCCAGCGGCGCAACTGCCAACACAGGTGTATCCAATCCAATTGCAATTTTGGGAGGCTGGAGTATTGGTTGGTTTAGGGGTGGAGGTTGGTTGATGAATTTTACAACAGTAATATTTTTTGTATGGATTAGTGCAAAGGTCAACAAGTTCTTCACTCCCGCTACAATGTGATTTGCAAGCACATTGAGCCTTGACAGAAGGAACAAATAAGACTAATAAGACAGATAAGACAAATAGGATAGAGAAAATTTTAGAAATTACCCGCATAAAATAAGAGTAGCAAAAGAATTTGAGGATTTCAATTTCGTTTATTGGTTAGTTGGGTGGGGTAGTTGTCATGCTGAACTCGTTTCAGCATCCCAACGAGATCCTGAACCGAGTTCAGGATGACAGAAGAAGATCCTGAAACCTACCTAAAACGCGGTAGGCAGGCAAATTCAGGATGACAAAAAATGGTTTTGAGTTTTTTAGGGGCTTAATGGCAAAACAAGTTTTTGAAGATCAGGAGGTAAGCTCTCAAGAAAACTTGTAGTTTCGATAATTTTTTTATTTGAGTTGAGTTGATCTAAGTAACCCAAAGCACCTGAAATATTAGCATATGCCCCGTTAGATTGTTCCCAAAGTTGAGTTTTCACATCATTCCCTTCCATCCCCAGCAGGGAGTCGAGGGAGGAGGGGTCGTAGAAGTCGGTCCATTTGCCGATGTTGGCTTTGGAAAAAAATCCACCTTCTTGAGCCAGGTAAATTCTTCTTTCTTTGAACAAAGCACTAAATTGATTGGGGTTAAGGTATTGAAGGGAGAAAAGGTAGCGTTGTTTGGCAGTCATCTCGCCCAGGAAAACTGGGAAAAGAATCAATTTTTCATTGCCATCTTTGGGATTTTGCGGGTCTTTGGGGTTGAAGATCTCAACAGGTGCAGATGGATAGGCTGTGCCATTGGGCAAAACAATCATAAACCAGGGAATATCAAGATTACTTTCTCCTTCACCAACAAAGCGGATATAACGGTCACGATGTCCGTTGTGTGGTATTAAGACAGCATCTTTTGTGTCATCACTGGTATCTGCCGTTCCGTTGTTGTTGTAGTGAAATTGAATTGCCCATTGAGGGGGTTCATTGATTGCTTCCATCGGGAAAGGCTCGCCATCGCCGTAGCACAGGAGGATAAATTGCAAGGCAGCCAGGGAGTGGACGGCTTCAATGGGAAGTGGGGTGGGATGAAGCAGGTCAGTTGAGATTTCAGGCATTTGGAGAAAGTTGAGTTCGCGGTTGTAGGTGACGGTTTGGGGGATGCCGTTTTCATCAAGATAGGTGAGGGTGAGGATGCCGGTTTTTTCAAAGGCGGGGTTTTTGGTCTCCAGAAGGTGGAAGCCAGGTTCTTGAATTTGCGGGATTTCGGGGGTTTCTGTTGCTGTTGCGGTTGGGCTTTGGGTTTCAGTTGGGTTTGATGTTGGGGTGCGGGTTGGGGTTGGGGTTTCAGTGGGGGTTTCGGTTTGCGCTTGGGCGCTTAGCGTTTTGAGGTTGATGATAATCTGGCGTGTGGTTGAAGTGTCCTGCCAGGTGCCATCTTCGTTTTCTTGGGCAGAGAAATAGGTGGCGGTGAAGTGGAGGTTGCCTTCGAGGTCAATCCAGCCTGCTTCGTGGGTGAGTTGGGAGGTGAAGGTCTGGCTGGCTTCGTCCCAGGCGCGCTGGCGGATGAGGTAGCGGGCATTTTGGCTGTCCCAGGCGATGTCCCAGCCCTGGCGCTTGAGGAGGGCCTGGGTTTCGGCAAAGAGGCTGAGGGATTCGAGGGAGGGGCGAGGAATGGCGGTTTCGGTGGGGGTGGGAGAGGGAGAGAGCACGAGAGCAGGAGAGGGGACGGTTGGCTGTCCACCGTCCGCTTGCGGTCTGCGGTCGGCGGTCTGCGGTCGGCAGGCAGCGAACAGGAGGCTGAGGGTCAGGAACAGGATGAGGAATCGGGGAAAACGGGGCATGGGGAATCTCCTGGGAGCGTTTTTGTGAATTATAACGGAGGGTGGACGATGGACGATAGACTATGGTGATCCATGGATCTCCTCTGAAGGGCTGGAAAACCTGTCTGGCTGCAGCTCCCCATCCGTGCTCTTTGATTCACCCTCTCTGTAAACAAACATTAACCTGCCATTTGAACAGCGTTAAAATGAGCATGGTATCCTTTGGGTGCAAAATCCTAAACCCAGGAAAGGAGAAAGAGAAATGAAGCGTATTCAATGGTTCGTGTTTCTGGTCACGATTGTGGCCGTGCTCTTGACGGCGTGCGGTGCACAAGCGCCAACCGTTGCGCCGACCAAAGCCGCTGAGCCAACCAAAGCCGCTGCGCCAACCATGGCTGCAACAGCAGAGCCAACCAAGCCTGCACCGACTGCCGAGCCAACCATGGCTGCGCCCAAACTTGAAGGCACGATTCTCATTGATGGCTCAAGCACGGTTGCGCCTGTCAGCATGGCAGTGGCGGAAGAGTTCCAGGCCCAATACCCGGATGTACGCGTTCCAGTGGGTATTTCCGGAACGGGCGGTGGCTTCAAGAAATTCTGCAACGGCGAAACGGACATTTCCGATGCCTCTCGCCCGATCAAGGCCTCTGAAATCGAAGCCTGCCAGAAGAATGGCATTGAATATATTGAGCTACCCGTGACCTACGATGGGCTTGCCGTCCTGGTGCATCCGTCAAACGATTTTGCCTCGTGCCTCACTGTGGCAGAACTGAAGAAAATCTGGGAACCTGAAGCCGAGGGCAAGATTACGAACTGGAAACAGGTGCGAGATAGCTTCCCGGATCGCCCCCTCAGCCTGTACGGTCCTGGTACTGATTCGGGCACCTATGATTACTTCACCGAGGCCATTGTTGAAAAAGCCGGTAAAAGCCGCGGCGATTATCTGGCCAGTGAGGACGACAATGTGCTCGTTCAGGGCATTAGCGGCGACCCGAACGCGCTGGGGTTCTTCGGCCTGGCCTACTACGAAGAGAACAAGGACAAGATCAAGCTGGTCGCGATTGACAATGGCAATGGATGCGTGCTACCCTCCAACGAGACAGTCATTAACGGCACCTATCAGCCGCTTTCCCGTCCGTTGTTCATCTACGTAAAGCGCACCAGCGCCGATCGTCCTGAAGTTCAGGCGTTTGTGAAATTCTATCTGGAAAATGCCGCCCGCTTGAGCGCCGCAGTGGGCTATATTCCTCTGCCCGCCGAAGTGTATCCGCTGGCCATGCAGCGCTTTGAGAAGCGCATCGTCGGCACGCTCTTTGGAGGCGAGACACCGGTTGGCGTTACGCTCGAGGAATTGCTCCAGAAAGAGCAGCAGAAGTAGTCTTTCCGAACAGTTGCGATATAATTCACAGGTGGCGCCTGCCTTTCAATCAGGCGCCACCTCGGAGGTTCTGATGACTTCTCTGATTCACGACCTGCCTGCTCGCAGAGCGCGCTCGACGGATACGTTTGTTCGGGGGGTTTTGTTCATCGTCAGCCTGATCTCGATCCTTACAACGATAGGCATCGTTTTTGTCTTGCTCCGAGAAACCCTTTATTTCTTCAGCGAGGTCTCCCTGGCGCAATTTTTCCTGGATACCCGCTGGACACCTCTATTTGCATCCAGGCGTTTCGGCATCTGGCCGCTGGTGAACGGAACGCTCCTGGTAAGTTTTATCGCTCTTCTCGTTGCGCTTCCCCTGGGATTACTGGCCGCGATTTTCATGAGCGAATATGCCAGCCCCGGCGTGCGTGGCTGGCTGAAGCCGATTCTGGAGGTCCTGGCCGGTATCCCGACGGTCGTTTATGGATATTTTGCGCTCACCTTTATCACTCCCTGGCTGCAAAAAATCTTTCCTCAGGCCCAGATCTTCAATGCGCTCAGCGCAGGACTGGTGATGGGATTCATGATCCTGCCGCTGGTGGCTTCGCTCTCCGAGGACGCAATCGCTTCGGTGCCCTACTCGTTACGCGAGGCTGCTTACAGTCTGGGCGCCACGCGCTGGGAAACGGTAACGCAAGTGCTGATACCGGCGGCGTTTTCCGGGATTACCGCGGCCTTCATCCTGGCCTTTTCCCGCGCGGTGGGGGAAACGATGATCGTAGCGATTGCAGCCGGTCAACAGCCCAAACTCACCCTGAACGTGCTGGAATCCATCGAAACCATGACCGCTTATATCGTGCAGGTCAGCCTGGGTGACACCCCCCAGCAAAGCCTGGCCTTTTATACCATTTTCGCAGTCGGGATGATGTTATTCCTCATGACCCTGATCATGAACCTGATCAGTTACTATGTCGCTCGCAGGGTGCGGGAGGTGTATCAATGAGCACGGCAAACCCGTTTAGCGAGAACGCTGAGCACCTCAGACGCCGTCACTTGAAGGGGGCCTTGCTTGCCGGCCTGGCATTCCTGGCCATCTTGCTTGCCATGATTGTCCTGGTGACGCTGCTGATCGACGTCTTTTTAGATGGGCTACCCTGGTTGCGCCCGCAACTGTTCACCAATTTCCCATCCCGTTTTCCCGAAAAGGCCGGCCTGCGTTCTGCCCTGCAGGGGTCTTTCTGGTTGATGATCCTGACGGCGCTGATGGCCATACCGGTTGGGATAGCTTCGGCAATATACCTGGAAGAATATGCCCCCCAAACGGCCCTGACGCGTTGGATTGAGATTAACATTTCCAATCTGGCCGGCGTCCCCTCGATCATCTACGGCCTTTTAGGGCTTGGATTGTTTGTACGGGGATTGGGATTGGGGCGCAGTTTGCTCGCAGGCGCATTGACCATGTCGCTCCTGATCCTCCCGATCATCATCGTTGCATCCCGCGAGGCCTTGCGCGCCGTGCCGCGCTCGCTGCGCGAGGCCGCCATTGCACTGGGCGCTACCCCCTGGCAGGTGATTCGGGATCATGCGTTGCAATATGCCATGCCCGGTATCCTGACCGGCATCATCCTGGCCATGTCACGCGCCGTTGGCGAAACAGCGCCGCTGATCACCATCGGGGCGCTGACCTACATCGCTTTTGATCTTCGCGGCCCGTTAGACATCTTCACCGTGTTACCGATCCAGATTTTCAACTGGGTCTCGCTACCCCAGAAAGACTTTCAACGCCTGGCTGCGGCCGGCATCATTGTGCTTCTGGGATTCACATTGCTGATGAACGCTCTGGCCATTTTCCTGCGTAATCGCCTGCGACAGAGGTGGTAAACATGCCCGAAACGATCATCGAAATTCGCAACCTGAGTGTCTGGTACGGGAACTTCCACGCAATCCGTGACGTAACTCTTCCCATCTATCGCAACGCTATCACAGCCATTATCGGCCCCTCCGGATGTGGCAAGAGCACCCTCCTGCGCTCCTTGAACCGCATGAACGAGCTGATCCCAGGTGTGCGAACCACGGGGGAAGTACTCTACCAGGGGCAGAACATTTACGCGCCAGGGGTAGACCCAGTCTCTGTTCGCCGCCGCATCGGGATGGTGTTCCAAAAACCGAACCCCTTTCCCAAAAGCATCTACGAAAACATCGCCTGGGGGGTGCGCATCAATGGCTTTCGCGGCTCAAAAGCGGAACTGGATGCAGTGGTGGAAAATGCGCTACGTCAGGCCGCCCTGTGGGATGAGGTCAAACACAAATTACACGAGAGCGGATTCTCGCTTTCCGGAGGACAGCAACAACGTCTGTGCATCGCCCGAACGATTGCCCTGAGGCCCGAAGTCATCCTCATGGATGAACCCGCCTCCGCCCTCGACCCGATTGCGACCCTGCGCATTGAAGAGTTGATGCAAGAGCTAAAAAAAGACTTCACCATCGTGGTCGTGACGCATAACATGCAGCAAGCGGCTCGCGTCTCAGACTATACTGCCATGATGATGCTGGCTGAAGAGACGCGCACCGGCACGGTGATCGAATTTGGGGAGACGCAAAAAATCTTCACCCATCCTTCCGACAAGCGCACTGAGGATTATGTTACCGGGCGATTCGGCTAAAGGCAAATTCTTTCATCATTGTAGGGAAGCCATTTTCAGCTCCGCCATTCCGTCAAAAACGTTTCCAGGGAGTAACCACTCAGCCATGTCATTGCGAGCCGTTTTCTGGCGAAGCAATCTCCCAATTTATCCGGCCAGATTGACCACCTGGGGATTGCTTCGTCGCAAAGAGCGCTCCTCGCAATGACAAACACAAGAGTTTTGATGCAAGACTGAACAGTTACTCCAGGGAGTGATTCCAAGACTTTACAGGCAAAATCCTGGCCATGAGTGAACTGATTCTGGTCATTGAAGATGAACCAACCTTAAGGGATGTGCTGAGCTATAACCTGCGGAAAGAGGGCTATCGTGTCGAAGTGGCTGCCGACGGTGCAGAGGGACTGGAAAAAGCCCGCCGTCTGCGCCCTGACCTGATTGTACTGGACGTGATGCTGCCCCAAATGGATGGGTTTGAAGTGGCGCGCCGCCTGAGACCTGAAATCACAGCCCCGATCCTGATGCTCACAGCCCGCACCGATGAAGTGGATCGCGTGGTCGGCCTGGAAGTGGGCGCTGATGACTATATCCTCAAGCCGTTTTCCATGCGCGAACTTCAGGCGCGCATCAAGGCGCACCTGCGAAGGCTGCAAATGCTTCAGGCATCGGCTGCTTCCACCGGCAGCCTGCCACGCGAATTCGTCTTTGGCAACCTGGTGATCGGCGTGGAACGGCGCGAAGTGCTCCTGAATGGTCAGCCGCTGCACCTGAAACCCAAAGAGTACGATCTGCTGCTCTTCTTCGCCCGGCACCCCCGACGCATTCTCAGCCGCGATTACATTCTGGAACAGGTATGGGGCTGGCAATATTTCGGGGATAGCCGCACCGTAGATGTGCATGTGCGCTGGTTGCGCGAGAAAATCGAGCCCGATCCCTCCCACCCGGTACGGATCGTAACAGTACGCGGCGGCGGTTATCGCTTTGAGGGATGAATTACCTCTGGATCGCTCTTCTCATTCTCCTGCTGGCCTTGCTGGCCGGCCTTTCCTGGCAGCACTTTCGCCTGCGCCACCGCCTGAAGACCTATACCGGGCAGCTACAGCGGATCGAACATTTCTCTGAGTTGGGGGATTTTGCGGGGCTGGAGGAGCTGAGCGGCGCTATTCACTCGCTCATGCTTCGCTTCCAGAAACAGCTTGAGCAGGAACAGATCGAACGCGCTCGTCTGACAAGGCTGCTGGAACAACTGAGCGATGCCGTGATCCTGGCCGATGAAAACGGCCTGGTGACTTTCCTCAATCCAGCCGCAGGCCGCATGTTCCAGACATCCCCTGCCCGCGCCATGGGGCGACCGGTCGAGGAACTGTTGCGTCACCATCGCCTGATCGCGCTCTGGGAACGAAGCCGCACGCAATGCGAAACCTGCTCAGAGGCCATCGAATGGCCGGTAAGACGCCTGTTTCTGAATGCCATCGTCGTCCCGGATGCGCATCATCCCGGCGGCAGCCTGATCCTCGTTCAAGACCTGACTCGCCTGCGCCTGCTGGAGACGATGCGCCGCGACTTTGTAGCCAATTTCTCCCATGAAATCCGCACGCCGCTCACCAGCATTCAGGTGCTTGCCGAAACGCTGCGCAATGGCGCGCTGGAGGAACCGGCTGCGGCCCGTCGCTTTCTGGAACAACTGGAGCGCGAAGTCCAGAGCCTCACCCGCCTGGCTGAGGAATTGCTTGAACTTTCCCAACTGGAAGCCGGCACCCTGCACCTGGAGATCCGCCCTCAGGATGTCTGCCCCTGGCTCTTGCAGGTCTGCGCCAGGATGCGCCTTCTTGCGGAACAGGAAGGCCTTCACCTGATCGTGGAATGCGATCCGCAACTGCCGCCGGTTCTGGCTGATCCCTTGCGCTTGGAGCGCGTTTTGGTAAATCTGATTCAAAATGCGATTAAATTTTCTGCTCCTGGCCAGCGCGTTTGGGTCACAGCGAAGCCAGAGGTGGGGCAGGCGCAGATTCGCTTCACGGTTCGCGATGAGGGAATGGGGATTGCTGAAGAAGACCTGCCGCGCATTTTTGAGCGTTTCTACAAGAGTCGGCGCAGTCAGGGGCATGGATTGGGGCTATCCATCGCCCGTCACATTGTCGAAGCGCATGGTGGGCGCATCTGGGTCGAAAACATGCCTGGCAAAGGCGCCGCCTTTCACTTCGTGCTCCCTGCGGCTTGAGACATCCGCCGCTTGCCTGCCCCTCAAGCTCGAAAGCCTGTGCTAATGTCGTCCATCGTTTACCATCCGCTATAATTCACAAAAATGCTCCCCGGAGACCCCCCATGCCCCGCCCCCTTCGATTCATCATCTTGTTCCTGATCCTCAGCCTCTTCCTCGCCTCGTGCCGACCGCAGACCCCCGACCGCAGACCGCAGGCAGACGATGGACGGTTGACCGTGGACGGTGGCCAGCCGACCGTCCCATCTCCCACGTTCACGCTCTCTCCATCGCCCACCCCCACCGAAACCCCCATTCCTCGCCTCTCCCTCGAATCCTTAGGCCTCTTTGCCGAAACCCAGGCCCTCCTCAAGCGCCAGGGCTGGGACATCGCCTGGGACGCCCAAAATGCCCGCTACCTCATCCGCCAGCGCGCCTGGGACGAA
>Ga0081479_110302_pt1 | contig 19662 bp, 19 predicted proteins | sample MamHotmetagenome_FD_70984 | JGI IMG/M metagenome (GOLD analysis project Ga0081479, IMG submission 70984) | Hot spring cone microbial streamer communities from Mammoth Hot Spring (Liberty Cap Streamers), Yellowstone National Park, USA - T=72 v2... | ecosystem: Environmental > Aquatic > Thermal... | reverse complement strand
TCAAGATTTTGTAAGGGTCCATAACATATTGGACTTTTTAGAATTGTTGATAACTTCATCAAGATAATATTTTAATAGTGTTTATTATTTTAGTGTTTGGTCTTCTAATTAGTTTTTATTTTTTTATTTGATTTCTTTTCTATCGGGATAGTAAAACTATCAAAGACTTTTAAATCAGGAGTCATAGCTTCCACAAGTATTTTTCCATCGAGAAGAGAAATTGTTATAAAATGATAGTCGATTAAATGGAATTGGGAGTAAGGATTAATGCTTTCTTTCTCTTTTTTGTAAAGTGGAGCTCCACCACCGCCGCTAACTATATAGTAAATTTTAGAATGATATGAACGCTCATAAAAATGATCATGTCCGGAAAATACGGCTTTTACTTCATATTTCACAAGAAGAGGTTCAAGTTCTTTTCTTTGAGGAATGCAATCTTTAGCGTGAAGTCCGCTTGAATAAAAAGGAACATGAGTTATTACTATAATTGGAGAATTTCTATTAGATTTAAGATCATTTTCCAACCAAATATACTGTGGTGAGTTCTTATTATAAGGGGAAAAACTATCTAAAACTATGAAGTGTATTCCTTCTCTGTCAAGCGAATACCAGCGTTTTCCTGGAGTTAATTTAAAAAAGGAAAAATAATTATCTATACCTTTTAATTCATGATTTCCTATAACAGGAAAAAACTCGGCTTTAGCCATTAAAGTAGAAACAACCTCTTCAAAATTTTTCCATTGAGAAAGATCACTTGAATCAGCAACCATATCTCCATTATGAAAAACTATTTTTGGCTCTATTTTCATTATACCTTCTACAACCTTTTTATGTGCCTCATTATCAGTTCTTGTATCACCGTATATTACGATGCATCTTTGGCACTCAGCCATTAAAAAGCTGTTAAGCAGAAAAGTTATCGCTAATAATAGTTTTATTTTCATATTTTCCTTCCTTTAAGATATTGTATAAAATGTTTTTAAACTAATATTGTAAGTGTAAGTGTCCATAAAGTATTTGAGTTTTTAGAATTGTTGATAATTTCATCTTTATCCTATTTATCTTATACATAGGTAAAGTGAAAAGTATTTTTGTGTGAATTTTTTTGTGCAAGAAAATCCATACTCAGTAATTTCATTTATGTAGTTGTCTTTTGTTACAACAAAAAATTTATCATTTTTTTAAAAAAATCTATAATTTCTTCTTTTGTTTCTATATAGTATTTTTTGTAATTATTATCGTTTTCAAAGTAGGTTTCTCTTTCTCTTCCAAAGCAGATACAGTCATTTTCTGTCTATAAAAAGAAATTGAAGGGATAAAAGATTTATATGTAAGAACTTCATATTTCTTTTCTGGATCAATTAAATTTATAGTTTCTTCCATTTTTTTAAATCCTTTAATATCTGAAGCTATAATAGGAATGATAAGATATGCTAAAAACGAAGAAAGGATTATATGAATACTTAAATTTCTAAGTGAAAAATTTTTGTATAAATTTATAAATGTTATTGTTGAGATAATAAAAAAAGTTAATATTATTTTAATTTGCGTTTTTAATTCACTGAATATAAAAGGAGAAAAAGCAAGAGCAAATGGTAATAATATTGCAAAAACTAAAGAAGGAATTTTAAAATATTCTAATTTTAAGGTATTTTTATCTAACTGAGGTTTTATATTTTCTTCTTCGTTATATATAGGAATTACAAAGGAGATATCTAATTTTTGTTAGTAATTACTATTCTCGTTGTTTTCCATAAATATATTATATAATTTAATTATGAGATTACTCTCTTTTTGTTATATCTTTTTAATAATTTTTATCTTTTCTTTATATTTAACTGCTGATGAAAAAATAAAGCTTATTACTGATGATGGTTGTGTGATATATGGTTATGAAAATATTGTTTCAACTTCCACACCAATTTTCCTTGAGTTTCATGGACTTGGATCATCATCAATTGAGTGGAAAAAATTCAATGAATTTCTTAAAAGAAATTTGATAAATTATGTGGCAATTGATTTTAGAGGGCATGGGGAGAGTATAAAGTGCGGAAAAAAGGAAATTAATTCTTATAAAAATCTTTCCCAAAGTGATATTTTATCTTTTACAAAAGATATAGATTCTCTATACAATTACATAAGAAAAAAATTCAATAATGATTTGATAATTCCTATCGGTGCAAGTATTGGAGCAAACTCAGCAATGAAATATTTTTATAAAAAGTCAAAAAAAATTGTTTTAATGTCTCCTGGAATAAATTATGGAGGTTTAGAAATTTCTGAGTATATAAAAAAAACAAAAGCTAAAATTCTTTTTACTGTCTCTGAAAAAGATATTTATTCCTTAAATAGTGTAAGGGTATTTTTAAATATATGTTCTGGTGAGAAAAAAAGATGTGATTTAATACTTTCTCCATCCGGGCATGGAGTTGAGATATTTGCTACTCAAGATGGTTATCATTATATTCAAAAAATAATTGAGTGGATTAAAAAATAAATTTTTTATTCTCTAAATTATATTTTGTAAAATGGTTTTAGGAGGATTTTTATGATTAAAATTTTCTTGTTAAATATTATCCTTGCTATTAATCTCTTTCCAACGACTTTGCCTGATCTTCAAAAAGAGGTTAATAATATTGTTGAAAAAACAAACAAGGCTGTTGTAAGTGTCAGAGTTTTTAAGGAAGGATATTTAAGTGTTGTTGAACCTGAGTTCTTTTTTGATTATATGATACCAGAGGAAAAGATATATAAATATAAAGTTGGTGGAATTGGCTCTGGTGTAATAATAAGTGAGAATGGTTATATTGTTACAAATTATCATGTCATTGAAGATGCTGATGAGGTAAAAGTTGAGATGTATGAGAATAATAAAAAAACATCATATACTGCAAAATTTATTGGTGGTGATAAGAAAATTGATGTTGCTATTATAAAAATAAATTCATCAAGGAAATTTCCATATCTTTCTTTTTCGACCAAAAGTGTTAGTGTTGGGGATATTGTTTTTGCAATAGGATACCCATTTGGTTTTAAACAAACATATACTATGGGTATAATTTCTGCAAAAAATGTTAGCCTTAAAGTTGAGGGAAAGGCATATAATGATTTACTTCAAACTGATGCTGCAATAAATCAGGGAAATTCTGGTGGTCCTCTTGTAAATATTTATGGAGAGATAGTTGGTATAAATACTGCTATATATTCACCAAGTGGTGCTTTTGCAGGTATTGGTTTTGCAATTCCAGGATGGAGAGTTAAAGAAATTGTTGATGAGGTTATTTACTCGAAAACACCAAAAAGAGGGTGGATAGGCGTATCACTTATTCCAACAGATTTGATTATGAGAAATGTTATGCTTGCAGGTGATGTATTAAAAGGGGGGATTATAAATAAGGTTTATAAAGATTCTCCAGCCCAAAAAGCAGGGCTAAAAAGAGGTGATATAATTGTTTCAGTTGATGGTGATGAGGTAGAAAATGATGAAGAACTTGTATCAAAAATATATTACAAAAAACCTGGTGATACTGTAAGTATTACATATATGAGGGATGGAAAAAAGTATACAACAGATATTGTTCTTGGTACAAGGCCAAAAGAGGATGAGATTGTAAAACTTGATTCTTTTGGAGATGAGAATAATGATATTTCAAAGTTAAAAACAAAATCACAGAAAGATAAAGAAAGATTATTTGAGTTTAAAGGGCTTTTACTTAAATATCAAAATGGATCAGCATATGTTGTTAAGGTTGAAAAGAATTCTCCTTTTGCAAATTATGTGCAAAAAGATGATATAATTTCATCTGTTAATGGTAAAAAATTTAGTAATTATGATGAAATGGTAAATGTTTTTAATAGTATTAATCTTTCTGATGGTGTTCTTTTTGATATTACCCGAGATGGAGAGCCGTTTTATTTAAGTGTTCAAGTTAAATAAGGTTTTGATTTTATAAATCTTTTTAAAATTTGGATAGGAGGATTTATGCATGAGTGGGCACTTGCAGAATCGGTTATAAAAACTGTTGAGTTAAATGATGAACTTAAGAATAAAAAAATTGATGTTATTGTTGGAGAACTTCAAGATGTTGATATTGAAGTATTTGAGTTTGCTTTAAATGAACTTATGAAAAATAAAGAAATTAAAATAAAGTTGAGAATTGTTGTTGAAGAATCTTCTTTTAAATGTAATAACTGTGGTTTTGAGTTTTCAATGAAAGAGGTTTTAAAAAGAAATAAAATGGAGAGAGAAAATATTCATTTTATTCCTGAAATGGTTAAAGCATTTGTAAAATGTCCTAAATGCAAAAGCATTGATTTTGAGATAATTAAAGGAAGAGGGGTAAAGTTATCTTATGAATAAAATATTAGATCCAAGAGAATCTGTTATTTCTGATAGATTAAAAAATGTTGGAAAAATTATCTTGATAAGTGGGTTTAAGGGTGGAATAGGAAAAAGTGTAGTTTCTGTTATGACTGCACTTTCTCTTTCAAGAAAAGGGTATAATGTGGCACTTCTTGATCTTGATGTAACATCATCAACTGATGATATAATACTTGGAGCAAAAAATTTATATCCTACTGAAGATAAAGGACTTATTCCACCTGTTTTTGAAGGAATAAAATTTATGAGTTTTAATTTTTTTTCAATGTCAAAGCCATTTGCTATCAGAGGAAGTTCTGTAGTTGATGCTATCAAAGAACTTTTATGTGTTACTATATGGGGAAAACTTGATTTTCTTATCGTTGATATGCCTCCAGGTTTTGGTGATACTTTTTTTGAGATTATGAGACTTTTTAAAAAATTTAGGGTAGTTTCATTATATACACCATCTCCACTTTCAAAAAAGATAGTAAACAAAATGATACCTTTAATAAAAGATAAAAATATAGAGATTGTAAAAATTGAGAATATGTCAAAGGAATCTGGAAAGGCAAAATTAATATATGATCCAGAACTTGATAAATCAATAGGAAATGTTAAAAAACTTGAGAAAACTTTACTTTATAATGATGTTGTTAAAAATCTAAATATTATTACAGGAGAAAAATTATGAGATTTATTTTTGCTAAATTTATTACAGTTTTTTTGTCTCTTTTTTTAAGTATAAATTTTCTTTATTGTGAAAGAATTGTTTCACTTCTTCCTTCATATACTGAAATTCTTTTTGAACTTGGAGCAGATAATGATGTGGTTGGTGTTACTAATTTTTGCAATTATCCTCCAGAGGCAGTCAAAAAAACAAAAGTCGGTGATTATCTAAATCCAGATATAGAAATGATATATAAGTTGAAACCAGATATAATTTTTATGGGGAATTGGAATAACAAAATCATTGAGAAGTTTAAAAAGAAAAATATAAAAATTGTTGTTTTAAATAGCGAAAAAAATATTAAAGATATCTATGATACAATTAAAACAATTGCAAAATATATTAAAAAAGAAAATGAGGCAAAAAAACTTATAAAAAAGATGAAGGATGAAATTTCATCTTTTAATAGTAAGAAAAAATATAGAAAGGTATATATAGAACTTGATAAAGATTACTGGACATGTGGAAATCAAAGTTTTATAAGTGATGTTATTTCTCAAAGCGGTGGAATAAATATTTTCAATGATTTAAACAAAGATTATTTTAAAACAAACTGGGAAGAGGTTATAAAAAGAAATCCAGATATTGTTATACTTTTATCTGAAAGCGTTGATAATTTCTTAAAAAGGCCAGCTTCCAAACAGATAAACGCGGTTAAAAACGGAAAGGTTTATTTTTTTACTGACCAAGATAGAGATCTCATATCAAGGCCAGCTCCCCGGATAGTTAAAATCATTGAAAAACTTTCAAAAATAATAAATGAGTAGAGAAAAATTAGGTGCTTTTTTAAATAATAAGAATCTTAAAATTTTGGGGGTTTTAATTGCCTTTTTATCACTTTCTTATCTTGAACTTATTCTTCCATATAAGTGTGAAAAAGAAATATTTTATGAACTAAGACTTCCAAGATATCTTGGAATTATAATAAGTGGTTTTTCTATCTCATCTGCTGGATTTCTTCTTCAGTATATAACACGAAATCCACTTGCAGATCCTTTTATAATTGGGACATCAGGGGGGGTTATGATCTCAGTTATTCTTTCAAAAATATTTTTAATATCATCATACTCATTTTTTTATCTTTTTATGAATTCTTTTTTTGGAGTTGCTGCAACTTTTTTTGCTTTTAAAATAGCATCAATATCTCAGAGGGTAATTTCAAATATACTTCTGAGTGGTTTTGCAATAAATTCAATAGTTTTTTCTATTATAGTTTTTTTAATTATTTTTTCAAAGGAAAATTCATTGTATTTTCTTAATATAAGTTTTGGGAGTTTTTCTTATTTAGATTATAAGATTATTTTTTATTCATTTCTTTTTCTTTTTGTTGTGCTTTTTTTTATTAGATTTCTTTTTAAATATATAATTTCTATTTCATTTGATGATGAAAAATCAATTACTTTGGGTATTGATGTTAATAAAATAAGGTTTTTAGTTTTTATTATTTCATCATTTCTTACTTCTATCTCAGTTAGCCTTTCTGGGATGATAGGTTTTGTTGGACTTATGATACCTCATATCACAAGATATTTTTTTTCTGAGTTTTCTTTTGAAATTATATTCTTTTTAAATGGATTTCTTGCTATTATTTTTCTACTTATTGCTGATGTATTTTCAAGGTATTTTTTCTATCCAGTTGAGTTTCCTCCGGGAATATTTAGTTCTATTTTTGGTTCATTATTTTTTATTTATCTTGTAATTAAAAGTAGAAAGAAAAGTTTATGAGTATTATTGAAATTAAAAATTTAAATTTTTGCTATGATTATCAAAAAAAAGTTATTTCTGATTTAAACGCTTCATTTAATAATGGAATTACAGTTCTTGCTGGTCCAAATGGATCTGGAAAAACGACACTTCTTAAAATAATTTCAAGAATTATTGAATCATATAGCGGAATAGTAAAAATTTTTGGGAGGGATATTAGAGAGTATAAAAAAAGAGAATTTGCTAAAATTCTTTCTTTTGTTGATCTTGATATATCTCTTCCATTTAATTTTAAGGTTATTGATATACTTCTTATGGGAAGAATTTCCTATCTTGATTTTTTCTCAGATTATTCAGATGATGATTATGCTTTTGTTTTAAATATTGCAAAAGAAACAAAAATAGAACATCTTCTAAATAGAAATTTTTTTGAAATTTCAAGTGGGGAAAAAGAACTTGTTCTTCTTACGCAATCTTTTGTTCAAGATTCTCCTATACTACTTATGGATGAACCATTTATCCATCTTGATTTAAAACATAAGCTTACTCTTTTAAATATTTTTAAAAATTATATTCAGAAAAAAAACGGTTGTGGAATCATAGTTATTCATGATTTAAGAATTGCTCAAAAAATTTCAGATAATATAGCCTTTATTAAAGATGGGAAAATTGTAGAAAAAATAAGATCATCTTCTTTAAAAGAAAATATCGGATTAATAGCAGATATATACAATGTAGAGGAGGAAGATGTTGAAAACTTTTTGTTTTAAGACTTTGGTCCTATTTATTAATTCCCTTAAGACCTTGATATATTGATTTTATGTGTTAAAATATATTTGGAGGTATTGTGAATAAAATAATAAAAAGAGTTGCAAGCATTTTGGGGAGTTTAGTTTTATTGAGTGTTTTTTTAAAGAGTGAGGATTTTTATTCTTTTACAAATGCTAATTATTTTAGATATGATTTTGGCAGTATAAATGTATCTCCTGATATAAAAGATAAAATTCCATCAGTAAAGGCAGTAAAGGCAGATGTAAGAGATAGATTTGCAGTTGGAGATTTTTCAAGGATAAAAGATTATTCTTTTTCCTATCTTAATAATCTTGTTGTAGATGCTATAAATGCTTCAGTTTCAAGCATATATTGTGTAATTTATAGTATAAATATGAAAGATGTTCCAGATGCTCTTATTGCAGCAAGGGATAGAGGTGTTAAAATAAGGATTATAATAGATAATGATCATGTTTATCCAAAACCAGATACTCAAATAAAAAAACTTATAAATGCAGGCGATGGTATTGCGGTTAGGACACTTAAAGGAACGAGAAATTATGGTGTTACTCATAATAAAATTACAATTCATGATAAAAGCATTGTTACTACTGGATCATACAACTGGACATTTCAGGCAACTTTTTCAAATTATGAAAATATGATAGTTTTAAAGGATCGTAAATATGTTGATGGTTATATAAAATATTTTGAGTGGATGTGGTCAAAGGCAAGAAAAATTTCTGATGGGCCATCACCAATTCTTCCTGAGGGATACTATGGTACACCACCTCAAAGCACAGGTTATATTTATTATAATGGATATAATTTCCCTTTATATCTTTTTTCTCCTGGTTCTCAAACAGAGAATAAAATTGCTGAAATGATAGATAAAGCAAAAACAAGTGTAGATGCTGTAACATTTACATTTTCCTCGAAACCAATAGCAGATGCAATAATAAGAGCATATAAAAGAGGTGTTAATGTAAGATTTTTGGAAGATATTGATATGGCTAAATCATCAAGTATGGCAAAAATGCTCTATGAAGAAGGTGTTCCTTTTAAATGGATGGGGGGAAGAGGTTCTAAAGGTGCTATGCATAATAAATTTATAATCATTGATAGAAAAATTCTTGCAACTGGTTCATTTAATTTTACAACAAATGCAAGTGTAAATTCTTTTGAAAATGTTGTTCTTACAGATAATTCAACAGTTGTAAATGCTTATTTGACAAAGTTTAACTGGTTTTATTCACAAGCAACATCTCCTCAGTCAGCAGATGAATTTGATGAAGCGTCTAATTCAAGTAAAACAAAAGGTTACTTAGAGGATATTTCAAATTTTGATTCTGAGAAAGAGATTGATTAAATATTTTTATCAAAAATTTAAAAAAGATGGTATTGGACAAGATTCAATGTCCTTGAAGTAAGATCGGTTAGTTCAAAAAATGTTCCAAAAATTTGGGTGATCTGGGGGATTAGCAATTTTAAAAATAATTTGCTATAATTTATCTATAAATTAAAAAGGGGGGGATTTTTGTACCCCAAAGGGAGATGATATGAGTTCCGGTAAATTAGGAAATGATAATGAAAGGGATGCAAATGCCAATTCACTTCCGGAAGGGTATGGAAGTACGGAAGCTGTTCTTCTTCCAAGAGATCCTTTCTGGATGTTTACTTATTGGGAAATTTCTGAAAATACTTTAAATCGGTTGATAGAAGAAATTGGGGTTGATAACTTTGAAAAATCAAAAAAGGTTATAAGGGTCTATAAAATAGGGGATAATGGAATGAGTGATGGTTTCTTTGATGTTCCAATTGTTCTGGAAGCAAAAAATTGGTATATAAATGTTAGTGAGTGTGGTAAAACCTATGAATGTGAGATAGGGATCATAACTCCAGATGGGAGATATATAGGAATAGTAAAAACAAACAAGGTTACACTTCCAAAGAGTAGTGTCAGTGATGTTATAGATGAGAAGTGGATGAGTGTAAATCAAGAGTTTGAGAAACTTCTTGAAATATCAGGTGTTGAGTATATAGGAAAAGGTTCTCTTGATATAGCAAAATCACTTGCTCAAAGATGGGAGATGCTTAGATCTATATTTTCAAGGGTAACATCCTTTGGTGTTTCTTCAATATCTTCACAGGTGTTTCAAAAAGAGGAACAACAAAAAGAGAAAGGTTTTTGGCTTGTTGCTGATTGTGAACTTGTGGTATACGGTGCAACTCAAAGCGATGCAAAACTTTATATAGGGGACAGGTTGATTAAATTAAATCCTGATGGGACTTTTGCTCTTAGGTATGCATTACCTGATGGAGATACAAATATACCTATAAAAGCAATTTCTGCTGATGGGAGTATGGAAAGGGGGATAAATATAAAGGTTACAAGAGAGACGAAAAAATATGAATAATCAAGAGTTAGGATATCTTTGTCTTGTTCTTCATGCTCATCTTCCTTTTGTAAGACATCCTGAGTATCCAGATTTTCTTGAAGAGGATTGGTTTTTTGAAGCAATGTGTGAAACATATATTCCTCTTCTTGATGTCTATGAAAGACTTACTCAGGAAGGGATTGATTTTAGAATAACTATGTCTCTTACTCCTCCGCTTTGCAATATGATGAGTGATTCGCTTTTAAATGAGAGGTTTAAAAACTATCTTTATAAAAGGATAGAACTTACAGAAAAAGAAATCATAAGAACAAGAAATACTCCATTTTACAAAGCAGCACTGATGTATGAAAGGAGATTTAAAAGGATAAGAGAACTTTATGAAGATTATTATAAAGGGAATGTTATAAATGGTTTTAAGAAGTTTCAGGAGATGGGTAAACTTGAGATTATAACTTGTTGTGCTACACATGGTTTTCTACCACTTCAGATAAGAAAAGAGGCGGTAAATGCTCAACTAAAGATAGCAACTGATGATTATTTCCAAAGATTTCAAAGAATGCCAAGGGGAATATGGTTAGCTGAGTGTGCTTATAATCCTGGTGATGATTACTTTTTAAAAAATTATGGTATAAGATTTTTCTTTCTTGAAACACATGGCATTCTTTATGGTACCCCAAGACCAAGATATGGTGTTTATGCTCCTGTTTATTGCCCAAGTGGTGTTGCCGCTTTTGGAAGGGATATGGAGAGTGCTCATCAGGTTTGGAGTGCTGAGATGGGATATCCTGGTGATTATAGATACAGGGAATTTTACAGAGATGTTGGTTATGATTTAGATTATGATTACATAAAACCATATTTACATTCAGATGGTGTTAGAAGAAATGTTGGTATAAAATATCATAGAATTACTGGAAAAGTTCCTTTGAGTGAAAAGCAACCATATGATCCAGATGAAGCAAGAGAAGTTGCTAGTATTCACGCAGGTAATTTTATGTTTAATAGAGAAAGACAGATTGAATATCTCAATGGTTTTCTTGGAAGAAAACCGATTGTTGTTTCAATGTATGATGCTGAACTTTTTGGACATTGGTGGTTTGAAGGTCCAATGTTCTTAGAATATCTTTTTAGAAAAATATATTATGATCAGAAAACAATAAAATTGATAACTCCGATAGAGTATCTATCAATATATCCGGATAACCAAGTGGTTCAGCCAATAATGTCAAGCTGGGGTGATAAGGGATATAATGAGGTATGGCTTAATGGTTCAAATGACTGGATATATAGGCATCTTCATAAAGCAACAGAAAGAATGATTGATCTTGCAAATAGGTTTTATTCCACAACAGATCTAAAAATTGAAAGAGTTTTAAAGCAATGTGCAAGAGAAATCGTTCTTGCTCAAAGTTCAGATTGGCCATTTTTAATGACTGTTGGGACAGCAAAAACTTATTCTACGAGAAGATTTGTTTGGCATATACAAAGGTTTACAAAACTTTGGGAGATGATTAATTCGGGAAATATTGATGAGGGATATCTTTCTGATCTTGAGTGGCGTGATAATATCTTTCCAAATATTGACTGGAGAGCATTTTCAACAATAGAAACCGAGAAAAGAAATAAGTGATTACAAATATAAATTCATAATTTTAATAGGTAACCTACTAAGTTCTTTAGAGATTAGCTTTAGCTCTACTTTTTAAATCCCTCTTTCAATAATTTCCTCCTTTGATCAAAGAGGGATTTAAAGTGAATTTATTTGTAGAGCAATTCTTAATCTTTGCTTTTTTTAAATCCCCTTTTTCTATTTTTTTCTCCTCCGACAGTACGTCGGGGGATGAAAAGGGATTTATTTATTCCGATACTACCTCGGTCTCTCTACATGATTTTTTGTATGGCAGGGCTTTAGTCCTGGAATAAGCAAACATGAATATTAAACCTATAAAAGTTTTTTGTAGGGCAAGGCTTTAGCCTTGCCATAAATTTCGATGCTACGTTGGAGCAATCCATAATTTATCATCCAAAATTTATAATCCAACCATCTCTAACGATTCTCACTTCTTTCTTTAGCAACCCTAAAGGGTTGCCCTACGTTGGAACACTAAAATTCATAATTCAACATCCAAAATTCATAATTCGACGTTTCTCACTCTTTACTTTTTTACTTTCTCACTTTTTAAAACGACTCTTACCTTTTCACCTTCTCATCCTTTTGTGGAATTAAATTTTTCAAATATTATGTTTTCTATATGAAATAGAAATGGGAAAATCTTTAGTTCTTTAAATATGTTTCTAAGATTGATAAGTTTTTCTTTTTCAATTTGCATATTATATAACTTTTCAGTAAAATCTGGCATTAGATTTATGATATCATTTGTTATTCTATAATCAATTTCAAAATTTATTTCTTTTAATGTCTTTATTATATCATTAATCTTTTCAATGTTTGAAAAATCTATGTTTTTTATAAATTTTATAAGATATGCTGTTATTAGTTGAAATGAGAAATATTTTATATCATCCTCAAAATTTTCAAAAGCCATATTCTTGTTTATTTTTATTTGAGATTTAAATATCTCAAATTCTTTTTCATAGAATTCAATGTTTCTTTCTTTAGTAATCTGTGCAATGTATTTTAATAATTCAAGTTGAATTTTGTCAGAATATTCATCAAAAGAAATTTCAAAATTATTTTCTTCTATCTTAAAATTCTTATCATTGTAATATTTTATTTTTGTTTTTATTTTCTCTCTATCAGTAAAATCAAACTCAAGCAAAACAAAGAAATCTTTTATACTTTCAGTGTCTCTTATTTCTGCTTTTGCTATTATTGTGTTTTGAATAATATTTTTTTCGTATATTTTTATTTTGTAAATTATATTTGAGTAGTTTTCTTTATTTAGAAAAAGAGTTTTTAAAACAAGATATGAGTGAATTGTTTTACTTTTAAGTTTTGATGGTTTTACAAATTTCATATATATATTTTTCCCATCTTTTAATTTCAGAAAATTTGATTTTGCCATCTCAATTAATGATAGATATCCTTTTTCAATTCCTTTATATCCTAATTCTTCAGCAATACTCATTGCTTTAAGTGCATATTTCATATCTTGTTGTGCTTCTATTCTTGATATGTCATTAAAAAACCATCCACAACTTGTAAGAGAAAACATCTGATATTTTATCATTAGTAGGATTTTATTTGCTTTTTCATAACTTTTATCATCTTCTTTTAGTATATGGTCTTTTATAAATTCTATAAAGCCTTTTTTCCCGTTTATTACATCAATGTAATTTAATCTTGTATTTAGAGGATCTTTAAAAATCTTTTTTGCTTCTTCAAAATATATATCATTTATTACCTCATCAAGCCATTTTGCGGCAAGTCTAAATGCAAATCTCCAGGAAGTATCATATTTTCCTTCATCTCCACAAGGACATCCACCTTTCCATCTTCTAACTCCATGAGAACAACTCCAACTTGTACCATCCCCATCAATTCCTTCATTTATTTCTGCTTCATATTGTGGTGAGTGTGTTGAAAGATATTCAGATATTGTTATTGGTTTTAATGAATATCTCTCAAATTCATATCTAAAGGCATATGAAAGTGTGAGATCTGCAAATTTGTGATGATGTCCATATGTCTCACCATCTGTGGCTATTAAAATAAAATTTGAAGGTGTAGTTTTTTCTGCTATATTTTTTGCAAATATCTCTGCATTAAATGTTAGATTTTCAAAAGCAATTTTTTGAGAAAGTTCAAGATCATATGTAAATATGTTAATATTTCTTGATTCTATTTTTTTTCCTTCTTTGTTTCTATCAAACCATATATAATGTTCATTTGGAAGAACTTGTTTTGTTTCTTTAGTTTTTATATCCAAGCAATATTTTATTTGATATGGTGCAAGTATTATGTATTTTATATTGTGATCTATCAAAATTCTTAAAACATTTTCATTTACTGCAGTTTCACTTAGCCATATTCCATCTGGATTAAAACCAAACCTATTATAGAAATCTTTTATTCCCCAAACAACTTGATTTATTTGAGTTTCAAATGAATCAAGAGGAAGAATTGTGTGATTATATACTTGTGCAATTGCAGGTGAAAATCCCTTTTTTTCTTTTATTTTTTTTACTGTATCAATAATTTTTTTATAATAAATTGGGTATTTTATTTCCATCCAATTAAGAAGTGTTGGACCAAAATTAAAATTCAAGTAATCATAATTGTTTATCATTTCAATTATTTCACCATTTTTATCAAAAACCCTTCCATATAAATTTGGAAAGTAACACTCCATTGCAATTCTGTGGTTCCAGCATTCATATGGTTTTGCAGAGAAATCAAAATCAAAATCTCCTGTGAAAGGGTCTTCTCTCGGAGGCTGATACATATGAGAATGAATTATTACAAATTTAGTCTTTTTGTTTTTATCATCCATAAGACATCCTTATTATTAAGAACTTCCTTAAAAAAGTATTTTACATAATTAGGAGATTTTATAAAAACTTGATACAAAGGATTTGTCTCTACTTTTTCATTTATTTTTGTTGTTAAATCAATTAGGTTTAGAATATTTTTAAAAGAGAAATATTCAACTTCATAGAATTTTAAGCAACTTTTAAATATAGTATTTGGTGTAATTAAGAATCTTTTTTCTTCATATATGATTTCCAAATATATATTTACATCAAAGTGTATTAGATCGGTTAGGCTATTTATTTCAATAAATGGTGAGTTTTTTATTATTGGTTCTTTTATAAAATAAAGTAATAATGCTTTTATTTTTTTGACTTCAATTTTTAGTGTTTTATTTATTTCAAGAAAATTTTCGTTTATTTCAATTTTTTCTATACTTATTGGATTTTCTAATTTGAAACTATTTGTTTTTATAATTTCAAGTTTTATGCTATATTTCTCTGCTTTTTTATAAATCTGATATAAATGATTAATATTTGTTGAAAAATCTATTACACCAAAATTTTCTTTAAGGATTTCAAGTTTGTTTATTTCCTTTAAAAATTCAACTATAGATTTTATATCTGAAAAATCGGTTATTATTAATTCATACATTTAAGTTTATTTTGCATTGTTTCGATTATTATTGAATCCACTGAAGCCATACCTATTGTGGAAATTCTTGCAATGTTTTTTATTGTTTCCTGAAAGTTTTTTCCGATAAAACCATTCAAACTATTTATAATAATCCCATTTTCACTTAAAAAGGATGCTTTTATTGCTGAATCTATTGATGAGACAACTTTAAGCGAGCAACTTTCTTTTGCTCCATCACATATAAGTCCACCAATATCTGCAATTACATTTAAAATAGCACCTTCTATTTTTTTAATATCATCTGGATAATTTTGATAAACTATTGCAGCGGCTGCTCCTGCTCCACTTGAAATTGCACATCCACATATTGGTGCAAGTTCGCCTGTATATGATTTTATGTATGAATTTATTATATGTGATAATGCTATGCTTTTAAGTATTCTTTCTTCATCAATAGAATTTTTCTTTCCATAAAGATAAGGTAAAATTATAGCAACTACGCCTTGATTTCCACTTTGTCCACTTGACATAACTGGAAGAGGATATCCTGCCATTCTTGCATCCGTTGCTGATGCAGCAATGCTTTTTATTTCAAGAATCAAACTATCTTTTTCAAAATTCATCATTTTTCTTAAATAATAGCCAGTTTTTTTAAGATCAAAACCTTTTTCAGCTATTTTAAGGTTCATGTCTATTCCTTTTTTAATGTAATTAAGTTCTTCTTTTGTAGCATTATTTGCAATTTTTACAAGTTCCTCAAGAGTTAAATTTTTAATTATTTCTTTATAATCAGTATTTCTTTCTTTTGATTTTGTTGATGAAATTATTTTACCATTAAACATTAAAAGTGATATTTCAAAATGTGATTTTGAAACTATACATAAAGAAGTATCACTGCCATTTTCTATTATTGCTTCTATGTAGATATCTTTTTTTGTGTAATCTACATTTAATTTTATTCTATTTTCTTTAATTATTTTTTTGGCTTTTTCTGTTAGATCTTTATTTGTTTTTGAAAAAATGTTGTATTTAAGTTCTGGTTTTGCTATAAGCGTTCCAAGAACTGCTGCTATTAAGTTTCCTTTTTCATTTTTAAGATTTGGTATACTTACGGCATAACCATTTTTATATGTTCCTGGATCCATATTTATTAATATTTTGAGTTTTTCTATATCAATCTTTTTAAATAGTTTTGAAGCACTTGCATAAGTATATGCAACTGCTATTGGTTCGGTGCAACCAAGAGCAGGATAAACCTCATTTTTAAGTATTTCATTTAATAAGTTTTTCATAAATTTCTTTTATTCCTTTATCTTTCTTATTTTTACCCAAAAAATAAAAAATATTAAGGATAAAAATGAAAGCATTGATGAAACTATAAATGGAGTTTTAGAAGAAAACTTATCCCATAGTATTCCTGCAATTAAACTTGAAAAAAATGTACTTATTCCACCAAGTCCTTGAAGCAATCCCATAGCTGTCGCTCTATTTGTGGATGTTGTAAAGTTGGATACTATAGCTTTTGCTATTCCCTCACTTAATGCACCATATAAACTATAAATTGAAAAGAAAAGCCATATCTGATAATTATTTTTTGAATATGCAAATCCAAAGCATATTATTGAGTAGATTAAAAAACTAATCATAAAAACTTTTATTTTTCCAATTCTATCAGAAATTATTCCAACCGGTGTAGATAAAATAGCATAAAGTATGTTATAAGTAAAATATACCATGATTGTTTGTGAGGTAGAAAAACCAAGGGATTTTGTTTTCATTATTAAAAAAGCATCAGAAAATTTAGCAAGCGAGAATAAAACAAATATTGCAGTAAATATCTTAAAATCGAGAGACAAAGGAGTTTTTTGCTTGGGAGGATTGTTTTCAGTTTTGTCTTCTATTTCGCTTTCGTCCTTGACATATTTTTTTAATACATAGACCCCTGCTATGGCAGGGACAAAAGCTAAAATAAATACTATTCTGTAAGTTTTTTCAGTTTCATTAAAGATTAAAAATATAGAAAGCGTTATCAGTGGTCCAAGCGCTGCTCCAAGTGTATCCATTGCTCTGTGAAAGCCAAATGCTTTTCCCCAGTGATTTTTATCTGAGGATGCAGCAATAAGTGCGTCTCTTGGAGATGTTCTTATACCTTTTCCAACTCTATCTATAAATCTTGCAAATAAAACAAAATGCCATGTATATGCAAGTCCCATAATTGGCTTAGATATTGCTGAAAGAAAATAACCTAAAACTACAAAAAACTTTCTTTTTCTAAACTTATCGCTTATATATCCACCCCAGATCTTTAATATACTTGCAGTGGATTCTGCTATTCCTTCAATTAGTCCTACGACACTCATAGGAGAGTTTAGAAACTGAGTTAGAAATATTGGAATTACAGGATATAGCATTTCGCTTGAGATGTCTGTAAGCCCGCTGACTATCCCAAGGATAATTACATTTTTTGTGAGCCCTTCTTTAAAATTTTTAAATATTCTCATAATTAAATTCTACAAAATAATTAGTTCAATGATATTTGTAGTTCCCAAATATAGCGTCGGACCAATTCATCATTCCTAATCCATAATTCATAATTCAACATTAAAATTCAAAATCCATAATCCAACATCTTTCACGTTTCTCACTTTCTCACGTCTCACTTTTTTACTTTCTCACCTATTTTTTCAGCAATCTTGCAAAACTGCTCATATATGTAATTAAAGTCCCTTTTATAAGTCCACGATACACCAACACATCTTGAACAAAAATCTTTATACTCACATAATACGCATTTTTCAGGCTCTTTTTCAATAGTCCTTCTTAAATTTTCAGAGTAATCAGAATATAATATATCTTTTAAACTTTTATTTCTTATATTACCAATTTCAAATGGAAAAGCAAGACATGGGAAAACTCTTCCATAGGAATCAATCCCAATAATTGTTCTAAGAGCACCACAGGAATAATTATTATTCGTTTCATATCTAACACATTTTTCCTTTGGTAAATCAATAAATTCAATTTTATCAAATGCATCGTTAAAATCCACAGAATATTTAAGAGTAAAATCAGAACCATCGTTTAAAGGAGTTATAATTGGATCTAAAATAAAATTTAAATCATTTTCTTTTGAAAATCTATAAAGCCAATTTATTTCATTAATGTTTATATTCATCAAAGGCGTTTTTATATTAATTTTAAAACCCATCTTTTTCAAGTTTTTTATGTTATTTAAAACCCTGTCAAAAGAGTCATTACAGCATACCCGATTATGAACCTCTTTTCTTCCATACAAACTTACATCAATCTCTCTAAGCCCAAGGCAATATAGTTTTTCAAAAATTCCAATATCAAAATTTAATGAACTAAAAAGTTTAACATAAAAATTGTTTTTAACTGCTTTTCTAATAATCTTTTCTATATCCTTTCTTAGAACTGGCTCGCCGCCAGTAATATTTAAAAAAACAGTTCCAAGTTCTTTTAATTCATCAAGAGTTTTCTTAATCTCATTAAATGTTAATTCTTCTTCAAATATTTTCTTTTGATGTGTTTCAGGAAGATAGCAATGGATACAATTATTTACACATCTTTTTGTAACCTCAAAACTAACCATCAAAGGTATCTTTCTATCAAAATACTTCTGATATAACTTTTCTAAAATCATAACACAGTATCATCTTTTTCTCTCACTATAAAATCCCCCTTTTTTATTTTCCCTCCGACGTCACGTCGGGGGAATACAAGGGGGATTTTTTCGTTTCTTACCTCTCACTACTCACTTCTCACTTTTTAACAATTCTCACCTCTTACCTTTTCACCTCTTACCTTTAACTTACCTACTCTTTCGCCTTTCTAAAAACCTTTCTCATCGTCCTTAAAAAAATATGAATTAAATAACCAAAAAATCCATTATATCTGCTTACAACTCTGCCAAGTATCTGCTCTTTCTCTATAATATGTTTTTCAAGGTCATCATCATTTGAAATAATAAATTTGCCATTTTCAATTGAAACAATTCTATGAATATAGATTTTATCATTCATTTTATAAACCACCATATCTCCACATTTTAAAATCCCATTTTTTAGAGGGGGATTTTCATCATATAAAACAATATCACCCTCTTTTATTAAAGGACTCATACTTGTCCCAATAGATTTAATTGCTTTAATCATGAAACTCTTCTAACTGCTCGGCAGGCAAGTTGCCGAATAGGACCAGTTAAACACTTTCCACAGGCAAGTGCTGCTGTTTCAAAGACCTTTTGTGTCTTTATTTTAGGTTTTATATATTTCTTTTTTCTACTCACTTATAACCCCTTTATCTTTTAATTCTGATATAATATCTAAAATATCTTTTCTACACTCCTTTTCATCTACATCATACTCTTTTAAAATCTCTTTTTCAATCTCATCAATCTTTTTATTCTTTATAATCATCTCAAATATAATTGATGCTGTCTCATTTAGTTCATGAATTTTTTCATTTAAAGGGTCTATTATAAAAATAGTATCATCAATTTTTCTCCAAACAATATTTGAATTTATTCTCATAAAATAATTATACAAATCTTTTTATCTTATTTTTTACAAGTTCTTTGTCATAGAAAAGTGGAAGAATATACTCATTT
>Ga0081479_111722_pt1 | contig 19754 bp, 17 predicted proteins | sample MamHotmetagenome_FD_70984 | JGI IMG/M metagenome (GOLD analysis project Ga0081479, IMG submission 70984) | Hot spring cone microbial streamer communities from Mammoth Hot Spring (Liberty Cap Streamers), Yellowstone National Park, USA - T=72 v2... | ecosystem: Environmental > Aquatic > Thermal... | reverse complement strand
AGAGCCCGTCGGGAACCGACTTTCATGCGCCGAGACAGGATACTGTATCATGCGTTCAAGAAATTCGCAGCGAGTCGCCCGAAAGCCATGAAAAAACCTATGTCTTCTGTCATTGCGAGCGAAGCGAAGCAATCTCCTGGCCGATATGGGGATTGCTTCGTCGCCTGCGGCGGCTCGCAATGTAACGGTAGAAAATTTTCTATCGCAACAACGATGGCAGTGGGGGTGGTTACTTTCGTTCTCGAATTTCCTGAAGGAAAGATGCACTACCGATGGAAGGCTTCAACAGTTTTGGGACATCCCCGGCAATGTATCTGCTGGCAAAAGGTAGGTTTTTTTATGAATTGTTGAGTCCACTGCAAAAACTCACCACGGAGCACATAGAGTGCACAGAGCGTGTAAGTTTTATGAATTTTTGTCACAAGGCGCATGTAACACAACCCTATTTTCAATGAAAGATAAAATTATCTTTAGTCTCTGTGATCTCCGTGGTCTCTGTGGTGAAAAGATCGCCTTTTTGCAGTGAACTCATTGTTGATAATTTTCAGGCCATAACGTCAACGAATTTTTTAACGAATAAACGAATGTGCCCTTCCCCCTTCGTTGATGGTATCTCCCGGCAAGCTGGAAAGCCCATACTGTCACAGCCGCATTCGTTGATTCGTTTTCCTGATTCGTTGACGGTTCCATTTACGGGAGACCAGTGTTTTTAATAAAATTTTTATGCAAATTGGTCATCTCATTGTTTAGCGTAAATTCACCTGAAAGCATTGAATCGTTTACGTAGACTGACAAGCTGGCAAGACAGGCTGGAAAGCCTGTCTACGGAGAACGAACAAAGAGTCTCCAGGAGCGCAAAATTTAACCTAACGCGGCGCTGGGGGCTCTTTTGCTGACATGATGTCCCAAATGCGATGTGCTCTCATTTGTCCCCCTGTATCTTCCGCTGCCTTGACGATTGCGCCTCTGTTTCGCTTCAAGATGCTCCGAAGCCTGGGGCCGCGGGTCGCAGCCTCAGGCCCGGAGTGCAGGCGCACTGGCTGGGTCTTGTGTGGGGAGAGGGGCCGGCTATGCAGAACCTGTCCGCAGTGGGAGTCGAGCCTGTAGATTTGCCATATTATCGCAAGACGGATTGGCTGGCCCACCAGAAGAGCGGCGCAGGAATCAGGCTGAAGAACACAGTCAGGATTGCCATTGCTCCCCAGGTCAGGTTCAACCAGGGGTTGGCAACTGGCTGCGGTTCACCGGGACGCATGTACATGATGACAACCAGACGCAGGTAATAGTAAGCTGAGATCAGCGAGGTCAATACACCCAGAACAGCCAGACCGTAGAAGCCAGCCTCGATTACCGAACGGAAAAGGTAGAATTTCCCGATCAGCCCCAGGGTCGGCGGGACGCCGGTCAGGGAAAGCATGAAGACCGTCATTGCCAGGGCTAACGCGGGGGCTTTGCTCCCCAGGCCGGCGTAATCGTCCAGCTCCAGCCCCTGTCCTGCCTGACGTTCGAGCGCACTGACGACCGCCCAGGCGCCGAAGTTTGTGATCGCGTACGTGATCAGGTAGAAAAGGCCGGCGGCGAGCGCGACATCCCGTACCTGAGGCACTCCGAAGGGTACAAAGGCCATCAGGATATAGCCCGCGTGGGCGATGCTCGAATAGGCCAACATGCGTTTGACGTTCTTCTGGGCGATGGCCAACAGGTTGCCAAGCAGCATGGTCAGGGCCGAAAGCGCCCAGAGGATGGGGGTGAAGTCAGGGGCCAGGCCGGGCAGCGCTTCGGTGAAGATACGCCAGAGAGCGGCGAAGCCGGCGATTTTGGCGCCGGCAGCCATAAAGCCGGTGACTGCAGTCGGCGCGCCCTGATAGACATCGGGCGTCCACATGTGGAACGGTACGATAGCCACCTTAAATCCCAGCCCGACCAGGATCAGCGCCGCGCCGACGAGGAAGAACAGATTCCTGCCCGCTTGAGACCAGGCCTGGGCAATGCCGCTCAAAAGCGTGGTGCCACTGGCGCCGTAGAGCAGCGCTGTGCCGTAGAGGAAGAAACCGCTGGCAAAGGCGCCAAGCAAGAAGTACTTCAGGCCGGCCTCTTCAGAATCCAGGCGCGGCAAGGCAAAAGCGGCCAGCACGTAAAGCGGAATGGAGAGCAATTCCAGCCCCAGGAAAAGCAGGATCAGATCGCGGGCCTGGGTCATCAGCATCATTCCGCTCACGCTGAAGAGCAACAGGGTGTAGTATTCGCCCCGTTCGACTCCGTGCCGGCGGATTGAACCGTATGCCAGGAGAACGCCGCCCAGGCCGCTGAGCAAAAGGAGGGCGTTGATGAACGTGGCGAAGGGGTCCACTCGCAGCATTTCACCAAAACCACTTGCGGTCTCTCCCCACTGGCGCAGGCTCAGGAAAAGCGTCAGTGCCAGGCCCAGCGCAGAGAGCGAGGCGGTCCATCCCTTCCGTTCTTTGGGGATGAAAAGGTCTACGATCAGCAATACCGTTGCCCATATCAGCAGCACGGCGAGAGGAAGGAAGAGGGAAAAGTCGGCTGCGGTCATGAATACTCCCTGTGCGCGAATTTCCGATCCATGGCGCCAGCCTTAATGCATGACGGTCGCTGCGGATTGGAAGATCGAAACCAGTTTTTCGACGCTTGGCGCCATCAGGGCAAAGAAGGGGCGTGGATAGAGACCGATCCAGAAGATGAAAAGGAGGAGCGGTACCAGGGTGATGATTTCGCGAACATTGAGATCGCGCAGCGTGCGGTTTTCTTCTTTGTCCAGTGGGCCGAGGAACATTCTCTGGAACATGTAGAGCATGTAAATTGCGGCCAGAATGACGCCCAGGGCCGCGAAACCGGCGTAGAGCACAGAACCATACACACCCTTTGTGCCAGCACCCCAGGCGCCGAGCAGGATGGTAAACTCGCCCACAAAGCCGTTCAATCCCGGTAACCCCATGGAAGAAAGGGCTACGATCAGGGTCAGCGCGCCATAGACTGGCATGATTTTCCACAGACCGCCGAAGGCGTTGAGATCGCGCGTGTGACGACGCTCATAGATCATGCCGACGATCAAAAACAGCGCCCCGGTGCTCAGACCGTGGTTGATCATCTGTAGGATGCTCCCCTGAATCCCCTGGGGATTGAGGGCAAACAACCCTAACATGACGAATCCCAGGTGGCTTACCGAGGAGAAGGCGACCAGTTTCTTGACATCCTGCTGGGCATAGGAAACGGCAGCGCCGTAAAGGATGCCGATCACAGCCAGGAGCGCGATGCCCGGCGCCGCCCAGACGCTGGCCTGGGGAAAGAGTGGCAGGTTAAAGCGCAGGAAACCGTATGTCCCCATTTTCAGCAGGACGCCGGCCAGGATGACTGAACCTGCTGTCGGTGCTTCCACATGGGCATCTGGCAACCAGGAATGCAGTGGCCACATGGGCACTTTGATCGCAAAGGCTGCCGCAAAGGCCAGGAACAGCCACTTCTGCACCTCAAAGGGGAGGTTGTCTTTGGCGATCAGGTCTGGAACCGAGAAAGTGCCCTGATGAATTCCCAGCCAGAGGATGGCCAGGAGCATCAGGATGGAGCCGGCCATGGTATAGAGGAAGAATTTGATGGCGGCATAAATGCGCCGCGGGCCGCCCCAAATGCCGATCAAGAAGTACATCGGTACCAGCGTGAATTCCCAGAAGATGTAGAACAGGAACAGGTCCTGCGCCAGGAACACGCCCACCATGCCCACTTCTAGGAGCAGGAAGAAGATCATAAAGTCCTTGACCCGCTCCTCAATTGCCGACCAGGTAGAGAGGATGGCGATGGGGGTGAGGAAGGTTGTGAGCAAGAGCAGCAGGATGCTCAGGCCGTCTACTGCCAGGAAGTACTGGATGTTCCAACCGGCCACCTGAATCCAATCGCGGCGGATGGGGAGCTGAAGATCGGGGTTCTTCGCGTCGAACAGCGCAAGCACCCACAGGGACAGGCCGAAGGTGATCAGCGAGGTGATCAACGCTGTCCATCGCAAGGCATTCTTCTGCTCCTGAGAGAGGAAGAGCAGGATCAGAACGCCGATCAACGGGAAGAACGTGACAAGCGTCAAAGGATGAAGCAGCAAGTCCATGAGTTACCTCTGGGAGGTGAGATTAGCCTTTGAGGAGCAAATAACCGAGAATGAGCACGACGCCTGAGAGCACCATCAGCGCGTAACTACGCACGAAGCCATTCTGCAAGGGGCTGAGACGACGGGCGATTCGCCCCGTCAGGGTGGCCAGCCCGTCGAAGAAGGCATCCACCACCTGACGATCCAGGCGCAGGTGGAGCACCTTCTGGCTCAGGAAGTTAAATCCGCTCACCAGCACGGTATCATGGAACCACTCGTGCCAGAACGCCCATTCGACTTTTTCCGCCAGCCAGCGCGCCAGGGCAATATAGCGATTGACGAAGACCGCCCAGTATCCTTCGTCCACATACCACTTGTTTTCCAGGGCGATAAACAACGGCCCGAACGCCTGTTTGAGCGGATCCACCTGCCCGGCGACGAGCGGCCGGCGACCATAAACCCACCAGGAAAGCCCCAGGGCCAGCAGCGCCAGCACGGTAGAGAGGGCGGCCACCGGGAAGATGAATTCGCCGGGATGCACCATCTCCAGCGTATGTTCCAGCCAGGAGGTCAGGGAATGCAGACCGGGCAGGTTCAGGGCGCCTCCAAGCACGGAAAGGGCAGCCAGCACCATCAGCGGCGCGGTCATGATCCAGGGACTTTCCTGGGCATGGGCGGCGGCCTCATGGCGCGCTTCTCCGAAGAAGACCAGCCAGATCTGTCGCCCCATGTAAAAGGCGGTAAAGAAAGCGGCAATGGTGAGCAACCAGTACACTGCCTGATACCCTTCGCGGAATGCATCGGCCAGGATTTCATCCTTTGACCAGAAGCCGGCGAAGGGGAAAATGCCTGCCAGGGCCAGCGTGCCGATCAGGTAGAGCCAGAAGGTGACCGGCATTCGCTTGCGCAGTCCACCCATGTTACGCATATCGCCCGGATCGAACACTTCGGCATGAGCGTGGGGATCGTGTTCTTTCCCGTGATGGGTTGCATGGGCCAGATGGTGGTGTCCGCGTTCCAGTCCCAGGATCACCGACCCGGCGGAGAGGAAGAGCAGGGCTTTGAAGAAAGCATGGGTCACCAGATGGAACATGCCGGCCACGAACGCACCCATGCCCACTGCGGCCACCATGAAGCCCAGTTGGGAGATTGTCGAATAGGCCAGCACCTTCTTGATGTCATATTGCCCTACCGCAATGGTCGCCGCAAAGAGCGCCGTGGTTGCGCCGAGCAGGGCCACGAGGTACTGCGCAGCCGGCACGGTCACGTAAAGCGGCGCCGAGCGGGCGATCAGGTATACGCCGGCGGTCACCATCGTCGCCGCATGGATCAGCGCGGAGACAGGCGTCGGGCCGGCCATGGCATCGGGCAACCAAATGTAGAGCGGGATTTGCGCCGATTTACCGCTTACGCCCAGGAGCATGAACAGCGTCATGGCTATCACCAGGCCGGGCATTGCCTGGGCGAGCAGTGGCGCCTGCGCGAACACTTCGTCAAAGTTCAGACTTCCAAAAGACCAGAACATCAGAAAGGCGGCCATCAGGAACCCGAAGTCACCGATGCGGTTGGTGACGAAAGCCTTTTTGGCGGCATTGGAGTTTGCCCAGGAAGGCCGCCCCAGGGTGTCCATATCGTACCAGAAACCGATTAACAGGAAGGAGCATAACCCGACCCCCTCCCAGCCGACGAAGAGCATCAGGTATGAGTCTCCTCCAACCAGGATCATCATGGCGACGATGAACAGGTTGAAGAAGACGAAGAAACGCCGGTAGCGGCCCGGATCGCCTTTGAAGCGTACATCCTCGTGCATGTAGCCGATGGCGTAGATATGGATCAGCGTGCCGACACCGGAGACGACCAGCATCATGGTCACCGAGAGGGTGTCCACGCGGAAAGCCCAATCCAGGCGCAGGTTGCCGATGTGGATCCATTCTGCCAGCAGCACGCGCGTTCCTTCCGCATGTTCACGTAGCGAGAGCGCCAGCAGGATGGAGACGACGAAAGCCGCACCTGAAGCCAGGCTGGCGATCCAACCAATGGCGCGCTCTGGCAGGCGCTTCCCGAAGATCAGGTTCACCAGCAGCCCCAGCAACGGGAAAAAGACAATCCATGGGGCCAGGGAGAAGAAACCAGCGGGCATTGCTTCGGAAAAATGCATGGAAAGCTCCTACCCTTTGAGAGAGTTCATTTCGTCCACGTTGATGGTGTGTTTCGTGCGGAAGATGGCCACGATCAGCGCCAACCCTACTGCGACCTCAGCGGCAGCCACTGCCATCACGAAGAAGACGAACACCTGTCCGCTCAGCGCGCCGAAGGCGTGGCTGAATGCGATGAATGCCAGGTTGGCCGAATTGAGCATCAACTCAATGGACATGAAGATCACCAGCGGGTTGCGGCGCACCAGCACGCCCAAAGCCCCGATGGTGAAAAGCACCGCTGAAAGCGCAATGTACCAGGCAAGAGGGATCATCTCAACGCTCCTTTCGCGTCAGCAGAATGGCTCCCACCATCGCCACCAGCAACAGGATCGAGGTGATCTCGAAAGGCAACAGGTAGCCCGTGAACAATGCCTGTCCGATGGCTTTTGGGCCGGAGAAGGGATCAATGGTTGCCGGCAGGCTGAGCGTCAAACGCTGGCGGAAGAACAGCAGGTAAACACTTTCGGCCAGCAGTCCCAGGGCCAGCAGGAATGCCAGCGGTCGCTGCCAGGGGAGAACCGGAGAAGGCGGTAACACTTCTGTCCCCAGGAGCATGATCACGAAGATGAAGAGCACCATGATCGCCCCGGCATATACGGTGATCTGCGCCATGGCGATAAAAGGGGCGTTCAGCAAAAGATAGAAGACTGCCACCGTGGCAAAATTCAGCACCAGGAACAGCGCGGCATAGACCGCGTGACGGCTCAGCAGCATTCCGAGCGCGCTGGCGATGGCGATCAGGGCCAGGATCAGGAAAAGGAGCAATTCCAGGCTCATAGTCAGTCCTTTGGGTCCTCCATTTCTGGCACCGCGCGCGTGTAAACGCCCGGTGCAGTTTTCTGGGGTGTCGGTTGACCGCCCGGCGGCACAGGCTCCAGCAGCATTTCTTTTGTGTAGATTGCCTGTGCCCGATCCGTGAAGCTCAGCTCGTAGTTATCGCCCAGCACAATGGCCTCGGTCGGGCAGGCATCCTCACAAAAGCCGCAGAAGATGCAGCGGAGCATGTTGATCTCGTAGGTGCTGGCATAGCGTTCGCCCGGCGAATAGCGTTCTTCATCGGTATTTTCGGCGGCCTCTACGAAGATCGCATCTGCCGGACAGGCAGCAGCGCACAACGCGCACCCGATACATCGCTCCAATCCGTTTTCATAGCGTCGCAAGATGTGTCGCCCGCGATAGCGAGTGCGCACGGGTCGCTTTTGCTCCGGATACTGGATCGTCACCGGGCGTTCCAGCATCATCTTGAAAGTGGTCATCAGGCCACGGCCAATTTCTTTAAGCATAGACTTTCCTCCAGAGGGCACGTGTTACCAGTAAAGAAGTGAGGAAGGCGGACAGAAGTGAGAGCAACGGTACCAGCCAGAGCTGTTCCAGCAGAATGCCCAGCGCTGTGATGAAGGCGACAGCCAGCGCCAGCGGGAAGAGCACCTTCCAGCCCAGACTCATCAGGCGGTCATAGCGAATGCGCGGCAGGGTGGCGCGCACCCAGATCATCCCAAAGAGCAGGATGATGACCTTGATGGCCATATAGACAAGCCCCAGCCAGGGGAAACGTTCCACGCCTGGCCCCCAATAGCCGCCGAAGAAGAGGGAAGCAGCCAGCGCGCTGACGACGATCATTTTGTCGTATTCGGCCATGAAGAACAGGGCAAACTTCATCCCGGAATATTCGGTGTGATAGCCTGCTGTCAACTCTTGTTCGGCCTCTGGCATGTCGAAGGGGGCGCGGTTGACTTCGGCCAGGGTGGCGATCAGGAAAATCGCGGCCCCGACCGGCTGCAACACCACAAACCAGACATTGCGCTGGGCGGCAACAATCTCGGAAAGCTGCATCGAATCCGCCAGCAGGATCGCGGTGACGAAGGCCAGGCCGAGCGCCAGCTCGTAAGAGATCATCTGTGCCGAGGAGCGCATCCCACCCAGCATGGCATATTTGTTGTTGCTTGCCCAGCCGGCCAGTACAATCCCATACACCGAGATCGAAGCGATGGCCATGACGTAGAGCACGCCCACATTGAGATCGGCCACCTGAAGCGTGACGCGTCGCCCGAAGATCTCAACGGGTGGCCCCCAGGGCACGACGGCAGCGATCACCAGAGCCGGTACAACGGTGATAAGCGGCGCCAGGAAGAAGAGGAGCTTATCGGCGCTGGCAGGCGTGAATTCCTCTTTGAAGATCAGCTTGATGCCATCCGCCACGGGCTGCAAAATGCCCCACGGGCCGGCGCGATTAGGGCCAATGCGTACCTGGATGCGTGCCAGAGCCTTGCGCTCGTAAAGCGTCAGGTAGGCAAAGCCTCCCAGCAACACCAGGAGCAGGATCAGGGATTTCAGCGTCCACTCGAGGAGCAATGCGTGGTCCATGCTTACCTCACCCGTTCTGCGAGATGCAAGCGAGCGCGTGCCGCTTTGCTGAGCGGAATGCCCATGCTGCGCGGAACCAGCCCTACACCCACCGGCACGTGCTCCTCTACTTTCACCAGCGTCTCTGCCTGCCGATCTTCCCATTCGATCAGCACCTTTTCGCCCGCTGTGACCCCTGTCTCCTGCGCCGTCTTCGGATGCAGGATGATGTGGGGAGCGCCGATGCGACCGTGGAGCAGCGCGGAAGGCGTGAGCAGGCTGCCGGCATCGAACAGGCGATGAATCGGCACCAGGAGGAGCGTCCCCTCTTCAGGGCGCAGCGACTCTTTCTGCGTGGTGGGCGGCGGGGGTGTCAGCGCGCCCTCGGCGACGACGGAGAGGATTTTGCCCATCCCCTGGGTGTTCGGTTGAGCGGTGCCGCTGAATGGATAGTTGGCGCGACCGGTGGGCGGCCATTGCGGCCGGGTTTCGGCCAGCCTGGCGTAATCCAGACCCTTGAAAGCCGGGAAAGCGCCGGCGATCTCCTGGAACAGCCGCGCTGCGCTCTGAGCCTCAAGGTTAAGCCCCAGTTTTGCTCCCAGGGCTGCCGTGATGGCGAAATCTGGTCTGGAATCTCCGTAGCGCGGCACGGCAGGATAGTAGCGTTGCACACGGCGCTCGCCGGAAGTAAACGTGCCCTCGCGCTCGGTATAGGCACAGGCGGCAAGCACCACGTCCGCCTGGCGCACGGTTGCAGTCTCTAAGATGTCCTGCGCGATCAGGAAGGGCTTGCGTCCGTTCTGGCGCACCCAGCCATCCCCGAAGGGGTCGAGCGCGACCAGGTAAAGCGCATCCATGGTCTCGAAGAGCGGCTGGAGGTCGAAGATCGGCTGGAAGCCCAGCTCCCAGGCGCCTTGTGCGTTGGGATGGGGCCAGACGCCGATCAAGCCGTTGTGAATGCGTCCGGCATGCCCGGTCTCGACGAGCAAATCGGCGCAGGCGGCGGCCAGCGATTCGCTCTGCTCCAGGCCCATCCCCTCGTTCCCAAAGAAGATGACAAGATTGCGCGCCTCGCGCAGCGTTTGGGCGATCTTCGTCTCGCGCCACAGACGCTCGATGATTTCGCCTTCATCGCCGTACGCGTAGCGTAATACGTACTGGTGAGGTGCCTGCCTCTCCAGGCGCGTGGTTCGCGGGTGGGCGATGATCAGAGCGGCGCCGCGTTCGGCAGCCTGCCTGACCCGCAGGTACCAGAGTGGGGCTTCTTCGTAGAGATCGGAGGCGACAACCAGGATGGCATCGCCTTTACCCAGCGCGGAAAGGTCGCTCCCTGTGCTCAGGCCGTAGTGACGTACCCACTCACCGCCGCCGATGGGGGTGTAGAGATAGGCAGGCATCTGGAGATGATCGGCCAGTCGCTTCAGCGTATAGAAGTCTTCGTTGGAAAGGCGGCCGGAGGCGATCAGGGCTTTCTGGGAGGCGGAGCGCAGGCCCTCTGCCGCCTTCTGGAGCGCCTGTTCCCATGAAACAGGGCGACCCTCGGCGCGCGGTGCTGTCAGGCGGGCGCGACTTTCGGTATAGTGATAGCCAAACCGCCCTTTATCGCAAATCCAGAGATCGTTGACTTCCTCGTTTTGCCGTGGCAGGACGCGCTTGATCACAATGCGCCCATCGCTGCGCGCTTCGCGGCGGGTGTTATAGACGATGTTGCACCCGACGGCGCACTGCGAGCAGATGGAGGCCGCGGCTTTCAGTTCCCACGGGCGCGCGCCAAAGCGGAAATCGGCGGTAGTCAGCGCGCCGACCGGGCAAATATCGGTGGTGTTACCGGAAAATACGGAATCAAAGGGGGGATCTGAGACGGTGACAATCTGGCTGGAGCGGCCGCGCTCATCGAAGGTCAGCACCGCTTCCCCGACCAGCTCAGCCTGGAAGCGGATGCAGCGCGAGCACAGGATACAGCGTTCCCGATCCAGGTAGATCAGATCGCCGAGGGGAACGTGCTTGGCCAGGTGGATTTTATCTTCGTACTCGAAGCGGCTTTGTGCAGGGCCATAGGCCATGGTCAGGTCCTGGAGCGGACACTCGCCGCCTTTGTCGCAGATCGGACAATCCAGGGGATGGGAGGTCAGCAGGAACTCGACCGTGGCCTTCTGTCCCTGGCGCACCTTTTCCGATTGGGTGAAGACCACCATGCCCTCGGAAACCGTATTGGTGCAGGCGGTTTCCAGTTTTCCCAGGAACTGTAATTTCGGCTGGCCATTTTCATCCAGGATCGGCTGTCCGGTATTGCGGTCAATCATCGGACGACCGATCTCAACCAGGCACATGCGGCACATTCCTGCTGGTTCCAGTTTTGGGTGATAGCAGAAAACAGGGATATGGATGCCGGCCTGACGCGCTGCATCTACCAGCAACGTCCCTTCCGGCACGGTCACTTTGATCCCATCAATGGTCAGGGTTACCATTTTGCTCATCCTGGCACTCCCTCCAGTACGGTTTCGCGGAAATCTTCGGGGAAGCGCTCGATGCCGCTGACAACGGCCATGGTGGAGAACTCACCCAGGGCGCACAGGCACTTTCCCTGTATCTGGCGCGCCACATCCAGGAGCAGTTTGACCTGCTTTTCTTCTTTTCCATTCTTCCGAATGCGGTCAATCAGATGTTTCATCCAATACGTTCCTTCGCGGCATGGGGTGCATTTGCCACACGATTCATGCTTGAAGAAGCGGATGGTCTTCTGGATGACCCAGTCTATCGAAACGGTGTCGTCTATCACGATGACCGATGCCGAACCGAGATCGGAGCCGAACTGGCGCAGGGCGGCGTAATCCAGGGGTGTATCCAGCACGCGGTCGTCCACGCGCAGGAGCGAAGAGGATGCGCCGGCCGGCATAATGGCTTTGATCGGGCGGTCATCCAGGATGCCGCCGCCATATTCGTAAATGAGCTGGCGGAAGGTCACCCCAAAAGGCAGTTCGTAACTGCCGGGGCGCTTGACGCGCCCGGAGAGCGAGAAAATTTTGACGCCCGGCGCGTCGGGTGTACCCATGCTGCGGTACCATTCAGCGCCGTTCTGAACGATCAGGGGGACATTCGTCAGCGTTTCGACGTTGTTGACCACAGTCGGTTTGCCGTAGAGGCCAAAAGTGGGCGGGAAGGGCGGGCGCACACGCGGCTGGCCTCGTTTCCCTTCCAGGGATTCCAGCAGTGCAGTCTCTTCACCGCAGATATAGGCGCCGGCGCCCAGATGGGTGTAAATGCGTAACGAGTAATCCGTGCCGAAGAGCTTTTCGCCCAATAGGCCGGCTGCTTCCATTTCCGCGATCTTCTCGTCCAGCCAGCGCGCGATGTGCTGATATTCGCCGCGGATGTAGATGTAGGCGCGTTGTGCACCTACCGCATAGGAGGCAATCGCCACGCCTTCCAGGAACTGGAAGGGGTTGCCTTCCATGATCTCGCGGTCTTTGAATGTGCCGGGCTCTGATTCATCGGCATTGGCTACCACGTAATGAGGCCAGCTCTTGCGATCCATGAAGGACCACTTCAGCCCGGTGGGGAAGCCGGCGCCGCCGCGCCCACGCAAGCCGGAAGCCTTCACGACTTCCGTCACCTGCTCCGGGGTCATCGTGGTAACGGCTTTTTGGAACGCCTCAAATCCACCATGCTGGCGATAGACCTCTAAGCGGCTGATTTCAGGGATTTCCCGATGACGTAGCAAAAGATATTGGCTCATACCACACCGCCGTTATTCTAGCTTTTTCAGGACTGCAAGAGCCTCCTCGAGGCTCATATTCTCGTGGAACGTGATCGTATCCCCATGCTGTACCTGGAAGACCGGTGCACGATGGCAGGCGCCAACGCACATGACTTCTTCCAATGTAAAGCGCCCATCAGGGGTGGTTTCGCCGGGGCGAACTCCCAGGGCCTGAGCCAGCTCCTGAAGGAACGAATCGGCGCCTCGCAGTGCGCAGGGCAGATCGGTGCAGACCTGGATGCGATATTTTCCTTCTTTCTGCCGGTGGAAAAGGGTGTAAAAGCCCGCCACGCCGGCCACTTCGGTCACGCTGATTTCCAGCATGTCAGCGATCTCTTTCATCGCTTCCTGGCTGATATATCCCTCTTCCCGTTGGGCCAGGTAGAGCAGAGACATGATCGCCGAGCGTTTCTGCTCCGGCGGATATTTGGCAAAAATGGCTTGAATTTCTTGAGAATATTTTTGTGCCAGGCTCATCGGTCAATATCTCCCAGGACAATATCTATGGAGCCGATAATGGCGACCAGATCGGCAATCAGATGGCCTTTTGCCAGAATGGGCAGCACCTGCAGGTTGTCGAAAGAGGGGGTGCGCCAGTGGACGCGATAGGGCTTGGGACTGCCATCGCTTTCCAGGTAGACGCCTAACTCCCCGCGCGGCGATTCCACCGCCGAATAAACAGCACCTTTGGGAGGTGTGAAACCCTCCGTCCATAGCTTGAAGTGGTGGATCAGCGCTTCCATGCTGACCCCGATCTCGGAGCGCGGCGGGGGCACATATTTGCGATTGTTGCTGCGCACCGGCCCGTAGGGGAGCTTTGCCAGCGCCTGCTGCACGATCTTGAGGGATTCGCGCATTTCCTGGACGCGCACCAGGTAGCGCGCGTAGACATCTCCGGCCGTATGGGTGGGGATGTTGAAGTCATATTGTTCGTAGCCCATATATGGGCTGACTTTGCGCAAATCCCAGGCCACCCCGCTGGCGCGCAGCGTCGGGCCAGTCACTCCATACTGAAGCGCCTGCTCCCTGGTCAGCTTCCCGATCCCGACGGTGCGGTCGAGAAAGAGAGGGTTTTTCGTCAGCAGGGCTTCGTACTCATCCACGCGGCGCGGAAAGATGCGCACGAAATTGCGCACCGCGTCTTCAAATTCTACGGGCACATCGCGCCACAGGCCGCCGGGGCGGAAGTAGGTGGTCATCATGCGCTGGCCGGAGCACATCTCGAAAATGTCCAGGATCATTTCGCGCTCACGGAAAGCGTAGAGGAAAACCGACATGGCCGCCAGGTCGAGGGCAGAAGTGCCGATCCATACCAGGTGGGAGGCGATGCGCTGTAACTCGGTGAGAATGACGCGAATCGCCTGGGCGCGTGGGGGCACATCCAGGTCAATCAATTTCTCGATGGCCATCACGTAGGCCAGGTTGTTGCCCATCGTGTTCAGATAATCCAGGCGGTCGGTCATCACTTCGGCTTTCTGGTACGTTTTGGCTTCCATGTTTTTCTCAACGCCCGTATGCAGGAAGCCAATATCCGGGATGGCGTTGACGATCACCTCGCCATCTAATTCCACGATCAGGCGCAGCACGCCATGGGTGGAGGGGTGCTGCGGCCCCATGTTGAGCACCACCGTTTCCCCCTGGATGGCGTTTTCGCTTACCAGGTGACGGATTTCATCCAGCGTCATTTCTTGAATCTGGGTCATAGCGGCTCCATGTCACTCTTTGGCGTAAGGCTTGCGCTGGTTGATTTCTTCAAAGTTGAAGGTAAACTGCGGTTCTTCGTATCCCAGCGGATAGTCTTTGCGCAGTGGATGCCCCTGCCAGTCTTGTGGCATCAGGATACGGCGCAGATCGGGATGTCCCTGGAAGCGAATGCCGAACATATCCCAGACTTCGCGCTCGCGCCAGCTGGCATTGGCGTAAATGCTCGTGATGGTGGGCAAGACCGGCTCGGTGGCATTGACCGGAACGCGCACCTGCAGGCGAAGGTTATGCTGCAGGGAGAGTAACTGGTAGATGACGTGAAAGCGCGGTTGCTGCTGGGGCCAGTAGTCCACAGCAGTCACCGTAGAAAGCATTTCAAAGCCTTCTTGTGTTTTCAGGAATTCAAGCAAATGGAGCAGGTGTTCTGCCTGCACGAACACATGAGCCTCCCCGCGAAATTCTTCCACCTGCAGCGGGAAGCGTTCCTGCAAGCGTTGGACGACGGACTGAAGCTTTGCTTCCATGGGGTTCCTCAGGCTTTGGAGATGAATTTTTCGCCGCGCACTTTTTCATGCAGGGTGATAATGCCATGGATCAGGGCTTCAGGACGCGGTGGGCAGCCGGCGATGTATACATCCACCGGAACCACTTCGTCCACGCCCTGGACGATGGCGTAGTTGTTGAAGACGCCACCGCACGAGGCGCAATCGCCCATGGCGATCACCCATTTCGGTTCGGGCATCTGGTCGTACAGGCGGCGCAGCACCGGCGCCATTTTGCGCGTGACGCGTCCGGCCACGATCATCAGGTCTGATTGGCGGGGCGAGGCGCGCATGAGTTCCATCCCAAAGCGGCTCATATCGTAATGCGAGGCCTGAGCCGCCATCATTTCAATCGCACAGCAGGCCAGTCCGAACAGCATGGGCCACATGGCATTGGTGCGTGCCCAGTTGACTGCCTGCTCCAGCGTGGTGGTGACCACGCCCATATTCCCCAGTTTTTGCTCTATTCCCATTCTAACGCTCCTTTCCTCCAGGCGTAGAAGTAGCCAACCAGTAAAATGGCGATGAAGATGAGCATCTCCACCAGGCCAAAGACTCCGAGCTGACGAAAGGCGACAGCCCAGGGCAGCAGGAACACGACTTCGATGTCGAATAGAATGAAAAGCATGGCGATCAGGTAGAAACGAACCGGCATTCTGCGCGTGCCGGGGCCAATGGGGCGCATTCCGGATTCATAGGGTTCAGCCTTGACGGCGGTGCGGCGCTTCGGCCCGAACAGTTCCCCCATGAGCACCGCTGCTAAGGCAATGAATGTGGCTAAGGCGATAAGAATGGCAATGGCAACGTACTCAAGCAACATCGGGCATCCTCCATGTGGAGATAACACATTGAAGTATAACACAGAGTGCCCAGGCATTTGGGGAAAACGTGTCACTTTTCACAAATAAGAGATGACGATTGTTTATGACAGGCAGACCGCGGACGGCAGACGGCAGACCGCTGCAGGATGGGCTTTCCAGCCCGTCAGAGAGACCGTCAACGAATGGGGGAACGAATAAGCGAATAGACCGCGGACGGCAGACGGCTGTAGGGCGGGCTTTCCAGCCCGTCGAGTGAACGGCTCAGGCATTGGGCGATGGATGGGATTTCTACCAGCGGAGGAAGAGGAGTATCCCCAGCAGCGCCGCCGAAAGGCCACAGAGCAGGTTGACGATGTCGTTATCGAGCCAGCGCAGGCCGCGCACGTAGAAGGTCGGGGCGCCGCAGGTGTGCCGTGGGTGGCGCTCGGTCTGCTTGCGACAGTTGGGGCAGTAGTAGATGGCCTGGAAGGTATCTCCCAGGAGAGAATCTATCATGGCGCCAGCCAGCCCTGTCAGGGTGATCCAGGAGAAGGCAAAGGGGGAACGGGCTTCAGGAAATGGGGCAACGAAAACGGCGAACAGGCTGATCAGCGCAGCCCCCAGCAGGGCTGATAGCGTGCCTTCCAGGGTGACACCGCCGGAGGTGCCTTTTTCCACGATCTGCCAGGTGGTCAGGCGACGAGGCGGGCGAGAAGCCAGCACGCCCAGTTCGGTCGCCCAGGTATCGGCGTTGACGGCGGCTAAAGAGGCGGCGAATCCAACCCAGGGCCAGGAGGCCTGCGGCCAGAGCAGATGCGCCAGGACACACAGGCCGGCAATACCGCCATTCGCTAGCACCTGCAGCGCATCGCGCCGTCCCCCTTTGGCAAATTTTTCGCTCAAGCCGCTTTTTCGCGCCGCTCCGGCGCGGGTGAGCGCGGAAGAGGTGAAAAAGAAGAGCAGCAGGAGCACCGCCCATGGCCAGCCACCCAGACCAAAGATGAGCGTCCCTAAGAGGGTGGCTGCCAGCGCTCCGCTTTCAGAAAGCGCATTCGCTCGCCAGGCGAGGAGCGAAATCAGAAGAGCCAGAAGGAAGGAAAGGAAGAGCATGAGGCAGAGAGGGTGGAGAATCAGTCGGGGAGGGATGAGCCGGCGTTTTCAGCCAGGCGAAGCGCTTCGTGCATTTGGGAGAGATGCTGGCGATCATGCTCGGCGATCAGGTTGATCCATCCCTGAAGCGTCAGCGGCCCAAAAATCGAGTGGCGCGCTGGGCGCTGCCATTGATCGGGAGTCAGCACCTCGAGCTTCTGGAGCAGCTCCAGGCGCGCCTCCAGATAATCTTGAAGGACGGTGCTCCGTTCCTGTTCCCGATAGCGACGCTCCTCCACCCAGCGGTCGGTATCCTGGGAGGGGAGAAACGGGTTTTCCTGGTGCAGGATCCGCTCCAGGCGCGGCAGGGTGACCTCTTTCTCCACGTCGCGCAGGTGGGCAAGCACTTCCAGGGCGCACCATTCTTCGGGATATGAACGAACCTGCCAGGATGCAAGGGGATAGCGTTCTATCCAGTGGAGGATGACCGTAGGGGTGGCGCGCAAAAGCGCAAGGAGCGCAGGCGGTTCCAAAGGCGGCACGCCATCGGGAGCGGCAGAAAACGCCTGAAGCCAGGTCAATGCTTCCCCCAGCGAGGCATATGCGACCCCGTGATCGGAAGGCGCAGGGGAAGCACCCGCGGGGGCGATCCAGCAGGTCGTCAGGGAAAGAGCGCGGGCGGGGCGAATGTCTAAATCCCTGTCATCCCCTATCATGATAACCGGGCCTTGAGGCCAGGCAAGACGGCCAAGTACTTCTGCGTAGTATTCAATCGCTGGTTTGCAAAAGTGAAAATCTTCGTAGGAAGTGATCAGCTCGAAGGGGTAGCGTTCCGGGGGGAGTCCGGCCCAGGTCAGCCGATGCTCTATCGCACGGCGCGGGAAGATGGGGTTGGTGGTGATGGCCACGCGATGCCCTTGCTCAAAGGCCCATTCCACCAGACGACGCGCCTCCGGGCGAGGCTGCGCGAACGCTCGCAGGGTGGGGAAGATTTCCTCGTAGAAGCGATCAATCGCCGGCATGAGGGCCTGCGGCTCGATCCCGATATGGGGGAAAAAGGTTTGATTGAAGGCCTGACGGAGCGTGCGCCGCGGATCGCGATTGGCGAACATCTGCCGCGTGCCTTGCATCAGGGCGGGCAACAGAAGCTCAGGGGAGACATAGGGAGAGAGAAAGCGCGCCAGGGCCTGAAAATAGGCTTGCAGGAAGGTGTCCATCTGGATGTCGAGTAATGTGCCATCCAGGTCAAGCAGGAGGGTGAGTTTCATGGGGTGGCTCCGTGAAGATGGCAGGCAGGGGATGACATTCACCGCAGCCGATCTGGGGTTCGGAGACGGGGCGACGGGTCTTTTCACACCAGGCATCCAGCTGCACCCGCTGCCGGAAAAAAGCCTGCCAGGGGCGGCTCAGCCGCGGGCGAAGCTGGAGATAGGGACAGGCATTGGCGCGGGCAATAGCCGGCACCGGGCAGGTGGCGCACAGGGAAGGCTTCCAGGGTAGCCGGTGCGCCTGAAGTAGCCGACATTCTTCGACCTGGCGACCGCGAAAATAGTCGCCATAGAAGTATGGGCACTCGTTTCCGGCAGGGGTTTTCATGGCAGGTGGTCAGTTTTCGGAGAAAATCCCCCGTGAGGCTGGCTTCCCTTTCAGGCGCAGGATGAGCCAGACGGTGCGTTCACCCTCTGGCAGGTCGCGCAGATCGGGTAGCTCAAAGATGTTGAGCTTTGTGGAAGATTCTCGCTCCAACATGCGGAAAAATTGCGCCATCTCGTTGAGCAGGTCTTCAATGAGCTTCATCTGCTTCTCAAGGTTTTCGCGAGATTCAAAGATACTATCGAATATTTCATGCATGAACTGGATGCGTTTTTGAAGGTGATGATGAAATTCCAGTAATTGTGCAAAATGCGTGGTCAGTTCCTGATGGTTTTTCTCAATCTCCATCAGGCGCGCTTCCAGTTTCTTGTGACGCTGGTAGATTTGATTCACCTGCTCTTCAAGCCAGGCAAGATATGCTTCCCGATCCAGGTACTCTGCAATGAAGGGAATTCTGCGAAGGATCGCCGCCAGCGGCGCCGGCAATTTCTGAATCAGGGTGAAAAGGCTGGAGGGGCGGGGTTCCTGAGCTTTGGCCATAGAGGTCTTCCCTTTGTCGTGGATTTGGCGCAATTATATCCCGATTGTGTGATCGTTGGGTTAATGTCATGGCAGGTGGACGGCAGACCGCGGACGGCGGATGGCAGACCGCTGCAGCCTGCAAGGTAGGCAAACCGTCAACGAATGAGGGAACGAATAAACGAATATGGGCGGCGGACGGCAGGCCGCTGTAGGGCAGGTTTTCCAGTCTGCCAGGTAGGCAAACCGTCAACGAATGAGGGAACGAATAAACGAATATGGACGGCGGACGGCAGAGCGCTGTAGGGCAGGCTTTCCAGTCTGCCAGGTAGGCAAACCGTCAACGAAGAGGGAACGAATAAACGAATATGGACGGCGGGCGGCAGAGCGCTGTAGGGCAGGCTTTCCAGTCTGCCAGGTAGGCAAACCGTCAACGAAGAGGGAACGAATAAACGAATATGGACGGCGGACGGCAGACCGCTGAGGGCAGGCTTTCCAGTCTGCCAGGTAGGCAAACCGTCAACGAATGAGGGAACGAATAAACGAATATGGACGGCGGACGGCAGAGCGCAGAGGGCAGGCTTTCCAGTCTGCCAGGTAGGCAAACCGTCAACGAAGAGGGAACGAATAAACGAATATGGACGGCGGACGGCAGAGCGCAGACCGCGGGATAGGCGACGGACGCGAACAACAGACGGCGGGATGGACGGTACACGATAGATGACTGCAGGACGGGCTTTCCAGCCTGTCAGACGATGGACGATGGACAACAGTGGATGGCGGCAGCGCAACCCAATCTTTCCGTCCTGCCGGGGGATACCGCCAACGAAGGGGAAACACACATTTGTTTATTCGTTAAAAAATTCGTAACGATTCAGCCATGTCATTGCAAGCCGTTTTTTGGCGAAGCAATCTCCCGTTTGTCAGGCCAGCTTGACCGCCTGGGGATTGCTTCGTCGCAAAGAACGCTCCTCGCAATGACAAATACAACAGTTTTGATGCAAGACTGAACGGTAGTGTATCTTTCCTTCAGGAAATTTGAACTCCTCTACCCTCCCCATCCTTATTGCGGTAGAAAATTTTCTACCGTTACATTGCGAGCCGCGCCAGGCGGCG
>Ga0081479_112169_pt1 | contig 19790 bp, 21 predicted proteins | sample MamHotmetagenome_FD_70984 | JGI IMG/M metagenome (GOLD analysis project Ga0081479, IMG submission 70984) | Hot spring cone microbial streamer communities from Mammoth Hot Spring (Liberty Cap Streamers), Yellowstone National Park, USA - T=72 v2... | ecosystem: Environmental > Aquatic > Thermal... | reverse complement strand
TAAAGATGAAAAGAAATTAAATCATGAGTATGCCAGGCAAAGAATTACAATTAACGCAGCAGCTGAGAGCCAATTTAATAAAAAGATGTTGCAATATATGTTATGGTATAACACAGAAAGACCTCATCATAGTTTAAACAAAAAATCACCTAATGCATACTTTTGTGATATTATATAAATTCAAGAAAATCGGAATTTTCCCAAGCTAGTATAACTTATACACGATGACAGTTTAAGGATAATTGGGAAGTCTCAGAGAGAGTAATCTCATTTTGTCTTTCTGAAGCCCTGCAAGTAGCCTTCTGCTTTTATTTAATCCATCATCCAACATATAAATAATGGTAAATAGAAGATTTAAAACAACTCTTTTTGCTTTCTTTTATTTCCAAGAATCTTTAAACTGATTGGAGCTATGAATGTAGTAATTGCAACTACAAATATAATACTTGCATAGAGCATATCATCAAAAAGTTTAGATTGCTTGCCTATTTCTGCAAAGATTAATCCAACTTCACCTCTTGGAAGCATTGAAAATCCTATCAATATTTTCTCATCTAAACTGCCTTTAATTAAAAATCCTGAAATTAACTTACCAACAAATGCTACAATCAATAACAGAATGGAGATTTTCCAAAAATCTATTGAAGTAAAATCTATAACTTTCAAGTTTAAACTTAGTCCTATGGATACAAAAAATATTGGCGTTAAGATTGAAACAATTGGCAGTGTAGAATGTTCTATTTTTATAATCATTTTTTCTTTCTCTTCAGCTTTTAAAAAAAGTGTAAATGGAATTATAAACCGTCTTGAAAGGGCAAGTCCGACCGTAAAGGCTCCAAGGATTTCCGGGGAGCCAACTTCATGGGATAAAAAAGCAAAGAAAAAAACCATTGACATAATAGCAACAGGAATAAATTCCTCACTTTTAAGTTTATCATAAAAAATATTTATTAGCTTTGCAAGAATTTTAGCAACAATTGGAGCCAATATGAAGAATGTAGATATATAAATTATTAAAACTACAGCTCCGTTTATGTCTATACTTCCTTTTTTGGCATACTCATATAAAACCGCTAAAACTATTACACCAAAAATATCATCAAGAACAGCAGCACCAAGAACTATTTGAGCAAATCTTTCATTCAATCTTCCTAAATCATCCAAAACTTTAACCGTAATACCTATGCTTGTAGCAGTAAGAGTACCGCCGATAAAAAGAGATGTCGCCATAGAAAGATTTAAAACATAGTAGCTAATCAGTGTGCCAAGCAACATTGGAGTGAAAGCTCCAACAAAAGCAACGATAAAAGCATAAATTCCAACTCTTTTCAGCTGATGAAAATCTGCTTCAAGACCAACTTTAAATAAAAGTAATATAATCCCTATTTCTGCTAAAACTTTTATGATCTCATTTGGAGAGACAATTCCAAAAACGCTTGAACCAAGTATGATACCTGCTAAAATCTCTCCCAAAACTCCCGGAAGACCAAATTTATTAAAAATATCTCCAAAAACTCTTCCAACAAAAAGAATTATAGCTAAACTTAAAAAAAGATAGTGTAAATCCATTTTAAAATTCTTTAAATCTGTTTGTTATTGGCATTCTTCTATCTTTTCCAAACGCTCTTTCTGTAATCTTTATTCCTATCGGTGCCTGTCTTCTTTTGTATTCGTTTTTATCTATAAGATTTATTATCTTCTTCACGTCTTTCTCTTTAAAGCCAAGCTTTACAATCTCTTCAACTGTTAAGTCCTGCTCTACGTAAAACTGTATAATTTGGTCTAAAATAGGATATGGAAGAAGTTCTGTTTCGTCTGTCTGATTTGGTCTAAGTTCTGCTGATGGGGGTTTTGTTAAAACTCTATCCGGTATTACTTTTAATATAGAGTTTCTGTAATAGCTTAGCTCATAAACTTTTGTTTTTAGTACATCTTTTAAAACCGCAAATCCACCGACCATATCACCGTACAGTGTTGAATATCCTACGCTCATCTCACTTTTATTTCCTGTGGCGATAACTATCCAACTAAATTTATTTGATAATGCCATCAAGATGTTTCCTCTGATTCTTGCTTGAAGGTTTTCTTCTGTTGTATCTGGTTTTAAGCCTTTAAATATTTCTTGAAATTCTTCTAAGTATTTATCAAAAATATTTTTTATTGGAACGGTAAATGTCTCGATATCAAGATTTTTAGCAAGCTCTAAGGCATCTTCTATAGATTCTTTTGAAGTATACTGTGAAGGCATTAAGATACCTTTAACATTTTCTTTTCCAAGCGCATCAACTGCTATGCAAGCTGTAAGTGAGCTATCTATTCCACCACTTAATCCAATGACAACTTTCTTAAATCCATTTTTGTTTATATAATCTCTAAGCCCAACAACTAAAGCTTTATAAGTATCTTCTATCTCTTTTTTATCAAGTGCTATTTTTTGAGATATTTGATTATTTTTATTTTTGATTTTGTAGTCCAATCTAACTTCTTTGGCATTTATAGGTTTTTTTATGTGTCTTAAATTTTTGAGTCTGTTATCTTTTAGCTGAAGTCTAAAAATCTCGTCAAGGTCTATATCTGCCAATAATAACTCTTCTTCAAATGATTCTGCTTTTGCTAATATCTCACCCTGTGCATCTAAAATTAAGCTGTTTCCATCAAAAACAAGTTCGTCTTGACCACCAACCATATTAACATATGCTACAGAAATCAGATTGTCCCTTGACCTTACCTTTAACATCTCTTCTCTTTTTTTGACTTTTCCTTGTGAGTAAGGAGATGCGTTTATATTAATCACTACTTCAGTGCCAAGAATAGCATAATCATTTACCGGATTTTCTGGATACCATATATCCTCACAGATTGATACTCCGACTTTATAATTATCTATGGATAAAAGTAATAACCCATCTCCTTTTTGAAAGTACCTATTTTCATCAAACACGCCGTAGTTTGGTAGAAACTGCTTGTGATACACTCCAACTATTTCTTTATTGTAAATCACAGCAGCGGCATTAAAAACATCTTCTTGTTTGTCTATAAATCCAACAACCGCAATGATATTATCAACATTTTCTTTTAATTTTTCTAAGTAGTAAAGATTTTTTTCAATAAAACTTGGCTTTAAAATAAGGTCTTCTGGTGGATATCCTGTAAGTGCAAGTTCAGGGAAAGCTACTATATCTGCTTCTGATTTTTTTGCTTTTTCAATGAATTCAACGATTTTATTATAGTTATACTCAAAATCTCCAACTACTGGATTTATCTGTGCCAACGCCACTCTAATTTTCTTCATAGATTCTTTTAACCTCTTTAAAGTTCAAGAAACCGGACTTCCTACCTCAACATCTTTATCTGTTGTTAGTATTGCCAATTTTTCTCCATCTTTTGCTGCCAATAACATACCGTGAGACTCTATTCCAAAGATTTTTCTTGGCTTTAAATTTGCAAGAACGATTACATTTTTACCTATAAGCTCCTGAGGCTCGTAATACTGTGCAATACCTGAAACTATTATTCTCTCTTCATCTCCAAAACTTACTTTTAACTTTAAAAGTTTATCTGATTTTTCAACTTTTTCAGCTTCTAACACTTTTCCAACTCTCATTTTTATTTTTGCAAAATCGTCAATAGTAATGTATTCTTCCTGTTTTACTTCTTCCATCTTTTTTCCTTCCTCCTTTATCTCAACTCTTGGGAATAATGGAACTACTTGATTCATAGTAAATTCTGCCTGAAAGCTATAAGGCTTAATATCTTTTTTGATTTCATTTATGTTTAACATATTTAGAGCTTGCGCCATTTTTTGTGGCATAAATGGGTTTAACATCCATACAACAGCATATATTCCATCTACAAGTGTGTAAAGGGTAGTCTTTAGATACTCTTTATCTTCTTTGTTTAACTTCCAAGGTTCTACTTTTACAATATATTTATTAAGCCAATCTATAAACTGCCAAACTTCTTCAAGACTTTTGTTAAATTCTAACTTTTGAATAAAATTTTTATAATTTTCTAAGGTTTTAGAATAAACTTTTTTATACTCTTCTTCTATCTCTTTGAAAACGGATGGCTTTTCTATTTTTCCATTTTGGAATTTGTGAATCATCGTTAAGCTTCTTGATATAAGATTGCCAAGGTCGTTTGCAAGGTCTGAGTTTATTCTATTTATTACAGCTGATTTAGAAAAATCACCATCAAGTCCAAACGGAACTTCTCTTAATAAAAAGTATCTAAGCTGGTCAACGCCAAACTCATCTGCTGCTTTAAACGGGTCTACTACGTTTCCAAGAGATTTAGACATTTTATGACCCTCTACAGTCCACCAACCATGAGCAAAGACTTTTTTGGGAATTTCAAGTCCTGCACTCATTAAAAATGCTGGCCAATATACAGCATGAAATCTTAAAATATCTTTACCAACTATATGAACATCAGCAGGCCAAAACTCGTTAAGGTTTTCCGGATATCCAACAGCTGTTAGATAGTTAGTAAGTGCATCAAACCATACATAAATGGTGTGAGATGGGTCAAAAGGAACAGGGATACCCCATGCTACACGGCCTCTTTTCCTTGATACAGAAAGGTCTTTTAATCCTTGTTTTACAAAGGATACAACTTCATTTTTTCTAAAATCTGGTTGAATAAACTCCGGGTTTTTTTCATAAAATTCAAGAAGTTTATCTGTGTATTTAGATAATCTGAAAAAGTAGCTTTCTTCTTTGACTTTTTCGCAAGGCTTTAAGTGGATAGGACATTTATAATCATAGTCTTTTATCTCTGTCTCTGTTTTAAACTCTTCACATCCAACACAGTAGTAGCTTTCATATTCAGAAAGATAGATATCTCCATTTTCATGACATTTTTGAAAAATATACTGAACTGCTTTTATGTGGTCTGAGTCTGTTGTTCTGATAAATCTATCGTAGCTTATATTAAGCTTCTTCCAAAGCTCTTTAAATGCTAAATGGGTTTTATCTGCAAGCTCTTTTGGGGAAATTCCTTTTTCTTCCGCTGCTTTTTGAATCTTTTGACCATGCTCATCTGTTCCTGTCAAGAAAAATGTTTTTACTCCAATTTGTCTATAATATCTTGCAAGAACATCTGCCGCAACAGTAGTATATGCATGTCCTAAGTGTGGAACATCATTAACATAGTATATTGGTGTTGTGACGTAGAATTTCTCTTGCATTTTCACCCCTGCTAAACTAATATTAAAAATGCGTTGGATGAGAAATTCAACAAAAACATGAGATTTTTCGCCGGCTGCAGAATGACAAATAAGGTTGTCTTTTTTCTAATGTTTATCAATAAACCTTTTTCTGTCATCCTGAAGTCGTAAGGCAAAGGAACTCATTTTTAATTTATAAAAACCGCTAATTTCTCACCCAAGGTATATAAAAATATACGATAATAAATTATAACATTTTAATGTGTCGGGTGAGAAATTCAATAAAAGTATGAGATTCTTTGCTTCGTTCAGAATGGCGTATAAGGTTATTCTTCCTCTAATGCTTATCATTCAACCTTTTACTGTCATCCTAAGGACGTAAGTCTGAAGGATCTTCTTTTTAAATTTTATAAAAACTGCTAATTTCTCACCCCAAGATATTGGTATAATAATAAAAATATTTTAATTTAGAGGAAAAAGCCATGTCGTTTTTAGTAGAGTTTTCAATGTTTCCAACAGATAAAGGAGAAAGTGTAAGTCCTTATGTTAGCAGAATAATTAAAATGGTAGATGAATCAGGTATATCTTATAGACTTACTCCAATGGGAACAGTTTTTGAGACCAATACTATGGAAGAAGCCCTTGAAATTATTAATAAAGCATACAAACAGCTTGAACCGGATTGTAATAGAGTTTATACTGTTATCAAGATGGATATTAGAAAGAATGCACAAAATAGAATAGAAGGGAAAATTAAATCAGTAGAAGAAAAACTTGGCAGAGAAGTTAAGAAATGATACTGAGAAAGATTACTCTAAAAAACTTTTTAATACATGAAGATACTCAGTTAGAGTTTTCTCCAAATGGTATAACTGCAATTATTGGTGAAAATGGGTCAGGGAAAAGTTCAATCATTGAAGCTATTCAATTTGCTTTTTTTGGAGATTCAGATAAAGGAAATCTTAAGGACTTAGTTAAATGGGGGAGAAGACAGGCAAAAGTAGAGCTTGAATTTGAAACAAAAGACGGACTTTATAAAGTAATAAAAGAAATAAATAAAACAGGAAAAAATGTAAATACAAATTCAGAAATTTATATATATGAAAATGGCAGATTTAGACCGTATTATCAAAAAGAGGTAAATAAAGTTCTTCCAAAAATAACAAGACTGACTAAAAAAACATTCTTTACATCGGTCTTAATAAAACAAGGTGAAATAGAAGGGATTCTTAGAGAAAAACCATCTGAAAGAAAAAAAATCATAGAAGACCTTTTAAACATAAACCTTTACAGAAAAATTCAAGACCAGTTTAAAGAAAATCAAAAAAGAGTAAAAACAAGATTAGATATCTTGCAGGAAGATGTTCTAAAAATTGATAAAAATCAGATTCAGCAGTATCTTGAAGAACTAAACAATCAATTAGAGCATTTATCAAAAGATTATGAAAACCTAAACCAAAAGCTAAACAATATCAAGCAAAAGTTAAAAGAAATAGAGAACCAAGAGAAACAAGCTTCATACTTACAATCAGAAATTGGAAAGTTAGAAGAAAGTATAAAAAACATAAAAGCAAATATTGAAAATTATGAAAATCAGCTAAAAGAGATTGAAAGTTTAAAGACTAAGTTTTCAGAATTGGAAAGTAAATTTAACCAACTTGAAAATCTTGAAAAGACAAATCAATTTCTTAGCCAAATAGAAAAGTTAATCATTACAAAAGAAAGTAAAGAAGAATCAATTAAACAGTTTAAAGAAGATTTAAAATTTTTAGAAAGCTTTAAAGACAAGGCTAAAGAGTTTGAAGAAAAACAAAACTCTCTAAAGCAGATTGAATCAAAATTAACTGAATTAAACCAAATTAAAGGTGAAATCTCACAGCTAAACAAACAAATTGAGAAGATAAATTTAGATATTCAAAAAAAGAAACAAGAATATACAGCAATTGTAGATAATCTAACTAAGATATATCAAAAATTCCAGACTTTAAAACTAAATCCTTTGATGATAAAAGAGTATAAAGAAGCTAACAAATCAAAACTTCAGCAGTTAGAAAAAAAGATAAAAGAGTTGGAAGATAAATTAAGCCAAGTTAGAACTGAAGGTAAGGCTTTAAGGGAAAGTTTAGAAAGTATCCAGAAGCTGGAAGGAAAATGTCCAACCTGTCTAAGAACGATAGAAGAACATCAGAAGGAAGAGTTAATTAAAGAACTTCAACCAGTGATTGAAGTAAAAAGAAAAGAGTATAAAGAGTTGGACGAAAAACTAAAATCTTTAAAGGAAGAAAAGGAAAAGCAAGATAAAATAAAAGAGTTATTAACCGAATTAGAGCCAATTTATAAATCAATAAAAGAAAAAGAAGATGAATTAAAACAAGCAAAAGAAAAACTTAGCATTTTTACTCATAAGCTAAAAAATGAAGAAAATTTAAGGAAACAGAAAGAAGAAATTGACCAGTTTATAAAAGAACATCAAAAATATTATGGAGTTTTTAAAAATCTACAATCAAAAAATATTCAAGAAAGCTATGAAAATCTAAATAAAGAAATTAAAGAACTTTCAGAGAAGATAAACAGCCTATTAAAACAGATAGATTTTTCTACATCGTCAAAAGAAGAGATTGAAATTAAGCTAAGAGAAACAAAAGAGAAAATTGAAGAATTAAAGCCATTTAGAGAAGAGTATTTAAAAGCAAAACAAAAAATTGAAGAAGAAAATAAAATTAAAGAAAATGAAAAAAAATTTGAAGCAGAGCTTGAAAATAAAAATAAAAAACTTTTAGAACTAAGAGAAAAGTTAGATAAAATAGAGTTAGACAAGCTATTAAAAGATAAAGAATTTCTTAAAAAAGAAGAAGATAATTATCAAAAAGAGCTTTTGGAGCTGTCTGGAAAAATAGGTAGCTTGAAGAATGAAATTAATAATTATGAAAAATCTATCGAAGAGCTAAAAAGTAAAGAGCAAGAGATAGAAACTTTAAAAATAAAGCTTAAGAAATACGATAAAGCCATAGAATCTATAGATTATGTATGTAAAGTGCTTGAAGAAAAAGCATTATACTTACTGCCTAAGTATACAGAAGAGCTTTTTGAAAAGTTTGGATTTACTCAATTTTCAAGACTAAGATTTACAGAAAAATATGATATTATCTTTGATGCTTTAGAGGTTGGAGCAAGTAATATAGAGGTTCACAGCGAAGCTTTAAGCGGTGGACAAAGAATAGCACTTGCAATAGCGTTAAGATTGGCAATAGCAAGACTTTTTAATGAAAAGACAGACTTTTTAATCTTAGATGAGCCGACCATTCATTTAGACCAAGAAAGAAAGAGAGAACTTATAGGTTTACTTGGAGATTTTAAAGAAAAAAATTTTTTAAGACAATTAATAGTTATAACTCATGATGAGGAGGTAGAAGATAGAGCTGATTTAATATATAAAGTTAATAAGGGTAGAGTAGAGGTAGTAGAATGAAAAGGGTTTTTTTAATAATGATTTTTGCTTTTTTGGCATCTTGTGGCGACTATTCTTCTAATTACGTAATTCCTTTATACTCCTATCCAGTTGGACAATATCAACCAGAATGGGAAAAATTATATAATTTAAATACATCTAGCATTGTCTATGTAATAATCAATCCAAACAATGGTCCAGGGAATGCAGTAGATGCTAACTATTTAGATGCAATCAATAAGTTAAAAGCAAAAGGCTTTTATGTTATTGGATATGTTTATACAAGATATGGAAAAAGAAGCCTTTCCAGTGTCACAAATGACATAAATAAATGGCTTTCACTATATGGGACTAATAAAATAGATGGATTTTTTATCGATGAGGTTTCTAACAGTATTAAAAAATATTCTTACTACAATAGTATTTATACATATGTTAATTCAAAAGGTAAGCTTGTAATACTAAATCCTGGTACTAACGTAGATATAAAGTTTTTTAACATAAGCGACAAAATAGTAGTTTTTGAAAGTAACGAAAAGGATTTTGAAGCTTTTCAATATAATAACTACAACTCTATAAATTCCGATAGAGTTTGTAGCATAGTTTATAACACTCCTGCTGATAAAGTGTATTTTGTAAAAGACAAAATGCTTAAAAATAATAGTAATTGTGAATATATAACCAATAAAGCTGGCAATTGGCAAAGTAGAGATAGTGCATATTTTTATTTAAGTCCTTATCTTAATTGAGACTTGAAATTTGAGACTTATTGCACATTACCTATGCATAATGAACTCATAGAGTTAAACCTGTATATTTTACCTAAAACCGTTGAGTTTTTATATTTTGCTATAATACTACTAATAAAAAATTAGGAGGTAAAAATATGTTAATTAAGTTAAAAAAATCAGGAATAGCAATTACATTAGCAGGTTATATGACTTTATTATCAACCTCTTCAGCTCCGGCTGCAATGGTTGATAGTATTTTCTCAGAAAACCAGAATCAAGTTATAAACCAAAGAGAAGAAGAAATTAACAAAATTCAAAAGGCATTGGAGAATAAGCTTGTTAAAGAAAAACTGAAAGCATATGGATTGACGGATGAAGAAGTTAAAGAAAAATTATCAAAAATGTCGGATGATCAAATTCATATGTTAGCTCAAGCTTCTGATAAGGTTTTAGCTGGCGGTGATGCAATTGGTACAGTAATAGGAGTTCTTATTATTGTTTTATTGGTAGTTATTATATTAAAACTTTTAAACAAAGAGATAATTATAAGATAATCCTATGAATGATCAAAAAAATTTGTTTATTTCTTTTTTACTCTTCTCTCTCTTACGGGGAAGAGGTTTTAAATGTACCTTTTGAAAAACAAAAAAGTGAATTTTGTGGTCCAGCTTCTTTATCATCAGTAATAAGATATTATGGGCAAGATATATCTCAAGAAGAAATTGCAAAATCAGTATATTTAAGAAATCTAAAAGGTGCATTAATTACAGATTTAGAAAACTTTGCTAAAGAAAAAGGGTTTAAGACTATTCTTAAAAAATCTGAAATAGATGAAATTAAGAAATTTATAGACGAAAGAAAGCCGGTAATTGCATTATTGGATTATGGTTATTTATTTGTTACAAAGCCTCATTATGTTGTTATAATAGGTTATAATAACAATGGATTTATTATTAATGATGGATATGAAAAGAAAAAAAATATATCTTATGGAGAATTTTTAGGTAAATGGAAAAAATTAGGAAAAGTAATTTTAGTAGTTTATCAAGAATAATATTGTTTAGTATCTCGTGCTTTTTGCTTTATTCTTGTTCACTTCCAAAGATTATAGTATACAATGACCCATTATCAGCCAAAGAACATAACGACCTTGGAGTTGTTTATTACAAAAAAGGAGAATACGATTTAGCAGAAAAAGAATTTTTAAAAGCTTTAAAGAAAGATAGAAATTTTTATTTAGCATACTTTAACCTTGGTAATCTTTATTACAAGAAAGGTGATATAGAAAAATCTATAGAAATTTTTAAAAAAACTTTAGAGATAAATAAAAATGACGATATTTTAAATAACTTAACATATGTATTTTTGGAAATAAGGGATTGTAAGAACGCAAAATATTATTTAGACCAGATTAAAAACATAGAAATCAAGCCAGAATATAAAGATACCTATGAAAAATATTTAAAAATTTGCAGTAGTACTCAAAATGAATGATAAGTGATTAGTTAAGGTTGATGTAAAAAATACCTACTAATCTCTCTCACTTCTCACGCTAAATCTATCTGTTTCGAACCCTGTCTTAATATTTTTATTTTTGAGTTTTCAACCTTAACTATTGTTGATGGGATATTTGTCTCAGACTTTCCTCTATCTATGTATAAATCTACTTTGGCTTTAAAGTACTCTATTGCTTTATTTATATCTTCAGCCGGTGTTAGACCGGATGGATTTGTGCTTGGTGCTACTATTGGAGTATCTAATTTGTTTAAAAAGCTTAGAAATTCTGGATCATCCGGAATTCTAAATGCTAAAGTTTTTGTTCCTCTGTGTAAGTATTTAAGCTCGTTATTTGGATCATTAACATCAAAAATTACAGTGATTCCTTTAAGATTTAAAATTTTTTCAGCTTGTGGATTTTCTTTAACTTTAAATTTTTTTAAAAATTTGGTATTTGGAATTAAGATTATAAATGGCTTATTTTTTTCTCTTTCTTTGATTACATAAATTTTTTCTACAGCTTCTTTATCTAAAGCATTAGCAAGAATTCCGTAAATAGTGTCTGTTTTAGTAATTACTACTCCACCGTTTTTTATTACATCAATAGCATCATCTAATTTTGTTGAAATGTTAATATTCATGTTCTTTGCTTGGAAAATCGCCCTTTAAAACTTCACCTTTAAACTGTGAAAGTGCTTGTTTTATAAGATTTCCCGCTTCTAAGTATCTTTTTACAAATTTTGGAGTTTTTGGAAAGATTCCTATCAAATCATGAAAAACTAAAACTTGTCCATCTGTAAACTTCCCGGCTCCTATTCCAATGGTTGGAATTTTCAAACTTTCTGCTATTTCCTTAGCAAGGTCTGATGGAATAGCTTCTAAAACTATCGAAAAACATCCGGCTTCTTGAAGAATTTTAGCATCCTTTTTTATTTTTTCCCTGCTATCTTGAGTTTTACCTTGAACTTTATATCCGCCGAGAATGTTTACAAACTGCGGAGTAAGTCCAAGATGTCCCATCACAGGAATTCCAAGAGATGTTAGCCTTTCTACGGCTTTTGCTATCTGCTCTCCACCTTCAAGTTTGACTGCGTTTGCTCCTGTTTCTTTTAATACCCTTCCGGCATTTTTAACAGTTTCTTCTATGGTTGTATGATAGGTCAAAAACGGCATATCAACGATAATAAATGTATTAGGTGCTCCTCTTCTTACGGCTTTTGTATGATAAATCATCTCATCTAAGCTAACAGGCAAGGTGGAATCATTCCCTTGAACTACCATAGACAAAGAGTCTCCAACAAGAATAGCATCTATTCCAGCCTCTTCGCATAATTTGGCAGACCAGTAGTCGTAAGTTGAGATAACAGTTATTTTCTTATTTTCTTCCTTGGCTTTAAAAAACTCATTTATTGATTTCATAAAAGCTCCAGTCTTTGTAATTTTGCTTTAAACTCTTCTAAACTCTCAGATTTTACAACTTCTAAAAGCAAAGCTTCTAATTTATTTAGATCATTTATTTTCTTGATTTTACTGTTAATTGTTTTACTTAATTTTCCAAATTTTGTCTCTAAAACTTTAATTATATCTTCTTGTTTTGCTTTAATAAGACCTTCTCGTAAACCTTTCTGCAATCCTTCTTTAATTCCTTTCTGCATACCTTTTTGTAAACCTTCTTTTAGACCTTTCTTTAAGCCTTTCTTTAAATCTTTCTCAATCCCCCTTCTCAATAGCTTCCCTCTCAGCTTCTCTTAGCAAGTCTCCGATCAATGGTAAATCTTCTATTAAATCTCTTCTTATTCTTATGGTTATTGGCATTTTTATTTCCTCCCTATCTATCAATCTTTGAAATTCTTTTTTCAATTTAGGTCTCAGTCCAAGGATTAGCAATATTCCTCTAATCCAATCAGCTCTTTTTACATCATCTAATGTAGATAATTTAGTTTTTAATTTTTCTAAAAGTCTTTCTTTGTTTTTTAGATTACACAAAAAGCCTAAAACGATTGAGTCTATATCATCTTCCTTTATAATATCCTGACATGGTATTTGTTTTATATCAATCAAATTGTATCTATAAATTAAATCTTTTTCCGATATTTCGGATTTCATCGTACATTTTTTCTCGCCTAAGTAAATGACAAATTGGATAATATTATTTGTTTTAAACTTCCTTGTTATTTCAAATCTGTATTCAAGCATTCTATAGTGCATATATTTATGGTTTGTTGATTGTAGCTCTATTAGCTCTTTTAATACATCTCTAACTGTTATATCAAATATCTGTTTTGACATTGACAATATTCCAAAAAATTTTTAAGATTTGCTATATTACTATGTTGCTCTTGTGATAAATATATTATTTTTGTCATCATGCGATCGGTAAAGTATCTCTGCCATTAACTCTCACTTGTTCACTATATGGGCAATTCATGTATTGCCTCTACTAACTTTCCGACTTTTTAAAAGAAGAGATCCTTCGGACTAAAGTCCTCAGGATGACGTGAAAAGGTAAACTTATTCTACACATATATTATACAGCTTACAGTATTTAGAACATTCTTGATTTGACATTATAAATTACATGCGTTTGTATCAATCTTTATTTCACTTTTATCTTTTGGTATTCCTACATTTTCTCTAAGCTGACCATTTCCAAACACTATAAATTTAGGAATAGTTAACTCTTTTAATGCCATTGGTCCTCTTGCATGAATTTTGTCAGTTGAAATTCCCATCTCTGCACCAAGCCCAAACTCATTTCCATCTGTAAATCTTGTAGATGCATTAATATAAACAGCTGCACTGTCTACTTCTTGGATAAACTTCATTCCTTTTGTATAGTTTTCTGTAACTATTGCGTCTGAATGGTGAGAACCATACTTTTCTATAAAGTCTATTGCCTCATCTAAGCTATCTACTACTTTTACAGCTATTATCAAGTCTAAAAACTCTTCATAATAATCCTCTTCTTTTACTGGAACTATTTCTGTATCTTTTGCTTTTGGATGGTTTATAAGCAGATTATAGCTGTATTCATCACATCTCATTTCAACACCTGCTTTTCCGAAGTAGTAGGCAATCTCCGGCAGGAATTTATCTGCGATTTTTCTATGAACCACAAGATTTTCTATAGCATTACATACAGATGGTCTTTGCACTTTTGCATTGTAAGCAATGTTTAAAGCCTTTTCCATGTCTGCTTCATCATCAACATAAAGATTGCAAACACCTTTATAATGCTTGATTACTGGGATTTTTGAATTTTCTGCCACTGCTCTGATTAAGCTTTCACCACCTCTTGGAATTGCCACATCTATTAATCCTTCAAGCTTCAATAGATGGTTTACAACTTCCCTATCTGTTGTATCTACAAACTGGACTGCTTCCTCCGGAAAGCAAGTCTCTCTGCAAGCTTGTTTGATTATATCAACCAATATCCTGTTTGAATTGATTGTTTCACTTCCACCTTTTAAGATTACTGCGTTTGAAGATTTCATACACAGAGATGCAGCTTCTATTGTAACGTTTGGTCTTGCTTCGTATATAATCAAAATCACTCCAAGCGGCACTCTCATTTGACCAACTTTTAAGCCGTTTGGTCTTGTCCACATATTAATTATCTCACCTACCGGGTCTGGCAATGCTGCAACATCTTTTAAAACCTGAACCATCTGATTTATTCTTTTATCATCTAAAGCAAGTCTATCAAGCAAAGCTTTTGAATATCCTTTCTTTTCAGCAAGTTCTAAATCTTTTTTATTCTCTTCTATGATTTGGCTTTTTCTTTCTAATAGCAATTCTGCTGTCCTTAGTAAAGCATAATTTTTTGTTTTTGTAGTTAATGACGATAATTTTCTTACTGTGTTTTTTGCTTTTTTTGCGATACTTTCTGCATACTGTCTAATGTCCATCTTTCTACTCCTTTTTGAATTTCTTTTAAACTTTCTTTGATGGATTCTGATTCTAAGTGAGATACGACTCTTTCTATTATTGATTCTGTTTTTGATTCTGTTTTTTTTATATTTCTTGATTTTCTTATTATACCGCTTGCCAAAAATCCATACAATACTCTTTTTACTAACAGCTCACTGTCTTCATACAGCTTTTTAATATTCTCTTCATCATTTATATTTAAAATATTTTCATCTTTTAGGATTCTATTAAAATGAATTTTAGCGATAATATCGCTTACTTTATTTTTTCCATCTACAAGAGTCAATATCTCTCTTTCTTGACTGCTAAGATCTGCTAATTTTGACAGTTCTTGAGCTTTTTCTGTTTTTTCAAAAATCAGTCCAAGGTCTGTAATTTTTCTGTTTACTTCTTCTAAGGTTAAATTTCTTGAAAGTAGAATGATGAGCTTTTCTGTATTGATTAACGGCTTTATGTCTTCAGAGTATTTTATAAAACCTGATGTTATAGAAAACTTACCTTCTTTAAATTTTAAGATTATAGGCAGTAAGGTTGCGAAATTTTTAAAAATATCTTGTTTTGAAATTTTGTCTCTTTTTAAAACAGATGCAAAATCTAAATCCATGTAAAGAAAAAAGCTTCGTTTAACCTTTCTTACATAGACAGGATCGCCGCCTTTAAAGTATATTCCATATACATTGTTGTTATTTTCGATAGCTAAAATACAGCTCTTTTCTCTTTTTTTGATGATTTGAAATATATCTATGAGACTAAATGTTTTTAGATTACCGTTATTAATCATGTTACCACCTCTTAATATTGGATATAATAAATTATATCATCAAAAGTGGTATAATTATTTAATTGTAATTTAGAGAGGTGAAGTTAAAATGTCTTTTCAGTTTACAGAAGAGCAAATTAAGAGATACAGCAGGCATATAATACTTCCGGAAGTTGGTGGTGTAGGTCAAAAGAGGCTTTTAGATACTAAGGTGCTTGTTATCGGTGCTGGTGGACTTGGTTCTCCATCTTTATACTATTTAGCAGCTGCAGGGGTTGGAACAATCGGAATAGTTGATTTTGATGTTGTAGATTTTTCTAACTTACAAAGACAGATATTACACAACACTTCAAGAGTTGGTATTCCAAAGGTAGAATCTGCAAAGATGACAATAGAAGCATTAAATCCTGACGTAAAAGTAATTCCTTACAATCAAAAGATTGATAAATCAAATGTTTTAGATATTATAAAAGATTATGACATTGTTTTAGATGGTTCGGATAACTTTCCAACAAGATTTTTGGTTAATGATGCATGTTATATGCTTGGAAAACCTTTGGTATCTGCTGCAATACTTAGATTTGAAGGTCAGCTTACAACCTTTGATTACAGAAATAAAGAAACTTCGCCATGTTATAGATGTCTATTTCCTGAGCCACCACCACCGGGTTTAGTACCAAGCTGTCAAGAGGCTGGTTTACTTGGTGTAGTAGGTGGAATCATGGGAACTCTTCAAGCAAATGAAGCATTAAAGCTTATTCTTGGAATTGGCGAGCCTTTGGTTGGTAAGCTATTAGTATTTGATGCTTTAACGACAGAGTTTAGAATAGTAAAATTAAGAAAAGATAAAAAGTGTAGTCTATGCGGTGAAAATCCAACAATAAAAGAGCTTATAGAGTACGACCAAACTTGCGAAGTTCATTTTTAGAGGTGAGATATGCAGATAGATAGAGAGCTTGATTTAAAAGGCGAGGTTTGCCCGTTTACCTTTGTAAAAAGTAAGCTAATTATTGAACAGATGGATAAAGGTCAAGTTTTAAGAGTTATTTTAGATTACAAGCCATCGGTTGAAAATGTACCAAAAAGCATGGAAATGGAAGGTCAAGAAGTTTTAGCTGTAAATCAAATTGGTGAAAACCTTTGGGAAGTATTGGTGAGAAAGGTAAAATGAAATTACTTTTAATAATGACAAACAATCCTTACTCAGCAGATTTCAATACCTTAGTAAAATTTGCAAGAGCTGGATTAAAAAGAAACGATAAAGTGAGCATATTTTTTATGGCAAATGGAACCTACTGTTTACTTCATGATGATGTTAAAAAGTTGGCAGAAGAGGGAGCAAAGATATACTACTGTGCCCATAATGCTAACCAAAGAAAGATTGAGCCACAACCCTGGGCTGAAAGTAGTAGTATGTATGGACTTTCTAAGCTCATTTCTGAAAATGAAAAAGTTATAAGCTTATCTTAGGATGTAAAAATGGCAAAGAAAAAAGTTGTAAGCTTGATAAAATCAAATCCGTTTGGTTGGAAAACTTTTGAGGCGTTAAGGCAAGCTGTAGGAATGGCTATGGATCATAAAGTTTACGTAATCTTTATAAAAGATGGCGTGTTTGCTCTAACAGATTGGAAGCCGGAAATGATCGGCGTTCCTTCTTCTGATAAATCTATAGAAGCCCTTGGTATGCTAAATGCAACCATTATAGCTGAAAAAGAGTCTTTAAGCGAAAGAGGAATTATAAAGCTAAAAGAATTTCCTGCAGAAATACAGATAAAAACAAAAGATGAGATTTGTCAAATCCTTAAATCTGCAGAGGTAGTGCTAACATGGTAGATACAGTATTCTTAATAAAAAAACCTGCAGATTTTCCAATCTTAGATATTATCGGAGATAACGACGTTTTAATCTTAATCCAAGATGGTGTTCTTAGACAGCCTTCCATTGATAATTGGTATGCTTACAAAGATGATGTGATAGCAAGAGGAATTAAGATTCAAGAAAGTAAACTTCTTGAATATGAAGAGATATTAAATCTCATAGAAAAATCAAACAAGGTGGTTGTTTGGTAAAACTTGCCATATCTCTTGGTGACCCATCAGGGATAAATTCAGAAATTCTTCTTAAAGCTTTAGATAAACTTCCAAAAAGAAACATTTCATACATCATCTACGGCTCAAAAAAAGCTTTAGAAAAGGCAAAAAAACTAACAGGTTTAGGTTTAAACATAAAAGAGATGAAATCTATAAACGACGTTGTAAAATCCGGAATATATCTCATAAATCTTTATGATTTAGATGTTGAGTTTGGAAGCCCTTCTAAAGAAACCGGAAAAGCTTCTGTCATTTATCTTGAAAATGCAGTTAAAGATGTTTTAGAAAAGAAAGCAGATGCTTTGATTACTCTTCCTATTTCTAAGCAGTGGATTATGGAAAGTGGCTTTCCTTATGCAGGACACACAGATTATTTAGCACAAATGAGCAGTGCTAAAGAGTATGCAATGGTCTTAATGTGTAAAAAGTTAAAAGTAGCCCTCATTACAACCCATATTCCACTAAAAGATGTTTCAAGTCAAATTACCAAGGAAAAGATAATTTCAAAGGTAAGACTTATAAACAGAGAGTTTAAAGAAAAGTTTGGCATTTCTAAGCCAAAAATTGCAATTCTTGGACTAAATCCCCATGCATCTGACAATGGAAATATAGGCAATGAAGAGCTAAATATCATTTTTCCGGCTGTAAAAACATTAAGGGAAGATAGTATTGAGATCACAAACCCTTTATCTCCGGATACTGCATTTAATAGGTATAAAGATTTTGATATTTATGTTGCAATGTATCACGACCAAGGATTGATTCCTTTAAAACTTCTTTGTTTTAGAAAAGCTGTAAATATAACTCTTGGACTTCCTTTTATAAGAACATCTCCTGACCATGGAACAGGTTATGATATTGCAGGTAGAAACATAGCAGACCCATCATCTACAATAGAAGCTGTAAAGCTGGCTATTTCTTTGAGTAAATTGCAAATTAATAGATAAGAAGTTTTACAACAGCAGATTAGAAAATTTTCTTATTCGTCAAGTTAGTCAAGTGCTTTTTTTAGAGACTGCTTGCATAAATCAGATTGTCATTGTGAGCGTAAGCAAAAGAATCTCATATTTTTTTTCAAATCAAAAGAGGACATCTTTCGGACTAAAGTCCTCATGGATGACAAAGAAAGGTAAGCTTAGAAGAATTCTGAAACAGCCTTAAAGCTGTCGTGATTTTAAGATACTATCTTAATCCACCACACGGTTCAGATTTAACTCAACTTTCTTGGTAATTCTCTGTTTGTATCTACCAATATTACTTTATAACCCACACGGTTCAGATGTAACTATAGAGTTGCCAATGAAAAACTGCCTGATATCAGACTTTATAACCCACACGGTTCAGATGTAACTCTTGCGAAAGGCTTGATATTTTTAGACAGATTTAAAGCTTTATAACCCACACGGTTCAGATGTAACTAAGAGTAGGAAACTGGTTTATCGAGATTGAATTAACTTTATAACCCACACGGTTCAGATGTAACTCTGTATGATGAAGCTGAGTCTTCTCTCAGCTTCGTTGCTTTATAACCCACACGGTTCAGATGTAACACAAGCAAGAAATAGACTATTAAGAGACGAAACGTTCTTTATAACCCACACGGTTCAGATGTAACGACAGCGATTGCTGTGATGAGCCAGTAGACATTCTTCTACTTTATAACCCACACGGTTCAGATGTAACTTAAAAGATTTTTTCTTTTTAAAATTTAAATTTAAGCTTTATAACCCACACGGTTCAGATGTAACTATTTTAACGATTATGATCCTGATTTATTAGAGTTTCTTTATAACCCACACGGTTCAGATGTAACAGGTTATTACTTAGCAAAAATGAACGGAGTTGACCCCTTTATAACCCACACGGTTCAGATGTAACTTATGATAGAAACTCGATAGTTATCTCTTCATATTTGCTTTATAACCCACACGGTTCAGATGTAACCAGAAGTTGTTTATAGCGCTTGGTTAGAAAAACTGACTTTATAACCCACACGGTTCAGATGTAACAAAACCTGAAGATAAAGCAATCATTAATCTTAAAAAGCTTTATAACCCACACGGTTCAGATGTAACCCGTTAAATTTTAACTCAATAATAAAATCGCAGAAACCCTATTCAATTGCCAAGTTGTAAAACATTATACCAAATTTTTAAAAAATCCGCAA
>Ga0081479_110398_pt1 | contig 19879 bp, 9 predicted proteins | sample MamHotmetagenome_FD_70984 | JGI IMG/M metagenome (GOLD analysis project Ga0081479, IMG submission 70984) | Hot spring cone microbial streamer communities from Mammoth Hot Spring (Liberty Cap Streamers), Yellowstone National Park, USA - T=72 v2... | ecosystem: Environmental > Aquatic > Thermal... | reverse complement strand
TTGTGAAGTTGCAGGGTTATCATGAAAACCCCGTTCGAGAAGGCAGGGAAAAGCAAGAAGGCTATTACAATTACTTTATTGGGAATGATCCGAGCAAGTATGCTACGTTTGTGGGACTGTATAAGGAAGCTGTAATTAAGAATGTTTACGACGGGATAGACGTGCGGTATTATTTTGACGGGGGGAAGTTGCGGTATGATTACATTGTTCATCCTGGAGCTGATCCGAAGCAGATAGTATTTAAGTTAGAGGGGAGCGATAAGACCTATGTTGATGAAAGGGGCAATTTAGTTTTCACAACTCGATTTGGAGAGGTATCAATGGCAGGATTGAGGGTTTATCAGGAAAGAGACGGGCAGGAAGTTGCAGCAAGTTTTGTAGATAGGGATGGAGGTTGGAGTATAGAGGTGGGGAATTATGATAAAAGCCAAGCATTAGTGATAGATCCATTGATTTATTCCACCTACATTGGAGGAAGTGGTATTGATTATGGTTTTGGTATAGCCTTAGATGGCAGTGGGAATGCGTATGTAACGGGGTATACAGGGTCAACGAATTATGATACTACTGCAGGAGCATATCAAACGACCAATGGTGGGAGCTTTGATGTATTTGTTACGAAGCTAAATGCTAATGGTAATATACTTATATATTCTACTTACCTTGGAGGAAGTTACTGGGATATTGGTTGGGGTATAGCAGTTGATGGGAGTGGTAATGCGTATGTAACGGGGTTGACATATTCAACGGATTATGATGTTACGGCAGGGGCATATCAAACGACCTTTGGTGGGGCCACTGATGTATTTGTAACGAAGCTGAATGCCAGTGGTAGTGGACTTGTGTATTCTACTTACCTTGGTGGAAGTAATGATGATTATGGTCTTGATATAGCTATAGATGGCAGTGGAAATGCGTATGTAACGGGGTATACATCTTCAGCGAATTTTCATGTTACCACTGGTGCATATCAATCGACTTTTGGTAGTGGGGAGTGGGATGCATTTGTTACGATGCTCAATGCCAGTGGTAGTGAACTTGTGTATTCTACTTACCTTGGTGGAAGTGGTGATGATTATGGTGAAGGTATAGCGGTTGATGCGACTGGTAATGCGTATGTAACGGGGTTCACCAAGTCAGCGAATTTTCCTATTACGGCAGGGGCATATCAAACGACTCATGGTGGGGGCTATTATGATGTATTTGTAACGAAGCTAAATGCTAATGGTAGTGGACTTATATATTCTACATACCTTGGTGGAAGTAATGAAGATGAAGGTTATGATATAGCCGTTGATGGGACTGGTAATGCGTATGTAACGGGGGAGACATTTTCACCGGATTATGATACTACGGCAGAGGCATATCAAACGACCTTTGGTGGGAGCAAAGATGTATTTGTAACCAAACTAAATGCTAATGGTAGTGGACTTATATATTCTACATACCTTGGTGGAAGTAATGAAGATGAAGGTTATGGTATAGCCGTTGATGGGACTGGTAATGCGTATGTAACGGGGTTCACCAAGTCAGCTAATTTTCCTATTACTGCAGGGGCATATCAAACGACAGTTAGTTTTGCCAACTATGATGTATTTGTATTGAAGCTGAATGCTAATGGTAGTGGACTTGTGTATTCTACATACCTTGGTGGAAGTAATGATGATAATGGTCGAGGTATAGCCGTTGATGGGAGTGGGAATGCGTATGTAACGGGGGAGACACGGTCAGCGGATTATGATACTACGGCAGGGGCATATCAAACGACCCATGGTGGGAACGCTGATGTATTTGTAACGAAGCTGAATGCCAATGGTAATGGACTTATGTATTCTACTTTCCTTGGTGGAAGTGGTTATGATTTTGGTAATGATATAGCCGTTGATGGCAGTGGGAATGCGTATGTAACGGGGTATACAGGGTCAACGGATTATGATATTACGGCAGGAGCATATCAAACGACCCATGGTGGTGGGTTCTATGATGTAATTGTAACGAAATTATGTCTTGTTGGCATTAGTTTAACTTCAGGAGTGGGTTCAGATGATCAAACGGTATGTATGAACAGTTCTATCATGCCCATTACATACAGTTCTTCTGGAGCAACGGGGGCTACTTTTAGCGGTTTGCCTGCAGGTGTTACAGGAAATTATTCTAATGGTAACATTACCATAAGCGGAGCACCTACTGAATCTGGAACATTTAATTATACAATAACGCTTACGGGAGGTAGCTGCACGGTAACGGATTCAGGAACAATCATAGTTAATCCCCTTCCTACGGTAAGTGCGACGGCATTACCAGCTACGATATGTTCGGGAGATAGTTCGATGCTTACAGGGTCGGGAGCTTCGACGTATAGTTGGAGTACTGGGCAAAATACAAGTTCAATAAGTGTAACACCTGATTCTACGACCACGTATACGGTAATAGGTACGGATACTAATGGTTGCTCGAATACAGCAACGGTAACGGTGACGGTAAATGCTTTACCTACTGTGTCAGCTAGTGCAACACCAGCAAGCATTTGTCAAGGGGATGAAAGCACACTTAGTGCAAGTGGGGCAAGCAGTTATACATGGGATCAAGGTCTTGGAGTAGGGCAGACGCAAAACGTTAGTCCAACAAGTACAACAACATACACGGTGACGGGGACGGATGCGAATGGTTGTACAAATACGGCAACGGTAACGGTGACGGTAAATCCGAACAATACGATAACGTTGATTGCTGGTCAAGATAATCAAACTGTTTGTGTGAACAAACCTATTGATAGTATTAAATATAGTTCTTCTGGAGCAACAGGGGCAACTTTTAGTGGTTTACCATTAGGGGTTACGGCAAGTTATTATAATGGCTACATTATCATAAGCGGAACACCAACACAAACAGGAACTTTTAACTACACAGTGACTTTAATGGGAGGATGTGGTAATGTAACAGCTAGTGGTAAGATTGTAGTTAACGCTTGCTCTGGTATTGAATCCATGACAGAAGAGGGTGGCTGGAGCATATATCCTAATCCATCGACGGGGAACTTTACTTTGCAAAGTGAGCGGAAAGGAATATTTGAGTTGATGGATGTTTGTGGAAAAGTTCTTGAGGTTCTTAACGTAGAAAGTCCTAAAGAACAAATTGAAGTCAACTTATCGAAAGGTATATACTTTATCCGAGAAAAAGAAACAGGCTTTACGCAAAAGCTAGTGATAGAATAAAAACCAACATTAAATTTTCACTTGCAAGGAGCCGGTAAGTGTTGCTTATCGGCTCTTTGTTTATGTCATGGTTTATAGTTTTTTGATAGAGAAGTATTTTATACATGGGAATTAAATTCGGTATGTAAGAGTTTTACTAACTATCACGGAACTTTATAAAATGAGCTGACCATTTCAAAGTTTTTTTGAAAAAAGGAAAAAAATTTTTTATCACTTAAACATTAAACAAATAAAGGACAAGTAAGGTTAGAATAATTAATTTTGTAAAAACTGAATGAAATGCCTGTAGTTTTTAACGATATTGCTGATGTTTATGATTCGTGGTTTGAGACTCCAGAGGGTATAACGGTAAAGGCTTTAGAGTTAGATACGCTCCTTAGAATGGTGGGTGACGTGAAGGGGCGAAAAATGCTTGAGGTAGGTATAGGCACTGGACTTTTTGCTATGGAGTTTCGGGCAAGGGGGGCGGAAGTGGTAGGCATTGATCCTGCTCCTCGCATGGTTGAGATTGCACGCTTACGTGGCTTCGACGCACAAATAGCTTATGGCGAAAATTTACCTTTCCCGGATGATAGTTTTGATATAGTTTTTTCTATGACAGCTATGGAAAATTCTCATGATCCGAAAAAATTTTTATCTGAAATGGTTCGAGTTACAAAAAAAGATGGAATAGTGGTGGTGGCAGTTTTAAATTTGCTATCACTTTATGGACTGTATCGAAAACTTTTTGGGTGGAAAAAGCAAAATCTCATTTTTCGAAACATGCACTTTTTCACATGGTGGGAGCTTAAAAAGCTTATGAAAAAGTATGTGCAGCAAGTTGAAATTACATCTTCCGTTTTTTTCCCTCCCAATCCATCAAGTTATTTTCTAAAACATGCTTATGATCTTGAAAAATTCGGGCAGCGTTGGGCAAAACCCATGGGAGCTCTTCTTGTTTCAAGGGGGTTGAAAAAAAACTGTTAATTTTGTTAAAATTTTTTAGGTAAAAATGGAGTGGTTGTTTTTCTCGGGCTTTTTGATTGTGGTTCTTGCAATTCTTTTTATCGATCTGGGAATTTTTGATAAAAATTCTCATAAGCCATCTTTACGAGAGTCGCTTATCTGGATTTCCGTGTGGGTCGGATTAGCTCTTGCTTTTTATATTTTTTTAAGATTCTATGGTCATTTACTTCATGGAATTGATTCGTTTGAAAAATTGTCTGCCATTATCAAAGAGAATGGGCATCCTATTTCCGTGGCTAACCTTAGTTTCGCAGAAGCTCTGGAGATTTATAACAGAAATTTATCGCTCGAATACATCACGGGATATGCGATTGAATATACCCTCTCGTTGGACAATGTTTTCGTAATTTTTATGCTGTTTGTTAGTTTTAATGTAAAGGAAGTTCATTATAAGCGAGTACTTTTCTGGGGCATACTTGGAGCTATTATTTTTCGCTTTTTGTTTATTTTTCTGCTTTCGGCTCTTATTCACAAGTTTGAATGGATGTTTTATGTATTTGGTGCCATTCTTTTTTATTCGGGGATTAAAATGTTTGTAAACCGAAATAAAGAAGAAAAAGTCGATCCACAGCATCATCCTTTGGTTAAATTCGCTTCTAAGTATTTTCATGTTTTTCCTCGTTTTGTAGGAAAAAATTTTTTTGTTAAAAAAAGCAAAAGGTTATATGTAACCCCACTTTTTGTGGTGCTTTTGGTCGTTGAATTTAGCGATATTATTTTTGCTTTAGATTCAATCCCTGCTATTTTTTCAGTTACTAAAGACCCCTATATTGTTTTTTTCTCAAATATTTTTGCCATTTTAGGCTTGCGAACACTTTTCTTTTTGGTTGTTCATTTGATTAATCTGTTTAGATATTTAAAAATAGGCATTTCGTTTTTGTTGATATTTATTGGATTTAAACTCATATTTCATTCCTGGTTGGTGCAAATTGGTTTTACTACGCAACATTCGCTTATGGTGGTTCTTTTCACCTTGATATTAAGTATAGCGGCCTCATTAATCGTTGGATTCAAAGAAGTAAAATAGTAAATGCAAAAAAATTCTTTAATCAGGTGATGGTTTGTGATGTAAGGTAAAACTATTAAAGTTAGCATAATTTAAATATAATACTTGCTTTTTTTGAATTTACTTTAATGTTAAAATGAAAGGCGTTTATTCTTTACATTAAGTTTGAAGCATCTACTTTTTGCATTTGCTTCTAAAATTCAAATGAGTGTTGGATGATAATATTGATGTTATGTTAAACAGAGAAGCATATCATTTTAATTCCGTGTAAAAAAACTTTTTTATTTTTTAAATCCTTATTCTTTCAATTTCAAATGCCATCTTTTTCACTTTCTTTTTTGTAAAAAAATTAAAGAAATTTTAAGTATTGATTTAAATCGTAAAAACATTAAGAAAAATAAATGTTCATTCATGCTCTGTTAAAGAGCTGTAAATTAGTAGAAATTCAATGATGTCAGAAATTGATGTATTTTGTGAAATTTTCAACGCTCAAGATTTTTGCAAAAAATGTATAAGTTTGAGTTTTCACGTAGGATTTTTTATAGCTATTTATGTAAAATGTTTGGAATAATCTTATTGTTGAACAAAAAGATGGTAAAAAGATGTGATTAGGGTTTTAAAACAACGTTTGTCTTACCTCGTGTTCTTTTGTGGTAAATTCTTCATTCGTTCCACTTTGATAAAAGTGTGATCCCACTCTGCCCCACATAGAAACGGGGATTAAAACTAAGTCTTACAGTTGCGCCATTTGATTTTGCTGAAACTCTATCTGATTTTATTGATAAGAAAAATATTCGTTGCTTTTGACACGAAAATTTTTGGCCTCCAAGAACTATTTTTTTATGGCACTAACTGACTTTATTATGCTTCGAGCAGTTGCTTTACAATGAAAAATGATATATAAAAGTTTTTGCAGGTCTTTTTACATTTTAGAAGTCATTTTTTCAATTCCATTTTTTATTTCTTTAAATGAAGTTAAAGTAGTCCTTTGTCCATAAAAAGACCCTGCGAAAAGCAGGGTCTTGGTTGTTAGAAGTCGCGTTCTACATCTTTGTCTCCTCGGCCAGAAAGGTTAATGATGGCCAACATGTTTTTATTTTTTAAAATTTTCATAGCAAGGGCGACAGCGTGACTGGATTCAATAGCGGGAATGATACCTTCGAGAGTTGAAAGCAAACGGAAGGCTTCAATGGCTTCCTGGTCTGTTATAGGATAATATTCAGCTCTACCTGTGTCTTTGAGGTAAGCGTGTTGTGGACTTATGCCAGGATAATCAAGTCCTGCTGCGATTGAATGCGATTCAACAGGTTTGCATTCATCGTCCACGAGGCAGTACGAATAGGTCCCCTGAAAAACTATTGGTTTTCCATAGCTAAGTGTAGCAGCTGTTTTTCGTGGAAAATTTTCTCCGCCACCTTCTGCACCATAAAGTTTTACATGATAATCTTCTAAAAAGGCTGAAAAAAGGCCAATGGCATTACTGCCGCCGCCCGCACAAGCAATTAAAGCATCGGGCAAACGACCTTCCAGAGCTAATATCTGCGCTCGAGCTTCTTGGCCGATGACACTTTGGAAGAAACCTACCATTCGTGGGTAAGGGTCGGGTCCTACTTGTGAGCCCAACAGATAATAAATGTCTGGATGGCTGATGTAATTTTCCAAAGCTTCATCGACGGCATCTTTGAGTGTTTGATTTCCTCGCCTGACGAGCACCACTTCTGCCCCAAGCAGTTGCATGCGTCTTACATTCAGAGCCTGTCGTTTTGCATCTTCGGCTCCCATGAAGATTTTGCATGGAATGCCCACTAGAGCAGCAGCAGTGGCTGTGGCAACTCCATGTTGACCTGCTCCCGTTTCAGCTGCAATTTCTTTGGCTCCTATGTATTTTGCTATGAGAGCCTGTCCAATGGTGTTGTTTATTTTGTGTGAGCCCGTATGATTGAGATCTTCTCGTTTGAGGTAAATTTTGCTACCTATGTGCTTCGATAACTTTTAAGCATAGTAAAGCGGAGAAGGTCGACCTGCATAATGAATTAAAGTAGTGATGAATTCCTTCAAAAACCTAGGATTTCTACTGTACTCATGAAAGGCTTCGCTAATTTTTTTAAAGGCGCCTTTAACACATCGGGGACATAGGCTCCACCTTAGGGCCCATATTGCCCATTGTATTTTGACATTTCTTTAACAGGCTTAACACTTACTTCTTGAAATGGATTGTTCATGCTTGTCATGTTTTTTGCTTTTTAAATTTGGGTGAAACATTGAAAAATGTTGGTTGAAAAGACCATGTGGGTTTGTTGTGTAAGTTTAGATGTCATTGGCTCTGGAGCTTTCTGCCAGAGCCAGATTTTTGGGTTTATGGTTTTTATGTGTTTTACCGGTTTGTTTTTCATGTTTAGTTGATTTGATGTTATAAAACAAAATCGCCGCAAGAACTCCTGCGGCGACCAAGTATTTAAAAATTATTTTTACTTTACATTAACCAGCAGGAACTCCTTCCTCTTGCGTAGCTCCACCACCCATATGAGATATGTTTGTAATACATGCTCAAATTTTTTGCAAAAATATTTAAAATTTTTTATTTGTGAGATGCTTGCAAATTCGTAACTTTGACAACGTATTTTGTCTAATAATACTACTAACACAGGTTGTGAGATGCTTGCAAATTCGTAACTTTGACAACACCAGTATGTAAATGGCTTGCATAAATTCCGTTGTGAGATGCTTACAAATTCGTAACTTTGACAACTCAGGCAAGCTCGAGGGTTACTGCTATCGGGTTGTGAGATGCTTACAAATTCGTAACTTTGATAACCCTTGGTCAACAACGGTATAGCCTCCAGTTGTTGTGAGATGCTTACAAATTCGTAACTTTGACAACCCTTTACCCTTTACCCTGAAGTAGTTGTGAGATGCTTACAAATTCGTAACTTTGACAACTAATTCTCTTATTCTTTGGTTTCATCGTAAGTTGTGAGATGCTTACAAATTCGTAACTTTGACAACCAGCAGATGGTAAGGTTGGTAAATAGAAAGGTTGTGAGATGCTTACAAATTCGTAACTTTGACAACTTTTTTAGCAAAAATAATAAACAAACATTAGTTGTGAGATGCTTACAAATTCGTAACTTTGACAACTTGCTTCATTTTTGACAACTTCGACAAGTGGTTGTGAGATGCTTACAAATTCGTAACTTTGACAACATGGAAGCAAAGCATGTTTTGGATTTTTATGTTGTGAGATGCTTACAAATTCGTAACTTTGACAACTATGCAATTTTACGAGGTGGGGCATCTTCTGTTGTGAGATGCTTACAAATTCGTAACTTTGACAACAAAGCAACAATTTATACATAGTTGCGGCAGGTTGTGAGATGCTTACAAATTCGTAACTTTGACAACGGGCAGAAAATGCAGCCAAAGGGCTTATTTGTTGTGAGATGCTTACAAATTCGTAACTTTGACAACAGTGGGAAGAGTTCTTTTAGTAAATTAATTGTTGTGAGATGCTTACAAATTCGTAACTTTGACAACGAAACAGAAATTCGATATTTTTATAACTTTGTTGTGAGATGCTTACAAATTCGTAACTTTGACAACTCCTGCCACTATATCAGTAACAGGAACGCCGTTGTGAGATGCTTACAAATTCGTAACTTTGACAACTTGTAGCGGGTCAGGTAATTGCGTACATCGGTTGTGAGATGCTTACAAATTCGTAACTTTGACAACAATAATACTCTACCCCCTTTTGCAAATCTCGTTGTGAGATGCTTACAAATTCGTAACTTTGACAACCACTCGGAATTTATGAATTCCATTTACATGTTGTGAGATGCTTACAAATTCGTAACTTTGACAACAATGAATAGCAATGCCGCACAGGATTTCACGTTGTGAGATGCTTACAAATTCGTAACTTTGACAACAATTTGAGATTGAATTTGATGCAGAGCTTTGTTGTGAGATGCTTACAAATTCGTAACTTTGACAACTGGGGGAGTTTGAGGTTGATTTCGATGGCTGTTGTGAGATGCTTACAAATTCGTAACTTTGACAACAGATATGGGAAAAGTAGTAAGAATAGTTGAGTTGTGAGATGCTTACAAATTCGTAACTTTGACAACGAAACTGCCATTTCAAAGTTATCGGTAACAGTTGTGAGATGCTTACAAATTCGTAACTTTGACAACGTGCGATGTGCTTGTGAATGAGGGTTTTTTGTTGTGAGATGCTTACAAATTCGTAACTTTGACAACAAGCAAAGCGTGAAGCCAGGAAACAAAGAAGTTGTGAGATGCTTACAAATTCGTAACTTTGACAACACCTTTTAGCTTAAAATTTATATTCATCGTGTTGTGAGATGCTTACAAATTCGTAACTTTGACAACCGAAAAAAATCGAATTACTCGTACAAGTAAGTTGTGAGATGCTTACAAATTCGTAACTTTGACAACATTTGTCAAGGTCATCGCAGAATTTCTTCAGTTGTGAGATGCTTACAAATTCGTAACTTTGACAACGTGAGCACGATGCGAGAGAATGCAAAGGCTGTTGTGAGATGCTTACAAATTCGTAACTTTGACAACTTCGTAGGCTTTTAGGAGCTAAAAATGCACAGTTGTGAGATGCTTACAAATTCGTAACTTTGACAACCTTTTGCGAATTCATTTGTTGCTTCATTTTGTTGTGAGATGCTTACAAATTCGTAACTTTGACAACTCAACAATCCAAAATTTGGCAACAGGATTGGTTGTGAGATGCTTACAAATTCGTAACTTTGACAACTTAATAACGAAGATGCCGCAAAATATGGTTGTGAGATGCTTACAAATTCGTAACTTTGACAACTGTTTCGTTCATCTTTTAAAACCTCTGGAGGTTGTGAGATGCTTACAAATTCGTAACTTTGACAACCATTCCTAATATCATACAAAATCTTACCAGAGTTGTGAGATGCTTACAAATTCGTAACTTTGACAACTAAAAAATTCTTCAAATTTCTAATTCCAAAGTTGTGAGATGCTTACAAATTCGTAACTTTGACAACGTGGAATTGGTTTGGACATTAGAAAAGCTGGTTGTGAGATGCTTACAAATTCGTAACTTTGACAACTTCATTTGCTTCAGGGCTTCAGGGGCTTCAGTTGTGAGATGCTTACAAATTCGTAACTTTGACAACTGAATGAGGGTTTTTTAGACAAATTAACATGTTGTGAGATGCTTACAAATTCGTAACTTTGACAACATAATTGTAATGGAGTTGTAAACTTCGATAGTTGTGAGATGCTTACAAATTCGTAACTTTGACAACTAAAATTCTGCGAATTAATGGCAAAACATTGTTGTGAGATGCTTACAAATTCGTAACTTTGACAACTGACGAGTATTACTATTTTGAGTATTTAAAGTTGTGAGATGCTTACAAATTCGTAACTTTGACAACTTTTGTAGATGTTGTAAATTTGATGATTGAGTTGTGAGATGCTTACAAATTCGTAACTTTGACAACAAGGCAAGAAGTCAAAAACTCAAAAATCAGTTGTGAGATGCTTACAAATTCGTAACTTTGACAACACAAAATACAAACCCTATGGCTTTTGTCATGTTGTGAGATGCTTACAAATTCGTAACTTTGACAACCATCATTCTCAAAGTTATTTCCAATAATATGTTGTGAGATGCTTACAAATTCGTAACTTTGACAACTGATTACGTTTTGCCAGTGAATTGTAATGGGTTGTGAGATGCTTACAAATTCGTAACTTTGACAACCTTCCTTTTAGGAAGGTTGTTTTTTTCTATGATTCAGGAAAATTTTGGAATGAAAAAAATAACCCCTTCTCCTTTATAAAAGGATGGAGAAGAGGATTTTTTTAATTCTACCAGTTAGAAAAGTTCTAGCTGGACGGAGGGTGGGGGAGGAGCTGTTTTATTTCCGTTGTGAAATACTTTCATCATGCGGAATTGTCGGTCGGTAATAGGAAGGAGAATGATGGACCCTTCGTCAGGCATGAATTGTATTACGCGTTTCATGTGTGCTTCGGCACTTTCCCAGCTAGCACAATGCCGCATATAGAGGGAAAGTTGAACCATGACAAAACCATTTTTTAAAAGGTTTTTTCTAAACTGGTTCATGTTTCGATTCTGCTTTTTGGTAATGGTTGGCAAATCATAAAAAACTACTACCCACATATTGCGATATTCATTTAATCTGTGATTTTCCATACGAACTTAAATTGGGTAATTGCAACTTTTTATTTTCTCCGGCAAGGCATTTTTGTAACGATTGAGCCGAAATAAGCAGAGCATTTAGCAAAGGTCTTGTTTCTTTTTTTATTTCACAATCTACATATAGTATACGAAGTAATTGGGCCTTGATTTCTCGGGTTAAATTTTCTTGAAGTCCGTGAGTTTGAATGAGTTGGTAAACATGAAGATCGACAAAAGGCCGATAGGGTTCCATTAAGTCGTCGGCAAGACAAAATGCGTTGCTTCTGTGATGATGGTGTAGGCCAACCATGGGTAGTAAGCCAACTTCAATGAGACTTCGTGCCGTAGCTGCCCTTAATATGGCATAAGTATAATTGAGATAATTGTTTGGAGGAGCACCGTCAGGGTCGCGCTGAAAGGATTGTAGCATATGAAAAAGTGTAGGCCAGTATTGACTCGAAGCTATGCCTTCGCGGTTGGTGGTGTCTCCACTTTTTACCTCACTAGCAAACTTGCTAAGTAATTTTGCTTTGTCATGAAAACCAAGAAAAGACAATACGGAAGCTTGATTCAAGATTTTTTGTTTAACCAGTTGACTCCAAAGTTGTTTTTTGAGTGGTTCGGATGCCTCGATTTGTGTGGTAAATCGTTCTTGAATGAGCGTATGAGTGTCGTAAGGTAACATGAGAGCCGAAGGCATGTGATTAGTAGCACAGCTAACAAGAATTACATTTTGCTTCATAAGCTCCATTATAAGTGCATGGGTCAAACGAATTTGGGGATGATCGAGTATGATCATCCCCAGGTCTTCAATAGGAAAGGAATGTTCTTTTTCTTCTCCATGTTCGTCAGTAAGTAGCATTTTGAGCTGCAAAAGTTCAAGTCTTAAGCTAGCAGGTTGGCTGATGTAAAGCGTTCGTTTAAGCATGATTATTCAAATTTTATAAGCTCGTAATGATCTATATCTCCTAAAACATTTAGATGAATTTTTATAGGTTTTTTAGATTTGAGAGCTTTTAGACTTGATACTCTTCGGGATTTTTTAGGGTCTAAATCTGCAGTTGTTTTCGTGTGATGAGCAAATAAATAGTATTTTTTTGATAGTTTTTGCACCCTGTAAACAAAAGGCGAAAGTTTATCGTAAGCTTTTTCTGCTATCCATTGTTTGGCTTGTTCATGGTCAAGTTCTAAAATAAAATGTTCGCCGCTTTGCATGCTGAAAAGGAATGTCCATGAAGGGTTAGGCAATGCTTTAGTAAAAGTTTCTGGTAAATCTTTGCCCTTGTCTTTCAATTTTTCTTTTGCTTCTGAAATGAGTTTGGGTAATTGAGCAGGATCGGTAATTATGACCGGAAAGCCATATAATTTGCGTTGCACTGCCTGCCAGAACGTACAAACAAGCTCTTGTAAATTACCTTGCTCATCCCTATAAATTGCGATGTGATGATTATTGTCTGGCATTACATAAGGTGTATTTTCCTTGTTTGGGTAAAGTGGTGTATATTCAAACCATGCTTCTATTCTGACTGAGCGAATGGGAATTTGTTTGTCGGGATTAAAATACAGTACCGACTCTTTACCTTTGTTTGTGTCTTTGCTTATATTGGCAAGAATTTCTTTTACTTTAGCATCTACAACGTTTTTTAGTTTTTTCGTATCTTTGAGGATATTTTCAACAGGAATCTTATAGACAAATTTTGTTTCGTAACATAAAACATATTCAAGTTTATTTTTCTTTTCCTCGTCAACATAGATGGGTTGTTGTTTTAAGGATTTTTTTGCTTTTTTGGCATCGTAGTTATAATCAGCGAGTCTTTTTTCAATGAGTTCACGAAGTTTAGGACTGATGATGTTTTCTAAAATACCAGGATCTTTTTCGTAGTCTGAAAAAATACCTTCAATGGTTTTGCTAATGGGAACTTTAATTTCTCCGTAATAGGTCTCATCATGTAGTTTTCCGCGTGGGGTAAGCACTTTTTGGATTTTACCTGATGGATAAATGTTTTTACTCCAGGTAGCAACTTTTTTTCCAGGTTTTGAAGAAATAAGAATACGTTCAACATGTTTTTTGACCTCGTGGGTTTCAAAAGGTTTTTGGCTAATTAAATATTTTTCGAGTAGGGAAAGTCTATTTTCGTAAGCATCCAGTTTAACTTGAGTGTTTTTTAATTCTTCACGGATTTGTTGTTGAGTTTCTTGGGATGAAAGTGTGTTGATGCGTTGGATGAAACCTTGTTTTGTGCAGGCAATCACAAGAGCATCGATGGCATGATGACGGTGGTCGTCGCGTTTTTTCTTGGTAGGTGTAGTTTGATTTTCAGTGAGATCCTCAGAGTTGCTTTGCGTTTCGTCAGCTATATTGGTTTCTATGCTTTCGTTGGATTCGTCGTCACTTAAAATGTTGTTCCAACCCCACAAGTGACGAAGTTTTCCCGTAACTGCTCCAGAGGTGACTTGTATCTGATTTGCGGTGATGGATTGAAGAATTTCTTTTGCTTTACGCGAAATGTAAGCAGTTTCTCGCAAATCTCGATTGAGAAAATCTTCGGGAATATTCTCGGACGGCATCAAAAGATACTTATGTTTTTTTTCATATTTTTTCTCGTCTATCTTGTAAAGTTTCTCTACTCGTTCAATATAGAGTTTTAAAGCTTCCTCTCCTTTGCTTTTCATGTAATCATAGGCTGTTTGGTTACCTTTGTCTCGATTGCATTGACTGTGTACGAGAATTTTGTTATCCAGCGAGTCATCAAAATAAACTGCCCGAGGAATGATATGGTCAACGTCAATGTTTTCACCTGTGAGAGCTTCTGTTAGACTAAACGGTTTTCCACAATACAGACATATGCCATTTAATTCGCTTGCCTCATTACTAAACTTCTTATTGTCTTTTTTGCTCTTACTTTCTTTTAAATCAACTACATGATAAAGTTTCCATTTTGTTATGTTTTTTCTATTAGGTGGGAGATTATATTCTTTTACTAATTTTTCAGCAATATATTTGTTTGATTCTTCATTTTTTTTAATTTTTTCTAATATTTTTTCTCTTTCTTTTTTGCTAGCTTTAAGTTCACGAGCAAGTTCGATACGGATTTCAAATTGGCCATTTTTGCGTTCTTCAGGTGTGACGAGACCTTCAGCTGGATCAATGATTTGATTTACCACATGAATCAACTGATTGAGGATTTTTTCTACAATGGGCTGACGTAAGCTGTTTTTGGGAAGTAAATCCAACTTATCCTTAATCTCTGGGATGGGTTGAATGCGATATCCAGCTTCTGATTCTGCGTCTTTGAATTGCTTACCTTCCATAAGGTAGGGCAGAAGTTTTCGAATGGCTTTTGCTGATTTGTTGCCATAACCGTCTTTTACAAAATCAATTTCAGCTAGTTTTTGAGCAATTTCTTCGGGTAGATTGAATTTTTTAATAAGGGCTTTTTTACATTCTTCGACGTCGCTAATAGCATAAATGGTGTGCCACAACTGATAAAGAGGTTCTTGGATGATGGTTTCAGCAACAATTTTTTTCTGTTGCACTTCTCCCGTTTCTGGCTGAATAAATTCATAATCGATAATATGCTTTTCAACGTCAAATTGCAAAAGCTGTTGAAACGCTGTTCCTGAAAGTATTTTTTTTAATTTGAGATAAGTTGTATTCCCTGGAATTTTAGAGAAATTGACATATTTATCTGTACCAAGCAATTTTTTAATGTCTGAAGAATTTAGGTCCTTTCCTTCATAAAGTTGAGAAAACAAAGTTTTTTTAACGTCAAGTGAAAGTTTCTCTCCACCAATTTCAATATTATTCAAAACTTCCCAGATTCTTTCATACTGAAAAAGTGGAGAGGATCTAGGTGCTACGCGAGGTCCTATGAAAATGGTTTCCCCATCTTTATTTTTTATCCATTTTCCTTCAAATTCACAGATAGAAACTAATTTTTTTTGTGATTTAAGAGGTCGTTGGTAGAAAATAATTTGATCGCGAAGCTTATGTATAAAATTATCAGTAAGCACCTCGGGGTAAAATTTTTGTTGACACGACATGATGGCATTGTATTCTTCCATGTAGGCTTCACGGGGATAGGTTTGTTCTTTTACGCGATAATGAGGATTTGCTTTGATTTCATCGTAAAATTTTTGTCCAATGGTTTTACCTTCATTCTTTAGTTGTTGAAATTTGCTAAGCATTTCTTTTTGGGTTTTCGTAGCATCTTCATCGCCGAGATCGTGTTTTGAGCCGCTTTTGAAACCTCTTCGTTGGTTGAGATGGTAGAGCACGCGTCCTAGCTCAGTGAGTGAAATTTTTTCAGTTACTGCTTTTGCTCTGAGCTCCCATAGCTGTTCACGAGCTATGTGCAGTAAGTTTTCATCCCACATGCCGTGTTCTTTAAGTTCCTGAAGCAAGTAAGCCCTCCGAAGTTTATAACGAAAATTGTTTCGCCGCATGGTACGGAATTTCCGTCTTTCTTGATTTTTTGTAAAACTTTTCCCTTGTTCAAAAGAATTTTTTTCATCAATGTCCAAAGGGATGATACGGCATCCCATACGAATCACTTCACGACGATTGTCGTCGCTTTCCTTTATGAGAGCCCACCCTATAGAAGTGCTCCCAAGATCTAATCCTAAAATTTTCTTTTCCATACGAAGAAAAATTTTTCCCTTAAAAATAAATAAAAATTTTTTTGGAGTTTTTAAAAAAAGTATTAAATTTGTTGCACGAATTTGTAAGCATCTCACAATAAGGATGATTCCGTTGTGAGAACAGTTGGGTGGGGTAACTCACCCATTTTTTGTTTTCATGCTACCTTCGTTTTGATGATTCCTTTGTGAAAACAGTGGAGTGTGGAAACCCACCCGTTTTTTTCTTTGCTTTGCCTAAAGTGCTTTTAGCAGTACAAAGATTTCTAAGACATGATAAGTTGGCTATCTTATGAGTAGAAAGGTAAGATCATATGGCACGAGAAAGGAATAAGTTGTAGATGATGGCATTTTAATAGTTCTCAGCTTAGCAAAAAGAAACGGAATAATAATCCCGTGTACAGGGGATCGTATGGTTGCTGTATCATTTGTATTTTGCTAAAAAAACGTTTTGTGAATGGGATCCACTAGATAGGATTTTTGCTCAAAAATTTTAAAACTCAGGCAAAATAATTTGGTACTACGGCCAAAGAGATTAAGAGCTCAAAGGATGGGTTAAACCCTAACTCCGAAACATGATAAGTAGTTTAATCCCAATTTTTTTAGAGGTTTATTGCGTGCTGTTATTTTCGATAGATTCCGTTCTACTCCTATTTTTATTTACTTTTATTTGATAAATTAACGATAATCATTCGATGATGTCTTTTGGCGAATACGTGGAATAGTGCTTTTGCCTCTTTCAATCGGCTATATTAAATAAGCAATCATTAGTTATAAAATTAGCCCTAAACCAACATCCCAGTACTTTTTTATTTATCTCTTTGACCCAAAGCAACATAGAACAGGTATTACTTATGTCCCCGTTTATCAGACGATAATACACAGGATATTACATCTGAGCAGAGAAGACATATAAGCGGTGTATTTGCTCATCAAAATTGTGAGCAGAATTTATAATCTTTGGCATTTATTATAACAATTGAGAAAGTGAAATATACGATGCATCCGAAATTACAAACTTGATATTACCTTGTCTCAACAAGCTTAACCTTTGCTACATCCAGTCCATCACCGCTTCACGATTTCTTCCAACAAATTTTAGAATTTTCGAAATCTTTTTTGAGAGATGCTTTTTTGCTACATACTTCAGAGCAGAAATCGTGAGCATGATAATTAGACACTCATTTTACGGAAGATTAATAAACCCATCAACAAGAGTTTTTTTACAACATCATCATTGAAAAAAGATTTTCATCAGTTAATCTTTTGGGATACCTGATTGGAATACCAAAGGTAAACTTTAAAGTTCTTAATATCTACTTTTGGCATTTGAGATGCTTCGTGTCGAAGTAAATCTTGGTTCGCTGCCGTACCTTCGTCTTTTTCTGTAATTTTGTTCACGTTATCTTATCCATTCTCTTTTTTTATTGGCATATAGCACTTCGAATGTGTCCGTGGATACTATCTAATTTTTGTACGTGGTTCTTTAGGGTGTCCCCATTCCAGTAAATATAAGCAATCAATATAGGTCACGCAAAGATATGGAAAATACTAACCATCTAAGTTATTGCTAGCATTTTTCAACTTTTTTAATTGACGTGGTAAATTCTTGCGAGTTAGAGGTTAATCAGTTGTTAATGGTTTATTAATGGGGAAAATGTTTGAAAAGTGACGAAGCAGCATGAAGCTAATTGGTACGTGAAAAAATTTATCCTTTACCACCACTTGGTGAAATGCTTTTGTATCTTTTGAGGTTTACCATTTCGTGCTGGAGTCATACTGGTTTGCAGACTAATTCCCATAGGCTATTTCATCTCTCTCTATCCTACATGGTTTGCTGGAATACGTTCTTTGAAGCCAACGGGTTGTGGAACAGCGAGGTATTCTGGGATATTTACATGATCATTTACTGGAAGCACGTCCGATTTTTAGCGGACAGCCACCTCTCCGATGCCAACATGAAACGCCTGTACATTATGGATTCGACCACTTTATTGCTATTCAAAGCCATACTTAGTGGTGCGCGCCAAATCATCAGGGAGGTGATAAGGGAAGGATAAAAGCTCATACCTTCATCTGTTAACGAAAACGTAGCATGCTTTATCTACTACAACGAAGCAGACCGCATGACCACCTGTTTTCTGAGAAGATACACATTCTGACCTTAGGCTCCATAATCACCTTTGAGAAGGGTTACGTGGACTACGCCCAGTACGAAGTTCTCACCCAGAAAAAGATTAGATACGTAACTCGGCTAATGAATAATGTCCTCTATCAGGCCAGGCAGGAATACGAAATACCCGATGGTGCCGATGCCGGAGTTGTAAGGGACGATGAGAGCCTCTTGTACTACGGGGAAAGCAACCAGGAAAGCATCGTGCTAGAAGGATAGCATACGGAGACAACAAAAACCAAAAACTGTTTGAGTTTATGGCCAACAGCATTGCACTGCCTCCGAAAAAATTCCATGATATACAAAAAGCCCTGACAAATAGAATGTGCTGTTCAAGTAGTATAAGCAGAACTTCCTATTGAGGTATTTCCTGAGCGACAACGACAACGCCACAGGAATACAGATCTGGGTGCATTGCTTGCCAATTTGCTATGACCCTTATTAAGTTTAAGTGCCTGGTAAAGTGTAGATTAGCATTTCCACCTTGGTTTTAGAAGTACGGAAGCAATGAATGAACTACATCAATAGCTACGCCTTCCTTGAAGACAGAGATGGGATTTGGCGTGAGAAAGAACATGCTAAAATACCTATACTCGCTATTACCCGAAATGCATGGGTCCTACTTTTGACACAAATATATTGCTTCTGATTAAGTGATAGCTATGAGCATATCTTTATTGAATTTTTGCTTTACATGCGAATAATGATTTTATTGCTATTTTTGCAAAGATGTATAATAAAAAAAACGCAATATGAAGGTAAGATTTTCTGTGGCTTTCACGTTTATGATGTTGTTCTACAGTATATCTTTGGGAGCACAAGATATTGATGTTTTTAAAAGAACTTTGAATGACCATTTTAATATCCCTCAGTTGCCCGACAGCATGAAATACGAGGAATTCCAAATCCTTTCTACCGATTTAAGACTAATGGACGCTGCTGAAGCCATAATCGTGCCTGGTTTACTTCATTTTAAAATCAAAGAAAATACTTTGGGTTATACATTACTAGCTACCCGTTTGCTTGCTTATGCAGGAATTATTTACGTTGATGTTCATAATTCGAGCATAATTAGTGACGTTTTAAAGTGGAAAATTTCAGGTTCAAACGCTAATAAAATAGATTTCTACATTGCCTTCTTTTCTGTTAACTTAGCCATAAGCTCTTATCTTTTCGATTGGATTCATGCCCGATCACTTTTGGAGCGTAAACAGCAGAAAATAAGGTTTAAATATGCGGTAAGACGGTAAAGTTAACATGTGTTGATGGGTCAAATTCTACGCAATCTTAAATTATTCCACGAATTTTGCTAGTAACTAGTCTTTTAAAATTTGAAATGACCTTTATATATCCTTGACATTCCCAGTTTATAATAGCCCATCAACAATAAGAATATTTGCGCAAAGGAGTTTAATCAATTAAAACGCTCACCTACTAAAATTTTAAAAATAGCTACCGATCGGATGTTTCATTCTTAAGTTGAAGTTTTACGTCGCTATGAAAATCCAATTATGTACAAAGATAATCCCCAGTTACGCATTAAATTTATAACCTAATTTTATTGTTTAAGTAAAACGTTATTATATTTTTATCGCTATGAATTAGAAATACAAAAAATGAATTTTAGCT
>Ga0081479_117492_pt1 | contig 19976 bp, 19 predicted proteins | sample MamHotmetagenome_FD_70984 | JGI IMG/M metagenome (GOLD analysis project Ga0081479, IMG submission 70984) | Hot spring cone microbial streamer communities from Mammoth Hot Spring (Liberty Cap Streamers), Yellowstone National Park, USA - T=72 v2... | ecosystem: Environmental > Aquatic > Thermal... | reverse complement strand
ACTCTGATATAATCTTCAGCTACCTGATGTCCAAGACCACGAGATCCTGTATGTACCATGATTACTATCTGATCTGGAAAGATTCCTAATTTATCCGCTATCTCTGGCTCAAAAATCTTGCTAACTACTTGAATTTCCAAGAAATGGTTTCCTGAGCCCAAAGTACCTAATTGATATTCTCCTCTTTCTTTTGCTTTTTTAGATACCTTATCTGGATCTGCATATGGAAGTCTTCCTCTTTCTTCTATATGTTCTAAATCTTCTTTCCATCCATAACCCTGTTTTACAGCCCATTGAGCACCTTTTTCAAGAACCTCATCAAGCTCTTTACCTTTTACCCTCAGATCTCCTTCTGAGCCTACCCCAGCTGGAATTTTATCAAAAAGCTCATCTACTAACTCTCTTATCTTTGGCAAAACATCTTCTTTTGATAGATTAGTTCTTATTAATCTTACACCGCAATTTATATCGTATCCTACACCTCCCGGAGAAATAACCCCTCCCTTTTTCTTCATACCTGCTACTCCACCTATAGGAAAACCATATCCCCAATGGATATCTGGCATAGCTAAGGAGTATTTTAATATGCCAGGTAGAGATGCAACATTAGCTACCTGTTCTGGAGATTGGTCTTTAACGATATCTTCCATTAGTTTTTCATCAGCAAATATAATACCTGGTACCCTCATAAAAGGTTTATAATCCTTAGGTATCATATATCTATAATCATCTATCTTAACAAGTTTACCTTTCCATTCATTTCCCATTTTTTATTACACCTCCCAAAAACTTTGATATTTCTAAATCTTCCTAATATTTATTATAATGTAAAAGAGAGAAAAAATAAAAAGAAGGGAGGAAAACAGGCTTATGTTTTATGAAATCTCCGTATCTACTCCTCAAAAGATGGCTCTTGTAGATATAACAGAAAAGATTGAAGAAGTTATAAAGAAAAGTAATGTAAAAAATGGAATTTGCTTTATCTTTGTCCCTCATACCACAGCAGGAATATTGATAAATGAGAATTATGATCCCAGTGTGGTGAGAGATATCATATCTACTTATGATAAGATAGTTCCTTCTAATATTCCCTATGCTCATACTGAAGGAAATTCTCCTGCTCATATTAAAAGTACTATTGTAGGGGCGAATACTTTTCTATTTATAAGGGAAGGAAAGCTTAAGCTAGGAACTTGGCAAGGAGTCTTTTTAGCTGAGTTTGATGGACCAAGGTATAGAAAAGTATGGGTTGACATATGGGAAGAAAAGGAATAAACTTATTCATAGTTTTTATATACAGAAAGGGGGGAAGATAAGATGGCATGGTATTGGTGGGTATTAATAGTTATTGTGATTATTCTTCTTATTTGGTATTTCATGAAGGGGAAAAAGTAGGCTTTTAGTTTTTTAATTTCTTTGATCATAAAGAAGGAAGGTCTTTATAGGCCTTCCTTCTTTATTTATATTTTTTATTATTATTGATATAATAGATATGAAATGGAATTGAAAGGGGGAGATATGATGCGCCCTGCTTTAATAATAGTAGATATGGTGGTAGATTTTGTTACAGGAAAATTTGGTAATCCATATGCTCAAGAGATAGTTCCTAATATTAAGCTTCTTATTGAAAAGGCTCATGAGAAAAATATTCCTGTTATCTATCTGAGGGATTCTCATACTGAGGATGATAAAGAGCTTTCCTTATGGGGGAAACATGCCATGGAAGGGGATAAAGGTTCTGAAATAATACCTGAACTTGCACCTTCTCCTCAAGATTACGTAATAAAGAAAAAAGTTTATAGTGGTTTTTATAAAACAGATCTTGAAGAAATTTTAAAGAAACGTAATGTGGATACAGTGATACTTACAGGTACAAGCACCCATATATGTGTACTTCACAATTCTGCTGATGCCTTTTTTAGAGGTTTTGATGTGATTGTTATTTCAGATGCTACCGCATCTTTTGTTCCTGAGGAGCATGAAAGGGCTTTAAAATATATGAAAGATATTCATAATGCAAAGATATATACAACTCAAGAATTCTTAGAAAAATGGGAGGAGATAAATTGAAAGATTTTTTGATTGCAAAACCAGACGAAATAAAGAATGGTTTATGTACTGATGCCTATTTTTTAAGGACTGAAGAGGTATTAGATGGCTTAAATAAAAATCCCCAGGTGGTGATGGAGCTTTTTACAAAAAGTTTTCCTGATGAGAACTATCAATTTGGAGTAGTGCTTGGAATATATGAAGTGGCAAAGCTTTTAGAAGGTCTTCCAGTAGATGTTTATGCCATGGAAGAAGGGGAGATATTCTTTCCTTATGAACCCGTGCTCCAAATAAGAGGAAAATATAAAGATTTTGCAAGATATGAAACAGCCATATTAGGGTTTATCTGTTTTATGTCAGGCATTGCGACAAAATCAGCTCGGGTAAGAATTTCAGCAGGAAATAAAAAGATATATAGTTTTGGGACCAGAAGACAACACCCATTTTTAGCTCCAGTAGTAGAGCTTGCCACATATGTATCTGGATTTGATGGAGTATCTAATGTTTTAGGAGCAAAGTATATTTATAAAACTCCTGTTGGTACTATGCCTCATGCATTAATTTTGATTATAGGAGATGAAAAAGAGGCCTTTTCAGCTTTTGATCAATATGTAGACCCTAAAATACCAAGAATTGCCCTTGTAGATACCTACGGCTCTCCTACTGTAGGTGCTTTAAATGCTTTAGAGGTTTTGAAAGATAAGCTACAAGGTATAAGAATAGATAGCAAAGATTTTTCTTATCTTATAAAAGATATAAGGTGGGAATTTGCAAGAAGAGGTTATAATAATATTCAGATATTTTTGAGTGGCGGACTTGATGAATATGAGGTGGAAAAATACAGAGATTTGGTAGATGCTTTTGGAATTGGAACAAGGGTAGCTAATGCTCCAGTTATAGATTTTGCATTAAAGATTGTAGAGGTAGATGGAAATCCAATTGCTAAAGTGGGTAATATGCCAGGTGCTAAACAAGTTCAGAGAGGTGAAAATTTTAATGATACTATAAGGCTTTATACCTCAGAATTACTTCCAGGTAAAAAGCCTCTTTTGAGGCCTCTTATATCTCAAGGTAAGATCATAAGAGATTTTGAAGAGATAGATAATATTAGAAAGAGGATATTAAATAATATCAATTCTTTGCCTGAAGAATTGAAGATTATAAAAGGAGGAAAGAAATATATTCCTGAGTTTTTACCTTGACGATAAAAATCTTTTTTGTTAGTATTACGTTGTATTTATAAAAATACAGAAAATTTTAAAGAAAAGGAGAGGGTAAGAAATGAAGAGGACTTATCAGCCTAAAAAACATCATAGAAAAAGAGTCCATGGTTTTCTTGCCCGTATGAGAACTCCCGGTGGTATAAGAGTTATAAAAAGAAGAAGAGCAAAGGGAAGAAAGAGATTAACAGTATAATTGGGACTTTATTCTTTTCCCAAAGAAGAAAGGTTAAAAAAACAAGAAGATTTTTTACGTATTTTAAGGGAGGGAAGACCCTATTCCCTTTCTAAGAATTTTGTCGTTTATATAAGAAAAGGAGAAAAAAGAAGAATAGGGATAAGCGTAAGTAAAAAAATAGGGACTGCGGTTGTAAGGAATAGAATAAAAAGACTTATAAGAGAAGTATATAGACTCCATAGGCCTTACTTAAGTGATAATGCAGAGATTTTTGTGATAGTTAAGCCAGGAGAAAATATAGGAGATATTAATTATCATAAAATGAAGGATATGCTATTAAATATATGGAAAAAAGCTGGTATTTTAAAGGATGCTTAAGCAATTGTTAATTTTAATTATAAAAATATATAAGAGATTTATATCTCCTCTTTTACCTTCTTCTTGTCGTTTTTATCCTACCTGTTCTTCCTATGCCTTAGAAGCTATAGAAAGGTTTGGGGCTTTTGAGGGGAGTATTCTTGCTATAAAGAGGATTTTAAGATGTCATCCCTTTAATCCGGGTGGTTATGATCCTGTACCTAAAAAAGAAGAATTATTAGAATTGAAATTGCAAAGGAGGAAAAATAAATGATAAATGCTTTAGCAAATGGATTGGGATACCTATTAGAGCTTTTTTATAGTTGGACTGGGAATTATGGGGTTGCTATAATATTTTTAGTAATTCTTGTAAGAATTATTTTATATCCATTGACTCATGCCCAATTAAGAAGTATATTTCTTCAGCAAAAAATTCAGCCTGAGATAAGAAAGATTCAGGAGAAATTTAAAGATGATCCTCAAGAAATGAATAAGCAGATCATGATTCTTTATCAACAGTATAAAATTAATCCAATGATGGGATGTTTACCTCTTCTTATTCAATTTCCAATTCTTATTGCTTTATATCAATTGTTGTTACATTATAAATATACTGTAACTCCCAGCTTTTTATGGATGACGGATCTCACTAAACCTGATTATCTTATTTTGATTATTATGGCTATTGTAACTTATTTTTCTGGAGCACTATCTTCCTTGTCTTCAGCACCAGAGCAAAAGAGACAGCAACAAATTATGAATATCTTTACAACCTTACTTTTTACTGGAATGTTTCTGTTATACAAAGTACCTGCTGGTGTTATGCTTTATTGGCTTGTATCCAGTTTGTTCCAACTATTACAACAATATATAGTATTTAGGCTCCATAAGGAGGGCTAATACTGATATGAAGGAGATAGAAATAGAGGGCAAGACTTTAGAGGATGCTCTTCTAAAGGCTAAAGAGATTTTGGAGGTTCCTCTTGATAAGATAGATTATAAAATTATTGAGTATGGAAGAGAAGGGATTTTAGGAATAGGAGCAAGACCTTTTCGTATATCTGCTTGGATAAAGGAACTTCCTGAAGATATATTAAGGAATTTTATAAAAGAAATCTTAAAAAGGTTAAATGTTAAAGGAAGAATAAAGATATCAAAGGAAGAGGGAAATATAAAAATAAGTATTGAAGGAGATAATTTAGGAGAATTGATTGGTCCTGCAGGAAGAACCCTTTCATCCTTAGAGTATATAATCCGCCTTTATGCTTCTAAGATGCAGATAACCGATATTATTACAGTGGATATTGATCATTATAGAGAAGGAAGAGAGAGGTATTTAGAAGAATTAGCAAAGAAAGTAGCCTCTAAAGTAAAAAAAGAAAAGAAAGAGTACAAACTAAAGCCTATGACCCCAAAGGAAAGAAGAATAATTCACTTAACTTTGCAGGATGATCCTGATGTAATCACATATAGTGAAGGGGAAGATCCAGAAAGATATGTGGTTATAGCACCTAAGGAAAAATGAAAGATACAATTACTGCTATAGCTACTCCTCTTGGTTATAGTGCTATTGGAATAATCCGAATAAGTGGACCACAGGCTATAAGAATTGCTAAGAAAATTTTTTCACCTATCAGAAAGAAGGATCTTGAAAAAGTTCCTTCTCATACTTTGCATTATGGAAAAATTTACTACAATGATGAGTTTATTGATGAGGTTCTTTTAGCTGTTTACAAAGGTCCAAATTCCTATACAGGCGAAGATATGGTAGAGATATTTACCCACGGAAGTCCTATTATTCTTGAAGAAGTTTTAAAAATTATCATTAATGAAGGGGCTCGAATAGCAGAAAAAGGTGAATTTACAAAAAGAGCCTTTTTAAATGGAAAGATTGATCTTCTCCAAGCAGAAAGCATAAATGAAATTATAAGGGCGGAAAGTAAAGCCTCATTAAAGATAGCTTTATCAAAATTAGAAGGTGACACTTCTAAAAGGATAAGAGAATTAAAAGATAAAGTAGAATTTTTAAGAATAGAATTAGAAGCCTCGATAGATTTTCCTGAGGATGTAGAAGAAAAGGAAAAATCAGAGTGGATAAGAATATTGGAAGAGATTAAAAAAGAAGTAGAGGAACTTCTATTAAAAGGAGAAAAAGGTGATTTAATTAAAGAAGGCTATAAAGTTATATTAGTGGGAAGGCCAAATGTGGGAAAATCAAGCCTTTTTAATGCTTTAATGAGAGAAGATAGGGCAATAGTAACACCGATACCAGGAACTACGCGGGATTATATAGAAGGGGAGATTTATTTATCAGGTTATCTTATAAAAATTTATGATACTGCGGGGCTTTCTATTCCCCGTGATATATTGGATAAATTGGGAATGGAAAAAACTAAAAAGATCCTTGAAAAGTCAAATATTATTCTTTTTGTACTTGATGGAAGTCTTGAAATCACTGAGGAAGAAAAGAAGCTTTTTCAAGAGATAATGAGTTATGAAAATAAGAAGGTTTTGTTGGTTATCAATAAAATAGATTTACCCTTGAAAATTGATCTATCCTTTTTCCCTGAGAATATAGAGAGGGTATATGTATCTGCTAAAAATAATATAGGTATCGATAAATTGGAAGAGAAACTTAAAGATTATATAATTACAGAAGAGTCTATAGATGGATTGTTTTTAAACATATATCATAAAGAAGAGCTAAAAAAGATAAATAATTTAATAGATGAATCAATTAAAGTTCTGAAAGATTTTAAGGCTCTTGATATACTTGGGTCTTTTCTTTATGATATTGAAAGATCATTTGGTAATATGTTAGGTGAGGAAGTATCCTTAGATATTGTGGATAAGATATTTGAAAATTTCTGTGTTGGAAAATAGGAGGTTATCATGATTTATTGGATAGTAATTTTAGGGATTGTACAAGGTATTACTGAATTTCTTCCTATAAGCAGTACTGCTCATTTGATCCTTATTCCTTATTTATTTAAGGTACCTGATTTTGGGTTAACTTTTAATGTGGGATTACATCTTGGTACCTTTCTTGCTGTACTTTTATATTTCATAAAAGATTGGATAGAATTTTTAATTGCCATATTTAAAGGAGGAGAAAAAAGAAAACTTCTTGGACTTATAATTCTTGCAACTATTCCAGCTGGTATTTTGGGTGTTTTGTTAGATCCATTTGTAGAGAAAATTTCAGAGCCTCAAACTTATCCTTTTGCAATATGGATTATTCTGGTGGGTGTAATAGTCTTTGGTATCATCTTTCTCTTGTTTGAAAAATATAAAAGTAAGACCTTGGAACTTAAAGATTTAGATGTAAAAAAGGCTATAACTATTGGAATTTGGCAAGTATTTTCCCTCTTTCCCGGAGTTTCAAGATCTGGTTCATCTATTTCAGGTGGAATGTATGTGGGATTAAGAAGAGATGAAGCAACGAAATTTTCCTTTTATATGTCTCTTCCTTTAATAGGTGGAGCAGTATTTTTTAAGTTCATAGATCTTTTTAAGGGTAATCAAACTGGAGAATTTACTTATATTTTATATGGATCTTTAGTATCATTTATTGTAGGAATCTTCAGTATTCATGTTCTTTTAAATTATGTTAAAAAATCCTCTTTAAAGGTTTTTTCATACTATAGATTTATTCTTACCTTTTCTCTAATATTGGCCCTTTTTGGTCTTCAGATACCTTCTATTTTAGTTTTTATAGCTGGTGTAATTTACTTATTTTGGATTTTTTATAAACCTAAAAAAGAGACCATTTAATATTTTTAAAAAATCATATTTTATTGACATGAAGGATTTATCTTTATTTTAATAAACAGAACGACGTTTGTTCAAAAATTAGGAATAAATATGAGAATAAGTAAAGAGCCTGAAATAAGAAAGAAAGAACTTATTGAAACTGCTCTTCGCCTTTTTCTCAAGAAGGGTTATGAGAAAACGTCTGTAAGAGATATATTGAGGGAAGTAAAAGGCTCTCCCGGTATGTTTTATTACTACTTTTCTTCGAAAGAGGAGATTTTTGAAGAGGCAATAAAGTATTATGTGGATAATTATGTAAAGGAGCTTATAGAAATATTTAGAGATGAAAAAATCTCTTTGGGAGATAAATATAACAAAATTGTAAGCTCAGTAATAAAAGCTTTTGAAGATTTAAGATCCTTTTCTAAGATCTATTATAGTCCTCAATATTTTCCGTTAAGGGTTAAGATAACTTTTGAGATATTGGATAAATTAGTAGAGCCATTTTCTCAACTTATTGAGAAGATAAAAAAAGATCCTCAGCTTGATTCTAAAAGATGTGCCCTCTTTGTACTTTATGGGGTTTATGGTCTTTTGCATGAGAATTTAGAGATTGATAGTAGCTATATTCAAGGGGTTATGGATTTTATACTTCATGTTACCGAAAAAATGTTGGGAATTTCTGGGGAGGGATAAGATATGAAAAGGATTTATGTTTTTTGTTTTAGACATTCCAAGATTATAACCATATTATCATTGGTATTATTTATTTTGTCCTTTTATCTTAGTTTAAATATTAAGGTAAACTATGACCTTTATTCTCTACTTCCAAAGGATCTTCCTTCAGTTAATGCTTTAAATGAACTGCGTAATACCTTTAAATTGGGCGAAGAGGCATATATATTGCTTCCTTTCAATGATCCTTATGAGGTGGATTCTTTAAAGAAAAAGGTATCTCAAATAAAAGGAGTATCAAAGGTTTTATGGATTTCAGATTTTCAAGATATTTTTTTGCCTGATTATTTTTGGGATCAAAATATAAAAGATAAGTTTATAAAAGATGGATATACTTTTTTAAAAATTGAATTTATAGAATCTTCCCAAAGTCCTTTAACAAAATCAGCAATAAAAGAGATAAATTTGATCCTTCCAAAGGGAAGCTATTTTACAGGCAATGCTGTTATTGGTCAAGACTTAAGTGAATTAACTCAAAGAGAGACTATTCGTTATCTTCTTATTGGTAGTATATTGGTCATAATATTCTTATTTTTCCTTCTACCCTCTATGTATGTACCCCTTCTTATCTACTATACTATTTTTCTTTCTATTCTTGTAAATACCGCCATTTCTACTCTTTTAGGACAAGAGATAAGTTTTATATCCAGGATGATTGTGGGAATTTTACAACTTGGTGTTACCATGGATTATGCCATATTTTTGTACCATAGATATGAGGAAGAATCAAAAACAAAAAGTAAGGAAGAAGCGGGATGGGAGGCAGTTAGAACTACAGCTATAAGTATTATAGCCAGTTCAGCTACTACTGTAGCTGGTTTTCTTGCTATGACTTATATGAGATTTGGGCTTGGTAAAGATCTTGGGTTTATTTTGGCAAGAGGTGTATTGGTATCTTTCATTTCTTCCCTTACTATTCTTCCTGTACTTCTATACGAATTTCATCATGAATGGGCAAATTCTAAAAGGTGGGTTTTAAGAATACCTGGGGAAAGGTTGTTCAATTTTGTAATAAGATGGAGACCTGTAATATTTATTATATTTCTTATTGGAGCCTTTTCCCTTTTTGTTATTCCAAAGTTTCCTATGGATTATAAGCTTTTAAGAGGACTTCCAGAAAATATACCTTCCATGATAGGACAAAAAAAGCTGGAAGACATATTTGAAAAGAAATCTACTATTTTTGCCATTGGAAAAGAATCTCCAGATAATTGGCAAGAAATTATAAAGGTATTAAAGAAAGATCCTTATATAACAGGCGTCATGGGTTACTATGAAATGGTAGATCCATTACTGCCAGATTATATGGTACCAGAAAGTGTAAAGGAAAGTTTCTTTAAAGATGGAGTTTCTTATTTGTCTTTAGATGCAAATTTTTCCTACGGTTCCCAAGAATCTTATGATTTTATAAAAAGAATGAGAGATAAAATAGAAAAAAGATATAATGTTACTTTTACAGGAATTCCTGTTTTAAATTATGACCTTAAAAATGTAACCACTGATGACTTAAATAAGGTAAATATGATATCTATGATAGCAATTTTTATGGTTGTAGCTCTCTCTTTTCTTTCCTTACCTATTCCAATTCTTCTTGTTCTTGTTATAGAGATGGCTATAACGATTAATCTTCTTATAGATTATCTAACATATGGTTTTATCTTTTTCTCTTCCAATCTATTTATAGGAGCTATCCAACTTGGGGCAACCATAGATTATGCTGTACTTTTAACCTCCAGATATTTGGAGGCAAAAAGGAAGGGGTTTGATAAAATTGCCTCTGCCCATTTTGCCTTTGAAGGAATAAATAGTATCATAACCAGTGCAGGTACTATGTTTTTTATCTCCTTTCCCTTAGGTATTTTTTCTGATATTTTTATGGCGAAGAATTTAGCTATGCTTGTCAGTAGAGGAGCTATTATTAGTGTATTATTTGTAACTTTGTTGGTGGTCCCTCTTCTTGTGACTTTGGATTCTGTTCTTGAAAAATTAGGTTTTATAAGGAAGGAGGAGAAAAGATGAAAAAAGGAATTATCATATTAATATTGTTAGGTATAATTTTAAGCATTTCTTTTGGAAACTCTTTAGGGGTTAAAAACGATGAAACCATTTATGTGCTTCTTGGAGCTGATGGTAAAGCTAAAAGGGTAGATCTTGTAAATTGGATTAGTATAGAAGGAAAGGGTAATTTTAATATCATAAAAGATGGAAGATATATTAAAAATGTAAAATTGTATACTGATGATGTAAAAATGAAAGTGGAAAAGGGAAACATAGTGGTTTTTGGAGAATCTTCTGAGTATAAGAATGTATATCTAACAGGAGAAGTTAATAAAAAGGTTCCTTTAGATTTTAAGATTACTTATTATTATAATGAAAAATTAGTACAACCGAGGGATTTTTTAGGAAAGTCTGGAGATTTAGATATAGAGATCTATATGAAGCCTAATGAAGATATTCCTTTGATTTTATGATAATGGTATTGGGGAAAACAGTCAGGCTTACAGGTTTTACCTATCCTATTCCTGATGCAAAATTAAAGCTTTCTTTAAGAGGCAAAAAATTAAAGGTACCTGGTATTACTTTTACTGCTCTTTCATCCCTTCCCCCTGTTGATTTATCAATGAAGGATCAACTCTATTCTTTTAATGAAGGAATTGAAGGTTTTCTTTTGCTTAATCAAGCTCATCAAAAGATTCTTAAAGGAATTCTTGAAGGCACAGAGAAAAATACTCCAACTACTCTCCAAGATTATCTTACTTTGCCTTTTACCCTTATGGCAAATCAGAATAAAGCCTATTTAATATCAAAAAATTTGAAAGAGTATCCTAAAAGCTTTAATAATTTATATGAATATATAAAAGAAAAGGCAGAAAGTAGTAATGACGAAGATTGGAAAAAGGCATTAATGATGGCAGAAGAGGTAAAGAAAGAGATAAAGACTAATAGTTTCTCAGATGATATAAAGAATATAGGAGATTTTATTGGAGATCTTGCTTTTCAAAGTAAAAAGGCTATGGATATGATAGGTACATCTTTACAAGGAATTCAGAATATTGAGAATATGTTAAATATAATGCTTTATGGGGGAGAGATAGAAGGTAAAAAACTTCCTGGACTTTCTGATGTGGAGAAAAATTTAAAGACAATAAAAGAGAAGATAAGATCAAATCTTTCTCTTTTAGAAAAAGGAGAAGAAAAGATAAATTCTTGGAAGAAAAGGTTGGAAAATTATGTCTTTGCAGGAGAAATACCCAATGCAAAATCATCAGTTAGATTCTATTTTAGGCTTAACGAAATAAAATAATTAAAAGACTATATCGCTGAATAAGGTAAGTATTGTTACAATACAACTTGCAAATATAACACCTGTAGTTATGGCAAAAAAGGCTTCTTTGAAATTTAAGCCTAAGACTCTTGCTAATATAGCACCAGTAAAAGCTCCTGTCCCAGGAAGAGGAATTCCTATAAAAATGGCTAATGAAAAAATTAGACCAGAAGGATATATCTTTAATTTTCTTAATTTGTTCTTTAAAAATCTTTCATAATAGCTTTTTAGGGGCTCTCTACTTGTGAGAGCCCTACTTATAAAATCAATAGTAAAATATACTGCTACACCCATTAATGTATTCCCCAAAAAGCTTATTAAAAAGGATTCCCAAGGAGAAAGCCCATTATATATTCCATAGGGAATAGATATTCTGCATTCTCCAATGGGTGTTATTGAAAGAATAAAAACCCTTAGAATTAATCTTAGGTTCATATATTAAGTTCCTCCCATTTTCCGTAAGTTACTGGGGATTTAACATTTTGGGCTATAAATAATTTTCTTTCTCTTGGTAAATAAATAATACTTTGTAAAGTTAATCTTGTACTTACACTTTTAAGAATTTCCTTTGCATATTCCACATCTATATTATTAACTTTTTCTATTTTTTCTCTTATTATTTTCTCCCTTTCTTTTGTATCTATCTGTTGAACATAAGATCCATCTTTAAGAGGAATTGGCATTTCTTCAACAAGCTTTGACTCTTGTTCTGATAGCATTTCAGGATGCTGATAATGATTTGTAGCTATTAAAAATCCATTATCCCTTATTCGTTTCATCTTTGGACTTATCTCAAGAATAACCGCATTATCTTTATCTGAGATGGGTACATTTAATCCCTGAAAAGTATATGGAGCATTATTTAAAGCGTCATCTAAGTTATTGGAATATTGAATTATTTTGCGGGTTAGAAGGAATTCTGGAGCTCCCATTTCTTTTCTTCTACTTTGAGATACATTTATAGAAACAAAGAGATTGTCTGATATACCAGTATAAGATCCAACAAGAGCAGGCCAAGAGATAGATATAAAGGGATTTCCTTTTCCTGGATAATATTTAAAAATAATAGTACATAATGGAAGTTCATCTATGAATACGCCATAATCAAGATTTCTTCCTATAATTAAATTTCCATCTTTATTTCTAAAAACAAAGGATGAACAGCTTTTTCTCATACTTTTACCAACATAGTAAGTTGATATTTCATCAGTAAGATTAAAAAGAAGAATTTTTTCATAAGGTACATGACTGGCATCAGAAATTCCCTTCATTTCTTCAAAAAATTCCTTGGCTTCTGGATAACTATTAAGTATCTTTTTCTCAAAATCTTTTGCGGTTTTAAGCATCAATCTATAAATTATTTTCCCTTTTATCTTTCCTTGAAAAAGACATACTAAATCCTCAAAATTATTATTAAAATACTGAATTTCATCTTTAAGAGCTATACCATGCTGATAACCTCTTTCATAAGGTTTACCTCTAAGTTCTATCACCCTTATACTTTCTTTTTGGGGAAAAACCTTTGATTCACTCATATTTTAATTATATTTATATAAAATAAAATTTTCAAGGAAAAGATAAAAATAAAAAGGGGCAGGGAATTTTTCTCTGCCCCATATTAATTAACTTTCATTCAATCATTCAACTTTATTGTGGATATGGTCCCGTATTACCATTTGCATCCATTTTTATTACGTAAACATCACTTCCTCTAGACCCAAAAGAATTTGTATATCCTGCAACAATATATCCTCCATCTTGGGTCTGCTGGATAGAAAATGCACCATCATTACCATTTCCCCCAAAAGTTTTATCCTATAATTTATTTCCATTTTTATCTATCTTTATAATATAAATATCATTTTCTCCTGCTCCAAAGGAATTAGTTTCTCCAACAGCTATATAATTCCCGTCAATGTTTTTTTGAAGTGAATAAATTTTATCAATTTTAACCCATCCATAAGTTTTATCCCATACTTTTTCTCCATATGGATTTATTTTTACAAAATATGCATCGTAATTTCCTGCCCTTAAAGATGTTGTTATTCCAGCAATAAGATATCCCCCATCATCTGTTCTTAGAATTGAATAACCCTCATCATCTCCACTTCCTCCAAGACTTTTCTCCCATATTTTATTTCCCTTACTATCAACTTTCAAAATATAAATATCCCATCCATTCCCTAAAAGCAATGTACATCCTACAATAATATATCCATTATCACTTGTATCACATATGGAATAAGCTATATTATCAAGATTTTCGCTATAGACTTTTTCCCATTCTTTGTTTCCATTTCTAACAAGTTTTATTATATAGACCTGCCCATTTTGTTTTTCATAAGAATATTTATATCCAACTATAATATATCTCCAATCACTTGTCTGATGAATATAAAATGCATTGTCATGCCAGCTTTTCCCCAAAATTTCTTCCAATTCTTTTTGTCCATTACTATCTAATTTTATAACATAAACTCCATTTGCATAACCAGCAATAATATATCCTCCATCATAAGTTCTATGAATGATATGAGCTTCCTCATAATTTATTCCTCCGAAAGTCTTTTCCCATTCTTTTTCTCCTTCCTCATTAAGTTTTATAATATAAACATCACTACTTCCTGCTCCAAAAGATCTTGTTCCTCCTACCACAACATAGCCATTGTCATATGCTTGCTTTATATAATTTGCCCAATCGTTACTACTTCCACCATAAGTTTTTTGCCAAACATTAATTCCTCCTATTATATTTACATTTATACTTACACTCCTTATATTCCTGGCCTTGTCATATGCTTTTGCTGTTATCTTATGAGTTCCATTTGTATATTGAGTTGTATCCCAATCGTATGAGTATGGGCTTTCTATATCCTCTCCTATTTTATTTTCATCAATATAAAATTCTACTTTTAAAACACCTACATTATCTATTGCTAAGGTTTGGATTGTAACTATCCCTGATACAGTTTGTCCATTTTGTGGTGATGTAATAGAAACTTGAGGGGGTGTTGTATCTTTTGGTGCGCATCCAGATATTAGTAAAGAGAATAAAATAATTATTAAAAATAATATTAATTTCCCTTTCACTAATTGTTCCCCCTCTCATATAACTACCTAAATTATATCATTCTCTTCATATCCAGCTTTCATAAAATTTTTTAATAGCAATATCCATTACATTTTTCCATACTAATAGATCAGATTTAAAACTCATATTTATCAATCAGATGAAAGTCCTTAAAAAGGCAAAAGAGAAATTTTTTAGAATAATTTATTTAAAATGTTATAATTATGTAAAGTTTAATACATTGGGAGGAGATATGAGTAAATTTTTAAAATTCTTATTAATCTTTCTCCTGCTTTTTACTATAGCTTATGGAAAGGAGTATAGGATAGAGGAAGCAAGAGTATATTACAATATTTTGCCAAGTGGAGAGATAGATGTTAATAATCAATTAAATTATGAATTTTTAGGGTCTTTCTCAAGAGCATGGATTACAATTCCAAAAGGAAAATACAGCATAAAAGATGTATCTGTAGGTGAGATAGTTGATGGATCTTTAAAAAAGTATACCTATCATCCTGAAACATCAGAAAGAATTCCAGATACTTTTGATGTAGTTGAGAATAGTAAAGAGTATAAAATTAGCTGGTTTTATAGAGCAAATTATACCCAAAAGACTTTTGTAATCAGTTATAAATTGATTAATGCCTTGAAAGTCTATAATGATGTGGCTGAGTTTTATTGGAAAGTATGGGGAGAGGATTGGGATCTAAGACTTCCAGCCTTGTGGGTAGAGGTTAATTTGCCTTCTGAGATTAAATCCAAGAATGATGTAAGCTATTGGCTTCATCCTAAGATAGAAGGAAAGATTGGAATAAAAAAGGATTATAAGGGAATAATTGCCTATGCAGGAAATATTCCTCCTCACCAATGGGTAGAAGTAAGGGTTGTATTTCCAATAAGTTATTTAACCAATTTAGATCCCTTTAAGGTTGAATTAGTAGCTAAAAATGGTAAAGATTTAATATTAAAAGAAGAGGAAAAATGGAAAAAGGAAGAGGAAAGAAAAGAGTTTTTACAAGCTATTGTAACCATTATTTTTGGTATTTTATCGGTAATACTTTTGCTTCTTGGGTTTATTTTGCCCCTCCGTATATACTTTAAATATGGTAGAGAGCCAAAAGTACAATATGAAAGGGAATATGAACAAGAACCACCTTCTGATATTTTACCAGCATGGGTAGAAGCTCTTGTGAATCAGTCATCAACTCTTTCTCCAAACTCTATTGTGGCATCTACTCTTGAACTGGCAAGAAGAGGATATCTTAGATTCCAAGAAGAGGTAAAAGAGGGATTTTTAGGAAGAAAGCATAGGGATTATAAAATTATTATTACAGATAAAGAGATGGAAAGTGATCTATCAAATGAATTGAAACTTTTGCTTGATACTCTCAAAGGATTTGGAAAGGAATTTTATATTTCTGAGTTAAGGAAAAAAGATCTCAGCAGATTTAAGACAGCTTTTGATAAGGAAGTGGAAATGATTGTCTTTCAGGAGAAGAAATGGATAATTGATGAAGGAAAAAGAAAATTGATATACTTAATAGTTATGTGGGTTGTAATTGATGTCTTTTGGGCGATTTTGATTACTATAACACATTTCTGGGGTATATTTCCCCTAATATTCATAGGAGCAATAAATATTGTCATATCCGCTATTTTTATGCACTCAGCACAAAGATATTCTCCAGAAGGAAAATTACTTGCTTTAAGATGGAAGGCTTTTAAAAGATATTTGCAAGATTTCTCTCTTATCTCAGAACGCCCTCCATCATCCTTAGTCCTTTGGGAGAAATATTTAGTATATGGAACTGTCTTAGGGGTTGCAAAGCAAGTTTTGAAGGCAATGCAGATGTTAAATGTACCTGTAGATCAAATAACATGGTATACTCCTGCTTATGCGGGAAGTATTGCAAGTTTATCAGAGTCTATTCAAAGTTTTAGTTCTTCTCTTGAAGCTTTTAGTGAGAGCTTCTCAAATAGTGTGGTTTCTTCCACTACTTCCTCCTCTTCTGGGGGTGGAGGGGGAGGAGGTGGTGGCGGTGGTGGCGGTGCAGATTAAAAAATCATAGAAGGGAGTTGATGTTATGATTGAAAAGCTAAATGAGTATTGGAGAGCTTGCTGTTACATTTCAGCTGGAATGATTTATCTCCTTGATAATCCCCTTTTAAAGGAGCCTTTGAAACCTGAGCATATAAAGGAAAGGCTTCTTGGACATTGGGGTGCAAGTCCTGGACTTTCTTTTGTATATGTGCATGGTAATAGGGTAATAAAAAAGTATGATCTTAATTGCATATTTATCGCTGGACCTGGTCATGGGGCTCCAGGAGTTATTGCACCATCTTATTTAGAGGGAACCATAAGTGAACTTTATTCCCAGTTTAGTCAAGATGAAGAAGGAATGAAAAATCTTTTTAAAGCTTTTTCATTCCCAGGAGGTCTTGGTAGCCATTGTACTCCAGAACTTCCTGGCTCTATTCAAGAGGGTGGAGAGCTTGGATATAGCTTGTCTCACGCTTATGGTGCAGTTTTTGATCATAAAGATTTGATAGCTATTACTGTAGTAGGTGATGGTGAGGCAGAAACTGGACCTCTTGCCACCAGTTGGCATTCAAATAAATTTTTAAATCCTGTTAGAGATGGAGCAGTGCTTCCAGTATTACTCCTTAATGGATATAAGATAAATAATCCTACTATTTTGGCGAGAATAGATAATGAAGAGCTTTTAAATCTCTTTAGAGGATATGGATATGAACCTTATCTGGTAGAGGGTGAAGATTCACTTGAAGTACATGAGAAGATGGCAAAGACTATGGATGCTTGTATAGAGAAAATCTTGAATATATGGGATACTGCCAGATCTCAGAATAAGCCATTTAGACCCTACTGGCCTATGATTATTTTAAAGACTCCAAAGGGTTGGACTGCTCCAAGGAAAGTTGGAAGTCATTATATTGAGGGATATTGGAGAGCTCATCAAGTGCCTTTTTCTGATGTAAAGGAAAATCCAGAAAGTTTGAAGGTTTTAGAGGCTTGGTTGAGAAGTTATGATCCTGAAAAACTATTTACACCTGATGGTAAACTGAGGGAAGATTTAAGGGAAATAGCCCCAACTGGAGAGAAAAGAATGAGTGCTAACCCATATTCCAATGGAGGACTATTAAGAAGAGAATTGAAGCTTCCCAACCTTAAGGATCATGCAGTAGAGGTGAAAAGACCTTTTGAGGACAAAGCAGAAAACACACGTCCTTTAGGAGTATTTTTGAAGGAAGTTATAAGATTAAATCCAGATAATTTTAGAGTCTTTGGACCTGATGAGACAAAATCTAATAGATTAGATGCAGTATTTGAATATGGAAAAGTTTTTATGAAAAAGAGTTTGCCTGAAGATGAAGATGAAGGATATCTTACACCCTTTGGAAGAACTATGGAGATGCTTTCAGAGCATACATTAGAAGGATGGCTTGAAGGATATCTTCTTACAGGAAGACATGGATTTTTAAATACATATGAGGGATTTGCTCCCATAATTTCCTCCATGGTAAACCAATTTGGAAAATGGCTTGATATCTCCTCTGATGTGCCTTGGAGAGCTCCCATCTCATCATTAAATTTATTATTAACCTCTGTAGTCTGGAGACAGGATCATAATGGATTTACTCACCAAGATCCTGGTTTCATAACATCTATTGTAGACAAGTGGCCCAATGTGGTTAGGGTATACTTCCCACCAGATGCAAATACACTGCTTTGTACTGTATGGCATTGTTTCCAAACAACCAACAGAATAAATATCATAGTAATAGATAAACAGAAACATCCTCAATATCTTTCCATGGATGAAGCCTTTAAGCATGCCATGAAAGGTATTGGAATATGGGATTTTGCAAGTAATCATCCAGAAGAAGATCCTGATGTTGTCATTGCAAGCTGTGGAGATATTCCAACTAAAGAGGCTATTCATGCGGTTAAACTTTTGAAAGAATTTTTCCCTTATCTAAAGATAAGATTTGTAAATGTGGTAAATCTTTTTACCCTTACTCCAAATACAGAGCATCCTGATGGACTTACAGATAAAGAGTTTGATTCTTACTTTACAAAAGATAAGCCTATAATATTTAACTTCCATGGTTATCCATGGCTCATACATAGGTTAACTTATAGAAGAAATAATCATAGAAATATCCATGTGAGGGGATACAGGGAAAATAGAAAAATAGGTATAGATGCAGGATATCTTGCACCTTTCTTAAAGGGAAGAGGTGGAATAACTACACCCCTTCAACTTGCAATATTGAACCAGATAGATCGTTATAGTATAGCTATGGATGTCATAGAGAGAGTTGAAAGTTTACAAAATAAGGGTGGTTATTACAAAGATGTATTGAAGAATATGCAGATAGAAGCCCTTGAGTATGCATACAATCATGGGGTAGATAAAGAAGAATAGAAAGGAGTTGATACATATATGAAGATTTTAAGAATATTTTTACTAACCATTTTTATACTTACTTTTATGTCTGTTTTTTCCTTTTCACAAAATGAGGCTGATGCTAGTATTGTTATATCACAAGATACCTTAAATAAATTTTTGTCAGCTATTGGAGAGATAAAAAGGACTGAAAATTTCAATGTGGCTGGAATAAAAAGCGATTATACATGGATTGTAAGAAATCCAAGAATAATATTAGATGATAGTAAGGCAAGATTTGAGGCTGACGTATCTGTATCTATTAAATTTCCTTCTGTTAGCTATACTACACCTGCTTATGGTGAGGTATTAGTAAAGTATTTAGAGAATGAAAACAAGATCTATATTAAGGTAGATAAGGTAGCTTTTGAGGTGGCTTTTAGTATTCTTGGAAAGAAGGTTAGAGTAGGGGAGATCGATATATCTAAGATATATCAAATAGCTTTCACCTTCCCAGGACCAAAACCTTTTGAATCAATGGTCTCAGTAAATATGCCTGATGGCAGTATTAAAATGATTAAGATAGAGACTATACCAGTATTGATGATTGAAAAGGGGAAAATTGTAGTAGGATCACAGATAAATTATCTTCCTGTAAAGTAAAAATATGATATTATAGGTAGTTTTAAAAAAAGAGGAAAAGGTAGGGCAAAGTAAGAGGAGGAGGTTTTTACGTTTATTCGGGTAGAAAATGTCTCTAAGATTTATCAGGTGGGAAATTTTAAAGTAAATGCTCTTAAAAATATTAATTCCAAATAGGTATGAACATAGGTGCCAGTATAAAGAGATAAGTAAAGATAAGGTATTAGATGAAGAGGTA
>Ga0081479_109481_pt1 | contig 20571 bp, 17 predicted proteins | sample MamHotmetagenome_FD_70984 | JGI IMG/M metagenome (GOLD analysis project Ga0081479, IMG submission 70984) | Hot spring cone microbial streamer communities from Mammoth Hot Spring (Liberty Cap Streamers), Yellowstone National Park, USA - T=72 v2... | ecosystem: Environmental > Aquatic > Thermal... | reverse complement strand
AAAAAGGAGTCCCCTCGGCTTACGCTCGGGGTGACATTCTTTCAGGCGTACCGAGCGCTGGCGAGGCATCCCCTGCGAGACCCCTCGGCTTGCTCTTTGAGGTGACATAGATAGGTCGCTCGGGGTGACAGGTAGAGGATGTTCGGGGTGCCAGGACAAATGCACCAGTTGCCCATTAAAAAGTATAGCGTAGGGGTAGCCGTCCGGTCTCCCTATACCTTAAATGGGCAAGCACCCGCCCGCCTTTATATATCTTGATTATTTTTTTCAAACACTTTATTTATTTTAACAGCCATATTTTCGCAGGCGTTGGCAAAAGTATCTAAAAAGTAAGTGCCTGATCCTTTTGCAGAAAGAACCTCTTTTTTTCCATTGTAGTAAAGTTCAATTTTGACAGAAGCGATAAATCCAACGGGATTAAATTTTGTTTGATGGGCATCCAACTTTATTCCAACATCGATTGGTTTAATTCGAACTATCTGAGCATTAGGATTTACATTTTTTAGGTCTTCTTCTTTGATTACAGCATAGCCAGGGATAGCCCCTCTTAATCCTGCAACTAAACAATCTGCAATATTGCCTTTGACAATTCTATCCTCAGTCAAAGCAGGAAAGCCTCCAAAATATAAATTAGGTTTTTTTTCAAAATTATAATCTTCAATCACTATCACTTTATCCGCATATTGCAAATTTACAATTTGCCCTATTTCCCAACCACTTAAATCATAAACGGTATGTTTTGTCTCTACGCATCCTACAAGAGTCAAGATTAATAAAGCTCCAACCAAAAATTTAACCTTTCTTTTCATTTTTTGTCCCTCCTCCTTCTTCAAATAGCAATCAAATTAGCAATCACCTTTTTTAACAACCTCGTAATTAATCAAAGATAAACATTCTAAATCGGTCGTAAACAAAAATTAAAGGCTGGCTTTCGCCAGCCTATTTAATCATAACTAAAAGATATTAACTATCTGCGTGGAAAGCCGGTCAATGATTACCTTTGCTGCCTCTTCTTTGTTGAGGTTTGTTTTCTGAGCTGTAGCAGCAATCTTTGTTCTATAAACTTGCCAGTTTGTGCTTACTTCTTGCTTTGTTTGAAGAGTGGTTGCTGTCCCAAGAGTAGCATTGGTTACAATTTGCCCTACAACAGGTTTATCTGTCCTCTCCCTGATTTCAACATCTATCACCCCAGCATAAGTTTCTACCTTGATCATCTTCCCGAGGATTGCTCCACCTACCTCACCTGCCATAGCACCAAGTATTGCAAGAGCTACTGCCCTACTATCACTACCTCTGCCAATATAAGCTCCAGCTCCAGCTCCGATTAAACCACCACCTGCTCCAAATTCACGAGCCCCAGTTTGTCTGTAATAATCCATGTAAAGGATGTTTGTCTGGATGATGAAGCTTGCTTCCTCCGGGTCGTTCACAATGATGTAGCCCCTTTTGATAAATTTTTCGGCAAGGGCGTTTTTAAGGACCGTTGGGTCGATCTCCTGCAAATCCGAGGTGTTGGCTACGCTAAGAAAGACCTTTTTGTGTTTGGCTTTAAGAATGGGGTCAAGAAAGATGGTGTCCGTCATTTTCACCTTAACTTGAAGGTCGGCATGCTCAATTGCCGTTGGGATGGTTGCGCACCCCGAAAGGTTTAAGATAAAAGAAACCATCACCAGAAAAGCTAAAAGTTTAGCCATCCTACCCCTCTTCATCATGACACCTCCTTTGAGTGAATTTTTTTCCTAATTATTAATAAAATGGGGTTTAAATGAGAATTCTGACATAAATTGTCAACTAAACTTTTGGCTGTTCAAAAAAGCCCCTACTCCGTCGTGCCGAGCGATAGCGAGGCATCACTCACTTCGTGAGGGACGGCGTCCTTAGGGAGACCCCTCGACTGACGCTCGGGGCGACAACAAGATGCTAGTTTAAAAAACATTTTTTTGAACAGCCTCACTAAGCTTTACTGCTCAATAAGATTTCTTCAATTCTACTTAAAATTTCGCTCCCATACATTACAAAAACTTGGACTTCCTGCCTTCTAACATAAACGCAATTTCTTTCAAACCCGCAATGAGCAATAAAATTCCGAGGCTTTATCTCATCGCTCTCTCCTTTGATTAATTCCCGTAGAAGAACATAATGCTCGGGAATTTTATCTTTTATTCCTCCCCTTTCCCCTTCCCTTTCAAAGGTGTTGCTATACTCATGAGAAAAATATTCACGATTTTGTTTTAATTCAAAACAATTATAAAGGCTTTGATTTTCATCTCTGAAATTCCGAGCAAGTTCTTCTAATCCAACCTCTTCTTTTTTAAAAATCTTATATTTTTTCAATACTTTTACAATTCCTTTGTAGATTGACAGCATAAGGAAAGCTTTACGAAATAGATCAAACTTTAAGCCAGGAGTTGACTGATAGTTAGAGTAAAGCATTTGCTTAACAAACTTTATTAGATCAGCGATACCTTTATCTATTTCCTCTTCTTGATATTCCCATGTATAAAGGACAAGGGGGCAGTTATTCTTTATTGCAGAATAAAAGAAATAACCATGTGAAAAGAGTTCGTTAAGTTGCCTCTTGAATGGTCGTAATTCTTTGTCCACGCCGATAAGGTCTTTTGCAAATTTAGAATAAGCATTATCTAACTTTTTTTCAATAGGCTTTTCAGGAAAACTGAAGAAAGTCTTTACTTCTAAACAAAAATCTTTATGAACCTGAAATGTTCTATCATAAGGTGGCACAATCGGGTCTGAAAATGTTATAAAAACCTTTAGTCCATTCTCTTTTAAATTAAAGTTCTGAAGTTTATAAAATGTTAAAAATAATCTTCCAGCTTCAAGAAGAGATGATGTGTATATATTATGACCACTTGAGATATCAAGATAAAGTTCAGAAAAGGGCTCATCTTGATACCGCTTGACCATGTCAATAAAGATTTCAAGAATCAGTTCTTCTAAAGTTGCAGAAAAATTTCTTTCTTTATATTGTCCAACGCTGTGAATTATTATAAACCCATTTGCCTCTTTAGAATGCGGATGTTTATCAAAATAGGGATAAGGATTTGAGAGATAGTTAGAAAGTTCGTTTTTATTGTTTAGAATACTTTCAATTGCCAGTTTAAAGTCTTCTGGAATGTTTTCAATTTTAGGAGCATTTTTATTTAAAAGTAAGCTAACTGGATAAATAAGAATAACTTTAGAGGCGTCTCCATTTTCTGAAAAACTTTGTTTTAGAGCAAAAGAACTAAGTAGAGCTGTATATTCTTTTCCATTAACTTCAAACTTTATTGGATTGAAAGCGCCTGCATCAAGCCTTCCAATTTGGTAAATTAGCTTCATCGATGTCCTCCTTAAACTTCAACGACTTCATACTGTCCCAGACCAAAAGAAGTGTTTTTCCCGCAATGTAATATTTCACCAGCTTTTAATAAAAAGGAAAATGGTTCAATTGGTCCTTCAAAGGTAATATTGCCTATTAGTCCTCCTAACTTCATTCTTTTGTCTTGTCTATAAGAAAATCGTTCCCAATCATACCATTTAAGATTCTTATCTACTACCTTTACCTTTTCAGCGAGCTCAATTAAAGCCTTAGCAGGTATTTCTGGTAGTTTCTCCGAAATATGGTAATAGTATAATACAGTTAGCCTTCTTAATAATGAACGAACAAGATGATGAAATTCTAATTTTCGAACAAGCTTTTTATTATGAATTAATCTTAGAGGCGTATGAATGTTTATTAATACTTTAGATGATTTCTGATGATGTAAAACATCGTTAGTTAGTGGAAAATTTACACTTAATCTTAAAATATCCGTAGATAAAGTATCTTTAAGAATAAACTTTCTATTCTCTTTTCCGATGCCATGCTCACCTGCTAACTCAACTGCAAGTATGAAATAGGGTTCATAAGATACAGCTTTTCCTATCAAGACTATTTTTAACAAAAAGGTTTCCCCATATTTAAACACGTTTTTGTTATCTAAAGGGGGTTCAATGACAAAAGGATGCGGGATAGAAGGATATTTGTGAAGATTGAAAGGCAGTTTTTTATGGGGATCAGGAATTGTCTCAAAGATGTAAGCATAATAACAGGTTTTGTAGATTGGACATTGATGGCAATCTTTGTAGCTTTTTAAAACACACAGGGCTTGTCTTAAGGTTCTCCCTATTACACCTCTGAAAGAGGAACCTTTGAACGAAGGTAAGCGTAGTTCATTAATTGGTTCGCAGGTGATATTTATAATTTTGTATGGTATTTCAAGCGCGCTCATGTTTATGAAAGTTTTTCAAACCTTAAAAGCGCCCAACCAAAAGGCATGGCTTGAGAAATATTTTTCTTTTGCTCGCTGGCAAGCCAAATTGTAGTGGGAGAAGTTTGATATTCAGTTCTACCTCCCGCTCTTCTTATTAAGATTTTTCTTATTTTATCTATAGTCATAGCTTCTGCTCCGGAGTGTTTTCCAAGCTTGATGAGAATAGCCTTTCTTTCTTTAATATCCATCTTATGATACTCGTGTCGATCGAATATCTTAAAACTAATATTTTTGGCTAAATTGTATTCATTTTTATGTATCACCCAAAAGTGTCCCCATACTCCTTCTATCAACTCAGACATTTCAATCTTCACTGGATTTTGTTTCAAATTTTCCGTTTCTGCTTTTATCTCTAAAATCCCTTCAAACTTTGCCCCAGGCGGTATAACTTCTATAGGCAAGGTAAGTCTGCCTCTTGTCTCTCCTTTTTGTTTGCTTACATTTACTTGGTATAATATTTTAGTTTCAATAGGAAAAATAGGGTTTAAATCAGAAATCTTTAAAGCGCCAAAAGGGTTTTTCGAAGGATTAGGACAGTTTAGTAATTGTTTTTCTAAAGTTTCGATTATTTCATTTATTTCTCTCCTCCTCGTACGCGAATTAATATTATTAACTCTTTCAATAGTTTCTCTTAGTGAAGGGTTGTTTTCGTTTTTCTTGAACAAAAACTCTAAATATCCCGTTCGCAAGGCGCCCTTGAGAGAGCTTCCTGGGATAATCGGTTGATCAGTTAAAGGATTAAAATAGGTCCTTGGAATTTCAAAGTTGTTGAAATTTTGAAGTATCTCATTTGGATTTAGTCTCAAGACCTCAACATATCTTTTTTCAAGCTCATAAGGTATATCGTATTGTTTTATATTTGTAAGCTTTTTTATCTTATCTTTTACGCGATAGGCATAAAATTTATACAGATCAACCAATGCTGATGGGTCCCTTTTATTTGAAATTCTATCAAGTTCTTTTTTTTCTTCTAACGAAAGCACTTCTAATAGGTCAAAAAGTGAAAATTTAATTAGTTTTCTCTCTTTGCCATCTATTACAAACTCAACGGGTGATAAAACTTCATCACATCCGATATGAATTGGGCTTAAGGCTTCAATGGTTATTTTGTATCTTATCATAACTTACCTCCACTGGTATAACCAGAGAATAACCTTGATGCACTGCCTTTTCTATAATTGAAGACACCCCTAAAATTGCCCTGCCTACATAAATTCTTTTTTCAAACTTTTTTGGGATTAAAATTGCTCCTTCATCAGCCATGAGGACTGGAGATTTAAAGGGGTTAGGAGACGCGCTTAAGACATCTCCATGACGACCAAACCGAATAAAGGGTTCGTAAAAAATTTCAGCATAATTACCGCTTTTGTCAGGAATGAGGGGTGATAGAGCATAGTAGGCATTTTCTGTTTGTCTGGTGTTTGCATAGAAGTCTATTTCCTCATAGCTTAATACCTCGAATTTGCCCCATCCTGCAGTAGCATCCCTTCCATATCCAAATTTTCCTATCCGCCTTAACGCTTCAATAATTCCTTCAATAGGTATGTCCTCTCTAACTCCGACAAAAAGGACAAGCTTAGTTATATACCAAAGCTTGGGGACGACAAAAGGGGTAAATCCTCCTCTACTCGTAGTTCCTAAAAGTCTGTGTATGGTGCATCTAACTTGCTCATCTTTCACTATGATTACATCATCCGATGACAAGTATTCTATTTGATTTAATGGTGGTAAGGGTGGCTTATACAAAAAATATTCTTTAGCTTTTAATTCTTTTCTTTTTTGAACCAACTCTTCCTCGGGTAAGCTAAACAAAAAGTGTAAAGGTAAAGTTGGTTTTTTAAGATATATTTGAGGTTCTTTTTTATTGTTTTTATTATCTATATATGGATAGGCTGAAGAAACTATACAAAAAGGATTTGTTATATAATCATTAAGTAAAGTTTCTAAATCTTTACCGAGTAAATCTTTATCGTAATAAATTTGCCAGCATATATGTCCGAATAAGGTATCACCTTTTAACGGGGTCCCGAAACCGGTTAGAGGTTTTATGATAATTTGATAGGTTTTCAACTTAATCCTCCTCTGTTGAAAACTTTGTCATCAAAACAGAGAAATGCTTTTGAACTTTTGTTTTATCTTTTCGTCATCAAAATGAAATTTTATTCTTCCGTAACCTCTTGAACCACAACCTCCTAAGTAATCAAGCTCAAGAAGCTTCATACCCTTGAGAAGGATATCAAGTAGTTTTTCATCTTCATCAGAGTAAATTTTTAAAGTAATTCGAAAATTAAATTCAGCTCCTGCTGGCACTCTTTCTGTAAAACGAGGGTTTTCAGCAGTTCCTGTTATTCTGTTGATACGATTTTCTGCTTTTATTTCGGTATAGGGTAACCTTTCTTTTTCTAATTTACCTCTAAACTCTTCAGTAAAGAAACAATCAGAAAACGCCACCCTCGTTGGACCAATTTCTTCTAAAACTTCGCTTCCACTACCAGAGAGACCAAAAAGTTTTAGAATGGTTTTGGCGTATCTTTTAACATCCTCAGAGATATTGTTTTCCTTCAAAAGTTTATCTGAAGTTATTCCTCCACTACTATCATCTACTCCGTAAGAAAATCCGGGTAAGCCAAAATAATACTCAAGTAAACTTCTAATTTTCCCTTTAAGACTTGATCCAGGAATGTATGGTTCATTGGTATAAGGATGTTTCACAACTAAATTATCAACTCCACCAATATGCATTTCTGTATTACCTGATCCAATGTGTAAACCAGTTAAAAGCTCGATCTTGCCAGTAATTTCGTAAATCTTTTGAAGTTTTAGTGCTATCATTTTTTCACCCTCCTCCTTCTAATAAGTTATTACATACTTTTCTTTAGTCACTTGGTCTATGGAAACGGTAATACCCCATGAAAGCCTCAAAGAAGTTCTTGAAAACTTCAAAATCATCCCAATCTTCAATTTGGTTTAAACATCTTTCCATCATCTCTTTAAAATCATTATCAATATGCTTTCTACCTAAAGAATAGTAAACTTTCGCACGGATCATTTTAATGAAAGGTAAAAATTGTTTAAAATTTTCTTTAGGTTTATTCTTTAAATTATCGTAAAAAAACAATACCTCATCATAAAACTTGCGTATTTGTGTACGTTTGTTCCTTTCACTCCTACTAACGTAAGAAGACCACTTTTCAGCAATTTCCGAAAAAAGTTCAGGATTTATCAAATTATTCTCTTTATCTGTCCAAAATCTTATTTCAGGGGGGTTAGGTCTTTCGTTATGTTGGTGAGTTGGACGTTGCCCTGAACCTTGGGGAGACCTTCGGTCATTTCTCATGTTACCTTGCGTCATCTTTTACCCTCCTTGTAGAGTATAGTATTTGCCAAAGAGGAAGCCTAAAAGCTTCCCCATAATTTTCTAAAGCATCTTTTATTTCCTTTAAAAATTCTTCCAATTCCTTTTGGCTAATTTCTTTGTCTAACCTTCTTTTTTTATTAAAATTTCTTACCGTAAAATAATAAAGTAAACTTCTCCACAAAAGACATTTTAAATCATTTTTTAAATCATCGAGAGGAATACCTCCTATTGATCCACTCTTGGCTGTGCTTATTAATTTCTTTTCTTTAGCTACCATTTCAATTATGTCGTTCAACTTGTATAAAAAACTTTTAGTTAACACCTCCTTATCTTCGCTGCACAAAGAACTAAGTTTAATTTTCCACTGTTCTAATATTGGAATGTTATCCCATACTATGTCAGTTTTAAAAATAAATAATCTGTTTCTACCTGCCTTCTTTGCTTGAGAAAGAAGAAATTCTGTTCTTTCCGCAAGCTCAATTACAGGAATATTAGGTTTAGTAAGTAAATAACCCGCTGATAAAGTAACATCTTTGTTGTAGCAAACATACTTTTCAAACTTTTGTCTAACTTCTAAAATAAAATTGTAACTTTCCTCCCAAGGTCCAACAACGAACAAATCATCTCCTCCACAAAAGACATTATAAATGTTCTTAAATTTTGTTTGGCAGAGATAAGGTAAATAAAACGCAAAAAATAGATTTAACATCCGAGAAAGAGCTAAGTATCTGGTAAATGTTCTCTTGCTTGGGCGTAATCCTTTAAGAAAAATGCTCCCAAGATTATCCACATCTGCCTTGACAACTCCCAGCGCCTCAATACCGGTAGTTGTTCCATTCTTTTTCTTTAAAGATAAGTTGGCAAGTACTTCAAAGCTGAGTGGTATTTTGCTATCATTGTCTACAACTAAAGGAACATAGGCATTTATAAACTTTTTTGCGAAAATAACTTTTCTCTCTTCGTCACTACTTGCAGGTAAAGCTATATCCCATATTGTAACTAAATTTTTATTAGCTAATTCTCTTTTGCATAATGAACTTTTGTCTTCAAACTTAGCATAATATTTGTTTAATATAGGAACAGTATTTACAAATTCCGTATTTGTTTCTTTATTTTCTATTTCATAAATTAAAATAAACTTATTTTTAACTAATGCTTCACCAATTCTCTTCTGATCTCTACAAATTAAACAAACAGGGATTTCTTCCTTTTCATTTTCCCTTTCGAATATTTCGTTTCTTTTTGCAGGTCTTTTCCCACATAGTTTACATACTCCAAATCCAGAAAAGCTCGATAAATTATCCTCTATAGCTCCGCCAAATTGAAAGAGGTCAAATTTTTGATACTTTTTTTCTTCTGACTTTTTACCCAATCTTTTTAATAATTGGCTATATCTGTCTTCGTTTAAGAAATCCTCGGGTTTAGCTTCAGTATATGTTAATCCAATAGAAGTTTCCCCATAATAATATTGATAAAGCCAATTGTTTATCTCGTTTTCTATGTCCCGAAGTTTCTCTTTAACCTTGCTTAAATTAGGAGCAATAATCAAAAATTTACCGGCTGTAGAATATAACAAATTTACAAAAGGTAACCCTAATTGTCTCATGATATAATCTGCCACAAGCTCTGAATACATTGAAACCATAAAGGAGCGCCCACGGAGGATCTTAGCAGCCCATTTCCTCGTTTCACCTCCGCTTGCGAAAATAAATTTTTGTATTCCATAAAAGTTTCCTTCTATGAATAAAAATTTGCTTTCATTAAGTTTTTTTATAGATTGTTCAGTTAAACTATCCGTATTTTTGTGATGTAAATATAAGGTTGAAGCTAAGCTTGCTGTGAAATAAGAATGATCGTAGAGAGAAATATCGCTCAAAATCTTAACAAATGAATAAGTTGTCCCAGATCCAACAGTTGCTGAAGGAATAAATATGAAATATTTCAGCATCAATGTATTTAATGCTTCTAACCAAATATCCGGCCTTTCTTTTAGAGTTGAAATTTCTTTAAACGATTCTATGAAACTGAGCCATATTTCATAGTATTTTTCTTGAGTAGCAAGTCCATTTGTCCGTTCAACTGGAAAAACCTTTTCAGGCGATAATACATCAAGTTTGTATGCAAATCGATAATTTTCTAATTTATCTTTCTTCCAAGTATCATTTAGACTAAGATCCTCAAAAATGGATAAAAGTGGGATATTTGCGGAAGTTTCGCCTTTTTCAAATTTTATTTCTTCATCTAAGTTCCTTCTTTCAAATCCGCTACTCAGTCTATCAGCCTGATGAATAATCCATTCCCAAGGTGTTTCAGGTTTATGATGTTTTGCGGATAAATTTATCAAAGAATATTCAGCCTTTTCTTCTTGTAAAAAGAGGCTTGGAATGTAATCTTTAAAATCCTCGATAAATTTGGCAGTATAAAGGACATGTTTATGTGTGTAATGCCAATTAATAAAAGGTTGATAAATGTCGCGGTTTCCTCTTATATACTCCTCTGGTAGTTGTTGCCCTGTTCTTTGATAGACCTTTCCTATGTCATGAAGCAGGGCTGACAAAACAATCTTTTGTAAAATGATGTCGTCCATAAGTCTACTCCTCTAAAGGCTTCATCTTTTCTTCTCTTAATATATTTTAAATGGTTTTTTCCTCTAATTTCTGACATTACCTTCCCTAATTTTTCTTAAAAATCTGAATTCCAAAACCGGTTGATAGGACGAGCCCTCTCTTTGAAAATTGTAAATCCAGCCGTCGACATAATGACCAAAGGCTAAACCTACCATGAAGGCAATTGGAATGGGGCAAGAAAAGAAAAAGTGATAGGTCTTCATTGAATATTGTGACCGAATATCCTGGATAGCGCCTGCGCATTCTTTGGCAACCTCAGAAAAGCTCTCGATGGGAACATTTCCTTTTTGTTTAGCCTCTAAAACCAAAAAAGAAGGATTATTAAGGTTTGAATAAGCGTAGGATTTTACATCCGCAACCGCCTCGTGATGCCCAAAGTTAAGAACTATCACTAAGTCTTCTCCATTATGATCAAAGTGCGAATTAATATAATTATACTGAGATTTTCTTTCTTTCAAGTATCTCGGTTCATCAATGGAAATAGGATGGTATTTTGTTTCCCCTTCCTTAGCTTGATAGTGGTAAAAAACGAAAGGATAGAAGTGGGAATAGAGCACACCAAGGGCAAAGCTTAAAGCCACAGCACCTCTTATGCCTAAATGAAAAATCTTATTCCCAGGGAGCGTATTGACAATTTTATAATAACGAGTATAAAAATCTTGACAAACTTCCTTCCAATCTTCCTCGGTCTTTAATTGTCCGGTTAACTGATAAAAAGTGTCTTCTTGCAAGCCATAGAATAACTCAAGACCTTTTAGGACCTCAAATTCTTCTAAAGTTTTTTCTCCGATGAAGGCTTTTAAAAAGTTTGAAAATTCCTCGTAGCCTGCGCTCGTGATGTAAAAAGGTATATCCCATTCATCTTTTTCTAAATAAGCTTTAATGGTGTTAAATCGTTTTACCTGAAGAGGGGTTATAAGCCTTAAGCCGTGAGCTTTGGCAAATTCTATTTTTTCTTTTAAATGGTCAACCTCTAAAATATATCCCTTGGCGTTTAAAGCTCCGGTAAATCTTAAATCCTCTGGTATCCTTTCAATACTCAAAGCTACAGCAAGAGGGAGCATAAAACTTTTTCCAGAGATGTAGGTATCAAAGAACACAGCAAAGTTTTTGTTTAAAAGCTTCTTCACAATAGTTAAGGAATTTTTGAGCTCGGGCAAGTTTGTTATAACTTTAGAAGTATTAGGTATTACTAATCCTTTAGCAAAATCCGCTTTGTCTTTATCTACGACGATTATTTCAAAGTGTTTGCCTTTTCCTCTAACAATCTGGTCGGCAACTTCAAAAGGCTTAATCTTTAAATGTTTTACTAAAAGCCGGGGACTAAAGCTATCTTTCAACCTTTCACGAATATGATTGATAAGAGCAAACTGAACTTTAGGAGAAAATAAATTCCATCTCATTAAAAGCTCTTCAATATGTTCATCAAGTAAGCCTTGATCAAGGAAGGAGAGTATATGAGCCTCATCAAATTCTTCAAACGGAAATCTCAACATCTATAGCCTCCAGCCAAGATGTATAGTCTGGAAGTTCAGGAATGTTTGTAAATTCAAGCTTGATCGTTTCTAATGGACCTTCAAATAGAACTTTGTTTTCGACTTTTATGGTTATTTTCTGTCCTAAGTAATCTTGTGGAAGATAGAGGGTAAGTTTTGGTCCAATCTCAGGGATCTTTTCAACTATGGCAAAGAAGTTTTTGCCTTTATGCACATTTTTGGATGAAGCTGCCTTGGCGTAGGCATAGTGAGAATTTTCGTAATAGTTTTTTAAATCATCCGAGATAGTAAAGACCGACGGAACAAATTGATATTCTTCGAGCTTTTCGAGGTAAGTTAAGATAGATTCTGTATTATAAGGGGAAAGAAGCTTCATCAGAAAACGGATATATTTTCCACGAATGTCCTGAGGGATTTGAACTCGCTCCGCGTAGCCTTCAAGGCGGTGGATGTCATCTTCGTTAAGCACGCCGAGTTTGTTAGTATGATTAAGTAAGAAATTTTCGTCCAGATAAACCCAAAAGGGAAGAGCAACTAAAAGAGTTTTTAAGCGCGGAAGTTTAATGATTGGTGTTTCTGGATTTAACCATCCAAGTCCAATTTCTTCCGTTAGAACCAAAGCCTTGTAAAGTTTTACTTGGTCAAAAGAGAGCTCTTCCGTTAAGGCAAAATAGATGGGGGGTAAGGTGCATAGCTCCCTCAGCTCGTTGAGTTTGGGGGGGATTTTTGTTGAAACTGAGAAGATTTGAAGCTCTTTTCCTCTCAAGGATTTATAAAGCTCCCATTCTCTTTGAAGTCTATCTTTCTTTCGCATTATTAACCTCGATCACTCGTAAAGGTCCCCTCTTCAAAAATGTCTCTCTACTTAATTATTAACTATATTTATCGCAAATTTCTGACTTTATCGCATAAAATAGTTTATCCGCTGAGGTCCCCTTTAAAACTTCCTCTTCTAAGATTCTCCTAAGCTTCGGTTTCAACCTTTCCCATCTTTTGTATAAAGCATCTGCAATTGCTTTTAACTCTTTTGGATTTTGTTTATATGCTTTGTCTAAATACCAACATAATGTTTCTAATTCTCTTTTGGTTAGTTTTTCTTTTAAGCTTAGAACAAGATGATTTAAAGCGCTATCCTCAAGGAAGTTCACAAATTTTGGAGAAAGCAGACCTTCAACTTTAATTTCTTGCTCTTTACCCTCTTCTTGGGTTAGGCTTAAATCGTCAAGATTTACTTCTTTTTCCACAAGTTTGAATTCTGAAGAAAGATAAAGATAAATTATGTTTATTGCCGTAGTTAGTAGATATTTTTTATTTATGAATGATAAGTTAAGAAAACTCTCTTTTTTAGAAACAATTTTAAAAATAAGTTCTGAAGCTAGGACTTCAAGATAGTCAGGTCCGAAATACTTATGAAAAAGCTTTTCTATGTTTGTAGTAAAATGGACTTTGAGAGCCTGTTTAAAGATGCGCTTAAGAACATTTAAAAAGGTTTGATATTCTTTAGAACTTATTTGATTATTTAAAAGTTTTTCTATAATCTGTTTATAATCCCGCACTTTTAATATTTTTAAAGTTTATCTAAAGTTTCTAAATTTTCACATACTCCACAGTATATAAGCTTTCTAAGCTGAACTTCTGGTGACCTTAAAGTTAAACAAATTGGTGCTCTTTGGGGAGAGAAGATTACGAAGGAACGAGGGGCAAAATGAAACCAAGAGCAATTCTTTTTTATGCTCTCGCATCGACTGAGGTCAATAGAAATTGGGGTAACTCTCGAAGTAGTTAGAAAGACAACCTTATAGAGGTCTTGAGATTCCTCTTTAGTCTTCCAACATATGCAGGGTCTTATCTTTCTTTTATGACTGCCGAGATAACCACCAACCCTTTCATCAAACCGTTTCAAATCATCATAAGGAACTAATGCTAAAATTTTTAAGCTACTACTTTTAAGAAGTTTCTCCCAAAAAGGTTTGTAAGAGAGGGTTTTCCTAATTCTTTTCTTTTTGGAAATTTCTTCCATCAAGTTATATTACATAACAAAAATTTTAGTTTGGTCAAGAGAGGATGTAGTGCCATTACTTCGAATGCCTAAATATTTTTTGTAATGAGCAAGCAACCGCTTGCCCTAAACGGTTTATTCTTTTTTATTTGTTTATTAAAATCCCTCTGGACCAATAGAGCAGATGCCAAACTTAAGTTTAGAATAAGTTTGAAATAAGAAAGATAGATTAGATGATAAAAAAGATAAAACTTGAGAGCTAAAAGACTATGGAGCGGGCGACGGGATTCGAACCCGCGACCTACAGCATGGCAAGCTGTCGCTCTTCCAGGCTGAGCTACGCCCGCACTGTGTAAATATTATATTATCCATAAATCCATGATTGTCAAGAACCCCCTCCCCCTTCCTTGAGGCTGTTTAAAAAAATGTTTTTGTGTAAGCCCCCCGCTGTCACCCCGAGCCTCTTTTTTTTGTCACCCCGAGCCCCTTTTTTGTCACCCCGAGGCGTCAGCCGAGGGGTCTCCTCTTTTCCCCCTTGGGGATGCCTCGCTATCGCTCGGCACGACAGGATGAAGGATGTCACTCCGAGCCGCAAGGCGAGATGACTCCCCGTAGGACTCCGTCCAGAACAAAGTGAGGGATGCCTCGCTATCGCTCGGCACGACAAAGCGAGGAACTTTTTTAAACAGCCCTCTCCCTTCTCTTGACAAGCCAAAATATCCGTATAAGTTAATGGTAAAAAAAATTATTATTTTAAGCATACAAAAAAACATGAAACAAAGGTAGTAATTCCGGGGGTTTGAAAGGATATGAACTTAGAACTACTCTTATGGGTGATTGGAACAGGCTTAACCCTTAGCGCTTTTGCGGTAAAGCTTGGGGTTGCCCTTGGGTTAAGCAAGCCCTCAAAATCAACTATCGCTTTAGTGTTGTTTATCTACGCATTCCTTTTTCTTATCATTTCGCTCTTGTCTAAGCCCTTTCTGAACTTACTCATGAAAGTTCTACTTAAAGGTCCATATCTACATCTTTTGCTATCCTTAGGGTTAATTCTCTGGGGAGTCTATCTACTCACAAGAAAAAATTTTCAACCTCAAGAGGAGTATAGCGTAAAGCTTAGCCTACCTCTACTTTTACCCTGCCCCGTGTGTCTATCTGCAATGTCTTTTTCTGTAGTAGCCTTCCTCAGTGCAACGCAACTTCCCCCTTATCTTGTTGGGCTCGGATTGGGTTTAGCCTTTACTCTGTTTTCATTAGTTTTCTTTTTTATTGTTAGAATTTGGGCAAAAAAGTTTAAGCTTGCAACCCTTGGGCTTGCTATGATTGGGGTCGGGGCTTACCTTTCTTTATCCTTTATCGTGCCAGAAAAGGTCGAGGAAGCAAAAAAGATATACAAGACCTTTGTTTCGGAAGAGCTATTCTTTCCTCCCTACGCCTTGTATATTCTCCTTATACTTTTTCTTGCCTTTCTGTTTGGTTTTCTGTTTAAACCGCAAAGAAAGATTAAGAGGGAGGTTTGATCGTTGAACATTTTAGCCTTTTTTGAAAGCTTTCTCTATGTTATTTCAACTCTATTCTTCTATCCTGTCCTTATTGGACTTACTATCCTTGTATTCTGGATGAGCATAAGCCTTGGGCGGTTTTTGAGGGAGTTTGTAGAAAGAAGGCATGGGCTTTTTTTCTATCAAGAAAGCTTTAAGAAGGCGCTGAAAGAAGAATTAACTATGTTCTCAGAGAAGTGTATAGATGAAGCTGAGGCAAGGGTTGTAAGGCTTTTGCAAGCCTTTGAGGTAGAGCTGATAAAAGCGCTTGATAAGGTTAGGTTTGCCATAAGGGTAGGTCCAGCCCTTGGTTTGATGGGAACGCTTATTCCTATGGGCATGGCTTTAGCCTCCCTTGCTCAAGGGAACATGCCAGAGATGGCAAGCAGAATGGTTACAGCTTTCACCACAGCAGTCGTTGGTCTTGGTTGTAGCGTGGTCGCTTATCTAATCTCCCTTGTAAAGGAAAGATGGGTTAGAGAAGACCTAAGAGAAATGGAATTTCTCTCGGAGTTGTTTTTGGCAAACCTTAAAAGAGGTGTAAGAAACTTAGACGAACTGATAGAGGGAGGCGGAGAATGAGCCTTCATAAGAAAAGAAGACTTTTAAGGGACTTTGAGCCAAAACTTGAAGACCCACTTACTGGCATCGCTAATCTCTTTGATGCAAGCGTTGTTTTTATAGTTAGTCTAATCATCGCTCTTTTTATGACATACAACATGATAGAACTTCTTAATCCAAAGTCTGAAGTAACTTTGGTGAAGAGGTCTGAAGACGGAAAAATTGAAGTTATCATAAAAAAAGGTAAAGAAATTAAAGCAAAAAGAGTTACCAACAAAGAACTGACAGGAGAAGGTGTAAGGCTTGGGACAGCTTATCAACTAAAAGATGGGAAAATTATCTATGTTCCTGAATAAAAAACATAAAAAATTATACTTAATCATTAGTTATGTAACTTTCGCACTTTTTATCTTATTTACGAACCATGTTTTTGCCTATGAAAATAATAATAAAGATACTATTAAAGTAAGCTTGATCCTTGGAGACTATTATACAAAGGTTGCTGTTGAGGCATTGAAAGAAATAAAAAAAGATAGTATTCAAAAATTAGAAATTAAAGTTTTTCCTCAAAAGGATATAAAAAAATTAGATTTAAGCTACATTACTAAATCAAACTTAATAATTATAAACGTAATGGGTAGGCAGCTTGTTGAAATTTTAAGAAAGGAACTTTCTCAAGCTATTAAAAATGGAGCAAAAGTTTACGCCGTAATTGCAAGCGGTTCATACAACGATGAGATGAAAGAAATGGGAATTATCTTTGATGAACAAATTGAAGAATACATCAAAAACGGTGGCGTTAAGAACATCAAAAATATGATTTACTATGCTTTATCCAGAGATTTTGGTTTAAATCTTAAGATTGATAATCCTGAGAAGATACCAGAGTTTGCAGTGTATGATTATAAGTCTAAAAAAGTGTATCTTTCTACAAAAGAATATCTTTCAGCAAGAAAAGATGAATTATATAAAAGAAATCTCATCGGTATAATATTTTATAAAACAAGCGATATAAGTTCTCAGACAACCATAGTTGATGCTATATGTGAAGAGTTAGAAAGGCAAGGTTTTGGTGTGATACCCGTTTATGGTTATCCTTCTGAGCTTGCGATAGAGAAATTTTTCTTCTCCGATGAGGGGAGGCCGTTAGTCAGAGCTGTAGTAGCCCTTGCCTTAAAAGTCGGGGTAAGACCTGACTCAGCCGTTCCTGTTTTGAGTAAGCTTGGAGTCCCGGTTTTTAATACCATAACCCTCTACAGTCAGAGCGAAGAGGAGTGGAGAAAATCGATGACCGGGCTAGATATTTTTGAGAGGACTTGGCAGATTGCTTTGCCTGAACTTGGCGGAATTATTCAACCAATCGTTGTAGGAAGTAAAGAGACTTTTAGAGACCCAGAGCTTCAAACGGATTACATAATAGAAAAGCCCATTCCTGAAAGGATTAAAATGCTTGTCAACCGGGTTAAGGCTTGGGTTAATCTACAAGACAAACCAAACAAAGATAAAAAAATAGCCATCATCTACTACAACTATCCTCCAGGCAAACAAAACATCGGAGCTTCCTATCTCAATGTCTTGCCAGAAAGCCTCTATGAAATTTTAAAAAGACTGAAAGAAGAGAGTTATACAGTTCCTGAAGTTGATAAGGCTAAAGTTTTTGAGGATGTTTTAGCACAGGGAAGAAACATCGGAAATTGGGCAAAGGGTGAAATTGAAAGACTTGTCAAAGCTTACAATCCTATCCTTATACCGGTTGAAACTTATAAAGCCTGGCTTGAAGAGCTGCCATCAGGCTTTAAGGAAGCGGTAATTAGAACCTGGGGGCAACCTGAAGCCTCAAACATCATGACCTTTAGCGACCCATTTGGCAAGCAGTACATTGTCATACCTGCTGTTAAATACGGAAACATCCTTCTTTTGCCTCAACCATCGCGTGGACTGGAGCAGGATGTAGAAAAGCTTTATCACGATATGAAAACGCCCCCGCATCACCAATACATAGCCTTTTATCTATGGCTCAAGAAGAAATTTCAAGCTGACGCCATAATCCATGTTGGAACTCATGGAACGCATGAATGGCTCCCTGGGAAAGAAGTAGGACTTTTACCCGAAGACCCGCCTGAAGCCTTGATCCAAGACATTCCAAACATCTATCCTTATATCGTTGACGATGTGGGAGAGGGTTTGCAAGCAAAACGCCGTGGGATGGCAGTCATCATAGACCATATGACGCCTCCCCTTGATAAAACAACCCTAAACAAAGAACTAACCGAGCTTTATGCCTTGATAAACGACTATCATTCAGCCAAAGACAAAAGCCCTCTTCTTGCTGAAGCAAAGTTAAAGGAGGTCTCCGCATTATCAAGGAAAATAGGCATACTTAAAGACTTAGGGCTTGAGGAGGTAAAAGATGAGAAGGATTTAGAGGAGCTTGAGCACTATCTTGAAGAGATAAGACAAACGTTTAATCCCTATGGGCTCCATACCTTTGGCAGAGCTCCTGAGGAAAGATTTATCAGGACAACGGCTGAAGCAATACTATCCATAGAAAAAAATTTAAGCAGTGAAGAAAAAGAAAAGAAGCTAAAGGAAATTGAAGATAAAATTCGGGGGAGCGCTAAGCAAGAGCTTGATTCTTTGATTTTAGTCTTATCTGGCAGGTATATTCCTTCTGGTCCTGGTAACGACCCTATTAGAAACCCTGATAGCCTGCCGACAGGTAAGAATTTCTATGCCTTTGACCCCTCACGGATACCTTCCAAAGCAACCTATGAAATGGGGGCAAAGCTTGCTAAGGAATTCCTTGAAGACTATAAGCGAAGGCATGGAAGCTTCCCAGATAAGTTAGCCTTTGTGCTATGGGCGTGTGAGACGATAAGACATGAAGGAATAATGGAATCTCAGATTATGTATCTCCTTGGGGTTAGACCGAAGTGGGATGAAAGGGGAAGGGTATCTGGGCTTGAGCTTATTCCAAGGGAGGAGCTTTCCCGCCCAAGGATAGATGTAGTTTTGACCATATCCGGGCTTTACCGGGACCTCTTTTCAAACCTTGTTCACCTCTTAGACCAAGCAGTTTCCCTTGCAAGAGAAGCAAAGGAAGAGGACAACCTTGTTCGGAATAATGTTCTATCCCTCAAGGATACTTTGATAAAACAAGGAATTCCAGAGGATAAGGCTTTAAGGCTGGCAAGCGTTCGGATATTTTCCGAGCCTCCGGGTGATTATGGAACAAGAATAGATAATGCCATTGCCATGTCTAACACCTGGGAAGGGGAAGAAGAGATAGCAAGGCTTTACATTAACAGGATGAGCCATCTCTACGGACAGGGCTTTTGGGGAAGCGTTGATGAGAACGGAAAAGAATTAAGCAAAGATTTAAACTTATTTCTTTTCAAAAAGGCTTTATCCGGAACTAAAGCTGCCCTGCATAGCCGAGGAACGAATATATTCGCCACCCTTGATAATGATGATTATTTCCAGTATTTAGGTGGCTTAGCCCTTGCCATAAGGACGATTGACGGAAAGTCACCTGAACTCTTTATCACAAACCTTGCTAATCCCCATCAACCGAAACAAGAAAGGTTAGAAAAGTTCATGGGAAGGGAGTTAAGAGGTAGGTATTTAAACCCTGAATGGATGAAAGCCATGATGAAGGAGGGCTATGCTGGGGCAAGGTTTATAGATAAAGTGGTTGAGCATCTCTGGGGCTGGCAGGTAACTGCTCCTGAAGTAGTGGACGCAGCAAAGTGGCAGGAAATGTATGAAACCTATGTAGTAGACAAGTATGGGTTAAACATAAAGGAGCTCTTTAGGAAGGCAAACAATCTTTGGGCTTATCAATCGGTTGTGGCAAGGATGCTTGAAACGGTAAGAAAAGGCTACTGGAAGCCAGAAAAGGAGGTTGTTGAGCATTTAGCTAAAGAGTATGCAGAGACAGCGATGGAGGTTGGGCTTGCTTGCTGCGACCACACCTGCAACAACCCGTTTCTTACTGAGTTTACCGCAAAGGTCCTCCTTTCTGTCCCGGGGCTAAAACCCCTTGCCAAGCCCTTTCTTAACACCCTGGCAGTCGTAAAAGGAGAGAACCAAGCCTCAGATAATCTTAACAAGAAAGAGTTTCTTAAGAGGGATATAACCTTTAGAGCAAAAAAGAATTTAGTCCCAGGTGGTTCGCAAACGGTAAAGGGCTTTGAGATGGAGGATGTTAAACTGTCTGGCTTTACCTCAGCCCCCCTACCATGGCTTTATATTCTCTCTTTCCTCATCTTTTTATTCCTCGTCTACCTTGGCTGGAGAAGGTCAGGTCAAAGAAAATAAAACTTATGGTAGTTTGAAATACCATTATCTTTATCTTGACAGGCTAAAAATTCATGCTTTAATCTTAATGGTAAAAAAAATTACTATTTATAGGGAGGTGTAACTTGCAGCGGAAGCCAACATTTTTAGGTTTTGTTGCACTGTTAGGCGTTACTTCCCTCTCCTTTGCTCAAGAGGGGAAAGAAGTTAAGCTTGAGGATGTGGTGGTTACTGCATCGAGGGTTGAGGAGAAGATAGAAAATGCCATACCCTTTGTTCAGGTTATAAAAGAAGATGACTCAGCTCTTGCTACTTCTCGAGATGTAGGGGATGTAATGGTATCTGCAGGAACCGGGCATGTGCATAAATATCCGGGA
>Ga0081479_116713_pt1 | contig 20645 bp, 26 predicted proteins | sample MamHotmetagenome_FD_70984 | JGI IMG/M metagenome (GOLD analysis project Ga0081479, IMG submission 70984) | Hot spring cone microbial streamer communities from Mammoth Hot Spring (Liberty Cap Streamers), Yellowstone National Park, USA - T=72 v2... | ecosystem: Environmental > Aquatic > Thermal... | reverse complement strand
GGAGGCTAAAACTTTCTCAACCCACATTTTGTGCAATTTAGCATCTTCAAGGAAAACTTTATCATTTTCTCTTTTAACCGGGACTTCATAACTTTCTATTGGGTTTTCCTTTTCGTCCATACAACCTATTGTGAGTTTACCGGTTGTGTAGACATAGTTAAGAATTTTATTAATAAACTCGCTAAACTCTATTTTTTGCATTCTTTCCTCCTATTTCCGTAAATGTTATCACTTTTTACACTTCCATTGTACCACAAAAATCTGATTTGTCAAGGGGGTAATGGGTTTAAAATTTAGAAAAATATCAAAAATCATATATTAGTGTGGAAATTCAGAAAATAACAAAATGTATTGGTAGTGTACAGACTCAAAAAATTTTCTATAAATAGTACAACTAAAACCCTGCTTAAAAGCAGGGGGGTAAATTTGCATGTTTGTTGCCCCCTGCTTCGAAAGGACTTGGCAGGGGGAATTTTAATATATAAATCTTCCCCTGCCACCAATTCGAAAAGTAAGGCAGGGGAAAAAAGGAGGCAAGTATGCTTAGAGAACCTGTAAAATTGCTTCTCAACCTCGGGCGCTTGGCCCTGGTTGAGATGCAGCACGCACGTAGTAGCTCCTCTAATAAAAGGAGCTACTACCACTACGAAAAGAGTAGTAGTCCCCCTTCCGAGGGGGAGCACTACTACTCCAACGGGTGGGGATATAATAACTCCACTCGTTGGAGAAAGTAAATTCTCTTCTGGGTGGGCTATGCCCACCCAATACTTATTTTATGGTTTCTTCGGGATCACAGGGAATGTAGGTTGTACTTCACCACCATTACCACTACCTGGTGGCAAAGTTGGTTTCACTTGATTAATATCGAAGTTGAACATGTTTTGTATCTTGTTTTTGAGGAGCGTAAGATACTCATTCACATATGGTTTCACAAACACATATGCCTTATACGCAAAAGGCTTAACAGCTGTGTAAGCCCATGAATTCTCTGGTTCAAATTGAGGGAAAAATTGAATTATGAATGCCAAAAGAAACACTGTTATAGCTGTTGAAATGAGAGCATTTGCCGCAATTGCAGGAATTATGAAAATGATGTTCATTACTATTGCAACAGCAAGAATGTAAAGAAGGGTGTCGTTGTGTATGTTGAACCTTGCAAGAATGTCAGAACCAAACATCCCTATAACTCCGACAGCAACAAGCCAACCAATCTTTGTTGGAGGTATAGCCCTTCCTCCCCTTGTTGCTTCCTTTAATACTGCGCTTGCAAGAAAAACTATGGTGAGTATGTCAAACCAGGAAATCCCGTTAAGAGACATATTCTACCCTCGCCTCAGCATTCGCCTCTTCAAACAATCTCTTCACTTCATTAATGTCTATCTTTTCTTCATTAACAAAGTCCTTATCAAATGCAATAAAAACAATTCGCTTGGGCATTCCTCTTGAAGTCATGCCAAGAACAGTAAGTACTACCTGAGTCTCTACATAACTTTTTACAGGTCCTGCAATATTAATGTACTCTAACCTGTAGAAACTGTTATCCTGCATGACGTGCCTCTGTACTTCATCAGCAGTTGTTGCAACAAATACCCTGTGTGGTGCAACTTCCTGCAAAAATAACCTCATAGGATCATCTAGCTTGTTGGTAAATAAAACAGCTATCACAATCGTGTCTAAATTTAACTTTCTTCTTTCTTCCATTGTACCCTCCTTAATCTTTTTCCTTAAATTTCATGACTTCATCCTCCATTTTCTGCAATAAGATTTTATCAGTAATTTGTTTTTTCCACTTTCGAACTGCTTCACGGAGTAAGAAGTCAATCCTCGATCTACTTATAGAAAGAAATCGTTCGGCGTCAACTAGACTTATCTTACTACTGCTTGTGATATAGAAGATGATCCTGAGTAATTCCTTATCTCCTGAATCCTTCAAGAATTTTATGAAACTTTTTATGAAAAATACACGTACCTCTTCGCTTGCCCCCTTCAATAGATAATCAACTTCTTCAAAACCAATAAGTTCCTCCATCTGTGTATCTGTTTCCTGATTCTTTGCCCTCGCAAAGGAAGAAAGGTAGACAGTTTGTACGTTCTTGTCTGGTAAGTATCGCCCTGCATCTTCGTCATACTCATAGTGCACTGCAATAGGCGTAATTGTTTTCAAGTAAAGTTGCTGCACAGCATTCTTCACCTCCATATAGGCATAGGTGGAGAAACTTGCATTTCTTTCGTCAAACCTGTTATACTTTGTTGCTGCAAGGAAAGAGGCAAGCCATCCTGCCTGTATCAAGTCCTCTGTGTAGTTTTCCTGATTGTAGTAGTTTGCCCAGTAAGGCGTCCCTATGATTTTATTTGTTGCAAGAAATTCAGATACAAGAGGTCTAACTATCTTCTCCCTTATACAAAAAGATGCACTGTTTCTTATACCATCACCAATCCTTACGCTTCTAACACATGCACACACAAAATCCCACTTTTCTTTTGTTAGTGTTTTTTCACCAAGGTAACTATCCAGAAGTTTAATTATCTCTTTTCCATCGCGTTTTACTATTGAAAATGCTTTTTGTATAACACTTTCTATTTTATTTCTCTCTTCTTCATTGAAAATGAGTTTTTTAACAATCAGGTCAAGGTAATTTACAACACTTATCAAGAAATCCCAGTCGTTTACATCCCTTTTCTCTTTATTAGAAATAGCCTCGCACATATATGCAAGGCTATCAAGGTGTCCCAGTGCTACTTCGGTTACTTCAGGAATACCATTTTTGGCAAGGTTTGCAAGAGTATCCCAATCCTGCAACGTAAGTTCATTCTTTGTCCTTAAATTCTCTAACACCCCCACATAGTCTAAATTTTCTTTGTTGTTATTCCCCACGGTTGTATCTCTATCCATGTTTTTGCTCCTCTTGCAACATTTGCCATTGCAATATCTCTTGCAAGTTTTTCATCAAACTCAAGTACTTTTTCGTTCTTCCTCTTTGGCCTTGCACTCTTAGGTATTGCGTAACCAGAGATTTCACCATTATCGTAAAAAGGATAAAAAATAACTGCACCGTATTTCTTTAACAAATGATCTTTTAGCTGTCTAAATTCAAATGGCTCAAATGGGGATACGGTTACAACAACATCTTTTTTAGGCCTTCTTAATATGCTTTTTGATTGCCTTTTTGATGTCATTTGTATCCTCCGTAAGAGCTCTTTCAATAGATTCTTTAAAGTCCTCAGTCTCTTCTACCTTCCCTGCAATAAATGCAACAATTCTAAAGAAGTTTTCAGTAGATTTTCTTACAATAAAGAATCCCAGAACATAACCTTTGCTTTTAAGCAAGTCAGATGCAAATTCCAGTGCAGTCATTGTCTTGTTGTGCGTGAATACTGTTCCCCTGTACTCGATTGATACAGAAACTTCTGTTGAGTAGTTGTGTTGTTCAAAGAACCTTGCAATAGTAGATCCAACCGCTTTTGCCCTTCTTTCACGTTCCTCTATGCTTGCTTCACGTTCATCTGTATTAACTTTTATTACGTCTTTTACCTCCTCTTCGTACATGTCAACCTCCTGAAATATTTATTGAAGCAATACTAAAACTTCTGTATTAACTACTTCTATAATAACTTCGACAGTTCTTCTACACCTCTCTTTACCGCAAACATTACTATTCCAAGCTTTGCCATTTCGTTTGTCGTGACAACAAGTACAGCAAGGTTTTTAATACCAGCAGTGATTACATATCCTTTTTCACCCTGTACCAGTGCAATGTTGAGTTTGCCTTTCGCAAGTTCAGCAAGTACTCTCTCGCCAAGCGCAAGGATAGTTGCAGACATTGCAGCAACTTTGTCTTCTTCGGCATTCTTGAGCAAACTTGCAAGAGGAAGCCCATCAGCACTTATCAAGGCAAGTGATTCAATGTCAAGGCTACTTGCTTTAATCTTCTCCAGTACCTCTTTGAGAGTGTTTTCTACTCTTTTTTCATGTGTGTCGATTAATTCGTCCATTTTTACCTCCTATAAAATTTTTGCTAATACGCCTTTATAAACAAAAACGTCTATTATCACCAAAACGATAAAAAACATAAGTTCCAGCGTAGAACCTGTTGAAATAGTAATAGGAAACCTGAAATACCGCTTTTTATTTAAAGGATATAATAGTGGTATACCTGTTGGAGTCATTGCATCGAGAACAAGGTGCGATAAATACCCCATAGCCATTCCAACTCCAAACTGTGTTGAAACGATATTAGCAAAAAATGCAACAACTACAAGTGCAAGTATTGAATGTGTAATTGTCCTGTGTTCAACAGGAATTTTAGGTAAATACCTTGTAATGGTTGCACCCTCTACGTCAATATCAGGGAGAATAGCACCAATAAAAAGTCCTGTTATTGTTGCAGGTGTTACAGGCAACACTGAAATCAGACTTATTGATGCTGCAATATGCGTTCTCCCTGTCATTTCTGTTCCTCTACTGCATTCTCCTCAGTTTTAGTTTTCCAGAGAACAATCTTGTTTTTCCCCTTCTCTTTTGCAGCATACAGGGCACCATCAGCTCTTCTTTTAAGCGTATCAAAGTCAATTTCGGGTTCAGATTCGGCAATTCCAATAGAGAGCGTTACCTTTAAGTCGTTATTATCCTGTAATGAACTTACTATTCTTTTTGCAACCTTTGCAGCGGTATACTTATCTCCCTCAATTATAACTGCCATTTCATCACCACCAAATCTGAAGGCAAAATCCGAGCTCTTTATATTTTTCCTTATTGCTCCTGCAACTCTTTGCAAGACAATATCTCCTGTCTCGTGTCCATATTCATCATTAAACTTTTTAAAGTCATCTATGTCAAACATCATAAATGATAATCTCTTGTTTTGTACAAGTATGGGAAATACTTCTTGCACGTAGGCATCAAGCGCAAGTCTGTTATGCAACTGTGTTAACTGGTCTGTCCCTGCCCTTGAATAGAGCAAGTCGTAATTTACTGCAGAATTGAATAGCAACCTCAAAAGTTCGGTAACATCTTTGAAAAATCCTCTATCATCTTCATAATAGGCAACAACATTGTTCAGAATAACAAGTTTATTGAGTTTTGAAAGTACGTTTTCAATTTCAGCCTCTGTTTTTCTCCCTACACGCTCCCCATTTTTATACACTTCTACATAACCGGAAGGAACATACAAATTCCTGTAAGTAAAGATAATATCTTTGTGCGTGTATTGGATGAACACCTCTGATGTGTATTTTATGAGATCTGGCGAAGTCTTGAAATTAACATCACGGACAAACATTCTTAGAGTGGTATACGCTTGCGCCAACTCCTTTCGCTTTTTTTGAGCGTTTAGAAAGAGAAGAAGGAAAGTGAGGTTAGAAAGTAGCAATAATATCGTCAATATTATCAATATACCCGCCATTCTTGAGCCTCCTGAGCGACTCCTCGAGCGTCATGCTCCTCGACGTCGTCATATAGTTCTTTATTTCATTCAATCTATTATCCATAATAACCCTCTCAACACTCTTTGAGTGCTCCACAACCTCAACTGCAGGATACATTTTCCCATCTCTCCCCTTTACGAGTGCCTGTGCAATAACTGCAACAAAAGAGGAGGCAAAAAGTGCTCTATTCCACTCCTTATCCGACAAAAACGATAGCATCCTATCAATCGCTTCAACAGCTGGAAATGCGTGTATTGTCGTAACAACAAGGTGTCCTGTTGTCGCAAGAGAGAGCGCAATTTTTGCACTTTCAGGGTCTCTAATTTCTCCAATGAATATAATGTCAGGATTTTCTCGCACAACCGCTTTCATACCATCTTCAAATGAAAGCACGTCAGTTCCAATTTCTCTCTGGTCGACAATGCTATTTCCATGAGGTATGAGATATTCAACAGGGTCTTCTATTGTTACGACATGCACACCATTATAAATAATAGTCTTGATAAGGCTTGCAATTGTTGTTGACTTTCCTGATCCAGTTGGACCTGAAACAATTATCATACCAGTCCTCTTTTTCATAAAGTCAGGCAAAAATTCCGGGAGATGTAATTCCTCTATTGTCGGTATCTCTGCTTTTAATCTCCTTATAGATATTGAGATAGAGGAACGCTGGTAGTAGATGTTTGCCCTGTATCGCGCTTTTGCCCTCCCAAAAGAGAAATCAACCTGCAAGTGCTTTTTGAGTTTTTCTCTCTGCAGATCTGTCATCAGGAAATTCGCAATTTCTTCGGTATTTGATGGTTCAAGAACAGGAACTTCAGAAATTTCCATAAAAGTGCCATTAACCCTTATGTGCGGTCTTGCCTTAGCACTTATCTGGATATCAGATGCGCCACGCTCTTCTGCAATCCTAAAAATATCATCAATATATTCTGGTTCTGCTGACTTCGTTTCCATTCTCGTATTTCACCTCGTAGACTTCGATCCCCTGTATTGCCTGTGCAAATTTTAGTGCTTCATCTCTATTGATGAAATATCCCTTGTCCTGCCCATCAGATACTATTCTGTAAAGCGTGTAACTATTGCCTGCGTTATACACAAATTTCTGTAATTCCACTGTAGTTACAATTGAGATGTCCTGAGGTATTGGAGGTGGTGCAATTCTTTCAAAAGGTAGATTAAATGGTATAAACTGTGCTCCAGCTGTTATCACAATAGAGGAAAGGAAAATCACACCTGCTTTAACAAGGTTCTTTACTTCAGGTGGTAATGCCCTCTCTTGTTCTACTGTAAAAGTTTCTTTGCTTAAATTGAGAAACTCCGGGTTATTAAACTCATAAACAAAAACCCATTCAGGGTTATTGACTGATTTATCAACAGAAACTCTTGCTGTTAACCATGGACGCACAACCGTCCCTTTAATATAGTTTCGTATATCTGCAACATCAGCATCATATGTAGTTAATGAAGTTGACATTATTAAAGCATCTCCATATGCCATTAGTTTGTCAGGTGTATTAACAACCTTTATAAGGTCGTCTGCAAACTCATAGTATCTTGTCTTTCCTTTTAAAATAAGAGGTCTTTTATTCTTGTTGAAATAATTAATGCCAATGTTAAACTCAAGACTTGTCACGCTATTTGGTTTAAATGGAGTAAATTTCGAGTAAGTAATTCTATCTGTTGCCGTAACAACGAAAAAGTTAGAGAATTCCTCTACTGCATAAACGATATCAGTTGTATTAAGGTTGTCCCTTGATGAAATATCCCTGAATATGTCACCTTTCTTTGTCTTTGTCTTATCATAAACAAAAGGGAAAAGGAGCGTGTCATCTGCAAGAATAACAGTCTTATCAGCTTCTGGAAGTTTTGTTGCAATACCAGGATTAATTAATTCGTTAAACCCATAGACAGCTTTTAACATCTTATTGTTGAGGTATAATGCAACTGTGTATTCCTTGCTTGCTACTACCATAAGTTCTCTCATCTTACTCCTCCTTTGCAATGAACATTATTACACCCTGTGAACTGTACTGGTTTGCAAGAGATTCAGCTGTTAATGCATCAAGGTGGTTTGCTATAACATATCCGGCATAGTAGTTACCTTCCTTTATTGTTACATACATCCCTTGTGCTTTTAACTTATCCGCAAGTCCTTTATCAGGTGTCATTGCAACGAACTTGCAAACAGTATATTTCCCTGCTTCATAAAGTTCCTTCGTAATCTTGAACTGGTCATAAGGAGAACTTATCATTCCTTTTACAGTAGCAGATATACCCTGAGGAGTTATGGTAAAGGAAACAACATAAAGCGGTGGAATTTCTTTCTGAATTACTTTAAAAAACTGTATTGGATTCATATTTGTTACCTGTATTTCCATCGTAAACCACTTTACACCGTTATCAGTTGTGTAGGCAGGTTGAAGCATAAGGGACTCAAACGAGCCACCAACTTCATTTTCAAAACTCTTATACAGGTTATACAACCTTGCATCAACATAGAACTGTGTTGCAACCTGAACCAAAAGTTGAGAGTAGTTTTGTTTCTCCTGTTGTAATATGGTAAGATCATCCATAAATGTTGATTCTTGTGCTCTTAATTTCTTGAGAGCGGCATTAGCCTTAACGCTTCCATAGAATGCTTTTGCATACGAAATCAGCATAACGATTACAAGCGCAATTGCTATAACTTTTACAATTGTCTCTTCTTTTCCTTTAATTGCGTTGAACATCGAGATCACCTACCAGGTTATATATCGTTGTCCCCTTCTTTCTTTGGGGCGCATTAAATCCTTTAAAATATCCTGAGTCAATAAGCATCTTCACATAAGAGTCTATTTCAGTTGGTGATTTTGCTGTGACATCAATGCTTATTGAATTGTTTTCCATTCTTACCCCCTGTACATTTGGGTTTTTGTAAATTACAGAGAGAATTGCAACAACATCAACTTTTTTAACGCTCTGTGCTGCCTGTTGCCACTGCTTTACAAGTTCCTGTTGCTTCCTTAACTCATCTATTACTCCCTGTATCTTTTGCTTTGTTGCCTGTAACTCTTCTATGTTCGCTTGTAATTGTGCATTGTTCTCATCAAACAGGTGTTTCCCATAGAGAATTAAACTTCTTGCGGGGAATAACCACGAAAAGTATAGAAGAAATATTGATGCAAGAACAATTGCTTTCCTTCCAACAACAGGTAATCCCAAAATGAGCTTGTTAAACGAGAATTTATTTCTTACGCTGTGTTTAGGATTAAGGTTCAGAGAATCATTGTAATCATTTGGGTCAACTGTAACAACTTCTGGAGATACAAATGCTTTTAGTTTTTCAGGGGTTATGCTTCCGATGATAAGCGTTTTCTCTACTTCAAGTGCAGGAAAAGTAATACGCCTAAAGTCATCAACTATGTGCTCTACGTTATTTGCTATCTCATCTACCGATATTGTGTTTAGTCCAAAGTCAAAGGATTGAACGAGGACAGGAACAGTTTTACCTATAATAAAGTAGGTTATTCTATCAAAAGGCAAAACCACAAGGCAGTACTTATTCTCACCATATTCCTTTAGTGCTACAACTGCCTTTGCATAGACTTCAGGGACAACAACTTCTGCCCTGTATGCCTCTGAATACTCTGTCCCTATCCCAACGTACCAACTAAGGTTTTCTGATGAACCAACTTTCTTAAAGTCAAATGCAGGAGTTGCAAATCTTCTTGCAAATTCATTCTCAAACTTCTTTTCAACTTCATCATATCTAATGTCGTCAGGGTATTGTAGTGTTACAACTTCTGAAAGCGTTATAGGGAGCACGTACACTTCCCTTTTCACTTTCCTTTTTCCTTTCATATTTACCTCCTCACAAATTATACAAAAAGAATTAAAAGACTATTGTATTATGAACGTTGAGTCTGAATCATCGTAGATAACCCACAAACCTGTTGTGGTATTGTATTCTCCTACTCTTATCTTACAGCCCGAAGCACTGATATTTGGGACTGTCCAGGAATATGAAGTTTGAGTGAGAGGAAGATTTTTCACAACAAATGACCAGGATGAGCCATTGTAGAAGAGGATACGTATAGCATATGTCGCTGTAGAGTCAGAGCTTGTTATAAGGTTAGAGGATGCCCACTGTATGGTGTATGTAGAACCTGCTGTTAATGTTCCGCCATTGGGTTGAATGAGATAAATACTAGGAGCGCCAAGGTACGCTGAATTTGGTTCTTTTGTGCCACTATATGTTCCATAATAATTAGTGGTTGTATTCTCAACAAAAAATGGATAGTTTGCTTTCAAATCAAACGATAAAGATGTAATTATATTTCCATTTCTATCAACTGGGTATATAACATAATTAGTAAAATACCACTTAGATGGCATCGGGTAACTCATGGGATCTTCAGGCAAGTTAGATATCTCATGCAAATCTGCTGAAGGTAATTTTCCTGTTCTTCTTACATAGTCAATAATGAGTGATGCAACACGCTGTTCGTTGTATATTGTTTGTGACTGCTTAATATTTTTTTGTGTTTGTACAAAAGCAAATGAGCCTACGAATATCAGAACTGATATTATCCCTACTATTATAATGAGTTCTACAAGCGTAAATCCTCGCCTCACTTATCCCCTCCATAAGTTGAAGGTCTTGAGTAAAGGTTAGATGCAACACTTGGTATCTGTATAGTAACAGAATAGACAACTTTGTTGTTGTAGTCAAGTGCACTTAAAACCCTTGTTGAAGAGTTCCACGTCCACCCATCCTCAGGATTTCCATACCATAATGCATTTTTAGTAACTGTATCAAAGTATCTTGTATCCTTTAAAAAGTTTTTGAAACTCGTACTATCAGACGGGAAACTCCCCTCAAGTTCATACCTACGCAAAAGTTGCTGTGCAATAAGGTCGGTAACACCTTTAACAGAAGTTTCTTTCGAGTATCTCGTACTGGTACTTCCTATGGCCCATACCATAGTGCCAATTGCTACGAATATTGCAACGGCTATTATTACTTCAATCAACGTATACCCTTTTCTCAATGCTGCACCCCCATCTGCGACTTTTTAAAGGTGTAACTTATACCCATATTTTGAGGGTTAGCATAGATAGTGATAGTAGTACCGTTATCAATCATACCAAAACCATTACCAAACGGGTTTTTGAGTGGTGTCTTAAAATAATTCGGGTCGTTGAGGAAGTTCTGAAAATTAGATGCTGTTGGATATGAACCCGTATTCATCCTGTATTCATTCATAGCCTCGGCAATTTGCACAAGTTCCATTTTTACAGTATTCACCTTTGAGTTTCTTACAAAGAGTAAAGTAACCGTAAAGAGCAATACAATAGCCCCTACAACAATTACTAACTCTATTAGTGTAAAACCTAATTTACCCTTCGCCATCTATAGATCACCACCCTCTTACTAAGGTTGTAATCAGTGTACAAAAAACAATCTGCCTGTACTTTGTAGGTTGTTCCATCTTTGTATGTGACAGTTGCAACAACAGTTATGGTATTCCCACTTTGAGAATAACTCGTACTATACGTGTAGTCAGATGTTGGAAAACTTCCACTTTGAGACGCTTTTACAACTAGCGTTTTCATAACGGCAGTTCTTGCTGTATACTTCATCTGGTTTAAAACTTCATAGTTCCTTGCCTGTGCCATTGCAAGCCTTATATTACTAAAAGTTGCCTGGAATACCAGAAGCAATACTGCCGTTACAATTACAGCGCTAAAAAGTATGTATCCTTTACGGGCTCTTGTATGTGCAAGGAACATATGTATCATCTCCGTTAAACTTTATAGTATATGGCGGAAGTATGATGCCAAAAAACCTAAAAATACCGTTTGAATCAGTAGTAGCAGAAATAAAAGTATTGTTAGAAAGAAAACAGTAAACCTGTCTCCCCGCGATACCTGTGTTATGTAAGGGATCATAAAGCTGCCCCATTATACCGTTAGAGATATTTGTTACATTCTGTATTTTTGATGGGTCTTTATATGGGATGCCCATATAGTTACTCATTGTATTGCCTGGTGTTGTAGTAGAAGTAAAGACATCACTCCATGTACCGTACTTACCTGTATCCATTGCCTGGTTGAACTTATACGGAGAAATAGTATTTGTTACAGTAGGGTTGTCATACAAAGGCGTTACCTCTCTTATAGAACTTGCAACGAAAGGATACCCTTTTATTGCGTAAATCACCTTTAAAATCCAGTACGTTGTTGGAACATCATTTACGCCTGGGATAACACTTATACCGCTTCCAAGATTTGATGCAAGTGTTTTACCATCCGTTGTATAAAAAGTCCACTTAAAGTAATTGTTATTGCTATCAAGTGGAGTCATTATGTCCTGGAAAGAAGTTGTTAAAGATGCACCGTTCCTGTTAAGGTTTTTCCCTGAAATTGAATATTGTACCCAGTTATCCGATGTTAAGATAAGACTATAACTTTTTTTGAAAGCAATAGAAGTAATATTTTGAGGATTTACGTTCCCTGATTGCATCCTTTGAGCACTCTCCCACTCATCCTGAACACCCTGATTCACGTTTATAGCCTTTACTATTGAGTTCAGATAATAACTTGACTCCTCTCCTGAAACACGAATAAAATTAGTAATAGGCAACACTGATACAAGAAGTGTTGCAAATAGTGCTGTTGCAATAATAAGTTCAATCAATGTATCGCCTCTTCTAATACGCATATACTTCCTCGTACAGATAAGTCTTTAAAATTACATCGCTACTTGTCTTTGGTCTGCGCCAGACAAGTAAGTGAATAAATCGTCCATTACCGTCGTATGTTATGTAAAACTGATATCTGTATTCAGGATAACCATCTTTGTAGAAAGTGCCTGGATCAGATGTATAACCATTTTCAGGATTATGATTTATATCATCCGTCGAACCAGGATCGTATTGAAAACCGTAATATGTATTTGCTGCATAGTAATCAGGGTTTAAACGCAATTTTCCTTCTATCTCATTCATCTTTGACACTGCAAGACTTTCAACACTTAATTTACTCAACGTATATGATGATAAGGCAGGTTCAGACACTATCGAAACAAATATCGCCGTTGCAGCCATTGCTATTACGCCGACTGCAAGAACAACTTCGATAAGTGCTCCACCTTTCCTCATTTCAAACCACCCATTACCTTTGCAATAATTGAGAAGTAAGTGAAGTAGAATGTACCAAGTAAACCAAAGACAACAATACCAAGTATAAGCGTCATTGCAATAGGCATTGAGTTTTCAACCATCTTTGTGTCGTAATCGATGTTTGCAACCATAGAACTTGCAAGTCGCTCAAACATTTCTGCAAGTTTACCAGACCTCTCGCCAACAATAACAACGTTTCTGAGCATTCCAGGGATTTCTGGTACAAAGAAAGCATCTGTAATAGAAGTTGCCCTATTTATTCTCTCTTTTGCCTTCTCAAGTGCCTTTTTAAGTTTTGGAACTCTTATACCAGGAATGACGTAATCAAGCGCCTGTGGCACCCTTATCCCTGATGTAAGAGTAAGGTTCATAACAGATGCAAGTAAGAAAATATCCATATGCAAGTCCAGAAGAGCATACGTCTTACCTATAACAGGTAACTTCCTCATTACTGCATCCTTATTTTTTATAAAAAGTAACAGCAAGAAAACAACAACAATAGCAACAACAGCAATGTTATTCGATAGCATAAAGAAAAAATTAGTAACACCTGAAAAATGAGTTACCCCTGCATCACGAGCAAAACTCCTTAATTGAGGGAAAAGAGAATAAAGCATATACAAAAACACTACTGCTGTTGCTATTATTGTTGCAATAGGCATAATAAGTGCAAGTCCAATCTTGCTATGGACATCTGCCGTTGTTCTGTAATAGGCTGCAAGCGTCTTTAGTACTTGTGGTAGTTTTCCGCTTTCTTCCCCCGCCTTAACGGAATCAACAAAAAGTTTTGGTATTTCAGGTCTTTTTGCAAGTGCAGATGAAAAAGTTGAACCTGCAAGTATATCGCTTCTTACATCGTAAAAGATGTTTGCAATATAACCGCTTTTTGAAGAGATGATACCTTCAAGCGCTTCTGTAAGAGAAAGTCCCGATGTTAGCATTACCTCAAGGTCGTTTGCAACAAGTGCAAGATCAAGAGGTGTAAGTTTTTTGTTTACCTTTTTATAAGGGATAACCGAAAGTGCATCAGGATTCAGGCGGAGCGCCTCTTGAGCGCTACCTGCCTGAATCTTCTTAATTGTTTTCCCTATTACAAGGAACTCAGCCATTACCTCACACCGTCAGATAAAGTATAAGTATTTGAACCAATCTTCCAGGTAATAGTAAAGTGCTCAAGACCAGTAGTAGTATCAGTAGTCTTATCGTAACCTATAACTGGTGCAGCTGCTGATGAAAGGCTAGAATCATCAACCGCTTTTAGTCCTGTTGTGCCACTCTGAATTTGTACTTTAGTGTCTTTGTAGAACGGGTTCTCAATAGGTTTGCTAAGATAATTTCCAACCTTAGTATTTTTTAACCAGGTCTCAATGTCGGTAGCATTAGTCGGTGCATTAGGATAATGTTCACCATTCTGGTTTGCATAGATCATAAGCGCTTCCTGTAGGTTCTTCATATTGCCTTCCCATGCAGCTACCTTTGCTGGTCTTGTAAGTGATGGTCCTACAAAACCAACAAGTGCAATGAGTGCAACGATGATACCAACGACTACGAGCATTTCAATCAGGGTAAAACCCTTTCGTGCTTGCTTTAACATTTCTCACCTCCGTTAAATTTAATATATTTTCAAAGGAGAGGAGCAACCTTTGTAGGGTCGATCTCCTCTCTTTGAATCTTAAGTGCAGCATGCTTTGCCATAGAGAGATGCTCATCTAAGCTATCAAGATATGCACGCAACTCTCTTGGCCCCTTATTTTTAATTAGTTCCTTAACATTATCATCAGCATAAAGTACTTCTGCTATAACAGTCCTTCCGTTCTTGCTCATATCAAGCCCCTGGAAATACCCATCACCAGTTGCTTTTTTATTTGCAAGAACTACAGGTTCTTTGAGAGTAACACCTCGTTCTCTAAATGCTTCTCTTACCCATTCAGGAAGTGGTCCACGAATCGCAGCAGGTCTATATACCTTCTGAACCAGCCTTTGCGAGACAACTCCAATAATTGCATCGGCGATAGTTACCTTATTAATCACGGATGTATCTGTTGCAAACTGTGCAAAACGTTCAGGAATGCTTTCAATTTCTTTAACGTGCAATGTTGTAAGAACAAGATGTCCTGTGATTGCAGCTTGCATTGCGATATTTGCAACTTCTGAATCTCTTATCTCTCCTATAAGAATAACGTCAGGGTCTTGCCTCAAAACGTTACGCAAAGCACTTTCCCATGTAATGTTTCTTGCAGGGTTTACCGCAATCTGGTTAATTGTGCTTACAATGATTTCAGGAGGATCTTCAATTGTAATGATTTTTCTTTCAGGTGTATCGAGTAATTTAAGCAACGCATACATAGACGTTGTTTTACCCGATCCAGTTGGTCCTGTAAAGATAATAATACCTTCCTGTTTTCTTATCATCTTCTCAAATGCCTTTATTTGCGACTCCTCAAAACCAAGTTCTGTAAGAGTCATAAGTTTTTTAGATTCGGCTGGAAGCAATCGTATAACAAGCTGGAATCCGTTAATGAGTCCTATGCTCTGAAGACGCATATCATATGCTCTATCACCTATAACTCTATTGATTCTTCCACTCTGTGGCTCGAACATATTCTCGATACGCATATGAGCATCATTCATAAAAGCACGTATAACTCCGATACCGTTTTCTCGGGAGGTTTCAAGAATCTGTATTAACATTCCATTTACCCTTATCCTTACCCGCGCTATCGATGTTACTTCTACGTGAATATCAGATGCGTGTTGTGTTGCAGCATCTCTGAGAATAGCATCTTGTATTCTTCTTATCTCAGATGAGTTTATATCAACACCACTCTCTTCAACAGCAACTTCCAAATTATCTTCTCCTGTTGTTGTCCCGAGATAGTGGGTAAAAAAGCTTGAAAGTAGCGATGAATCTACTTTAACAAACTCTATTCTTTTTCTTGTTCTTGCCTGTAGCGAACTCTTTAAATCTACCCTTATCTCACTTTCGTTTTTCGTTGTTGCAAATATAAGAATAAACCTGTCTTTGTCATACTTAATGGGCATAATACTTTCATCGATAAGGAAATTTTTGTCTTTCTCATCGATACTTACAACTTCATTTTGCCCGCAGTGAGGACATATGAAAATTCTTAGTGCTTCACGTACTTCTTCGCTTTCAAAATTTACCTTCTCCATTTTCGCTCTATTATACTCCACCTTCCTATTTTGTCAATACCCTAATCTTGTGATATGTCCTTATCGATATTATAAAGATTTTCAAGACTTTTCAAAGTGTCGGTTACTATCTCTTTTAATATCTTCTCATGTTTTATAACAGCCTGAAATGCGTTCTTTAAGAAAAAGTAATTCGGAACGATAAGTTGCTTTCCGTTGTACTCAATTACTAAGTCACTCTCACTTCTTTTTGCCATAATGTTAACACCTCCTGTTTTATCTACTATATAGTCAGCACCATCGCCATTACCTGCATAAAGGTTTATATCGATATCCCCCTCAGGTGCGAAAGCAGTAGAAACACACACAACCTTTTTAGGATACAATCCATGTACAACAAAGGCAATAGCGATTGCAAGCATATCATCACCTACAACCCCAATTGTCTTATACGCGTTGACGCTTGATGCAAGAACAGGCACTTTATCAAAAACAACCTCGTGTTTCTTTTGGTTTTCCTCTCTCAAACGCTCTGCAAGAGTAATCTTATCTTTATAGATATCCTCTTTTAAACCCTCAATTGCCCTCGCAGAACTTGCATGCTCAGGGATACCAGATAATAGTGTTGCATTCGTTGGATATAATGGGATAACACCATATTCAGGTGTCTTAGCAAGAGTAGTTGCATGAACTCGTAATTCAAGAACCTTCTTTCTTTTCTCAAACTCCTCTTGAGCTTTAATAAGTGCTTCCTCAAGCAACTTCCTTTCTTCTTCAACTCTCTTTGCGACAAACTCTTCAACAGTAATAACATCGGTTGCCTGTTGCGATAGAACAAAGGTACTTTCAGGAATCTCAACCCTGAATACCTTCGTTATAGATGACTTTAAAACTTTTCTGTACTCTTTGTCAAAGGCCTTTAAGACATCTTCAACGATCTCTAATCCTAAATACTCCCTATTCAAAAGATTGCTAATTAAAACAGTATCAAAAACCTTTGGTGGTACTATTTTCTCTTGTGAAACTTCAACAACTTCTTCAATAGGTGGTTGTTCTACAACATCAGCAACAGGTGGAGTTTCTACGGGGTCAACAGACAAAATTTCCATAGCATCGGGTTCAACTTCCTCGCTATCTTCGGTAACAGGTTCAACTTCTTCAAATTCAGCATCTTTTGGAAGTCCCTCAACTTCTTTCTCTTCTTTTCTTATAGGTAAAGGATTGGTAATTTGAGGTACTTCTTCTTTTGCAACTTCCTCTATTTCCTCTTTACTTACATTTATATCTATTATGAGTTTTCCATTTTCAAACCGTATGTGCTCTTTCTTATCCTCTCTATCTTCAAATGCAACCTTTATAACATCCCAGATAGTCTCTTCATCATAATCAGCCTTCAAAAACATCGTTATGTCAGAGTTGTTTAAGATCTCTTCGTATACCTCATCACTCCACGGATCTATCACTACAGCAACAGGTTTCCCATATTTGAGTGCATTAAGATAGGTATGGTCATCGGCAAAGATGATATCTGCTTCTTCAGGTGTTGAATTGTCATACTGTTTAAGGAAATTAGTTAAGACGGCTATTCGCAATCCGTGCAATTTCACGCCACTGTGAGTACTCTTTCCCAGCATATTGCTCAAAAATCTCTTCTCCATTTTCCCCTATTTCAATTACCACACCTTTATAAGTTGGATTAGTGCATACTACAAGGTTTAAATCCAGCTCATAATCATCATCGCTTTTAATTTCAATATACATTTCGGGCTTTGCCTTGTGTAGCGATACTGCAACAGTTATCGCCGTTTTAAAACTTTTCACCACAATTTTACGCCCTTTTTTAATTATACCACTGTTTTTATAATCTTGCAAATCTTTTTGCGGTACTTTATCTGTATTAACAACCTGTGGTTTAGGTGTTTGATTTGCATTAACAGAAGGAGTTTGAGAAACCGGACTTTTCCTTACAGGTGGAGGTAATGGGTCTCCACCTGTATTAACGGCAGGAGATTCTCTTCTTACATATTGTACCTTACTTTCGATATTAACATCAGGTTGTGCTTTTGGCATTTCCCCTACATATACACTACTACCATCAACATAGACATTATCTACGCTCACTTCTTTAATGCGAGGATCACTATTAATTGTTTTTGCAACCTGTAATACCACATCAACAACAAATCTTACGTCGTTTAGCTTTGGATTCTTCCCCTCTATAAGTTCTCTAATAGTTTCCATTTTTCACCTCTTTCAGTTCAATCAAAGGCAATGTCTTTGTTTCACCGCCATTCACTGTGAATTCCCCCTTATACTCGACGTATCCACTTTTTACAATCCTCAACGTGTAATGCCCTGGTGCAACTCTATAGAAAAACAATGGGGAACTACCAACCTTAACTCCGTTAAGATAGATTGTTGCATAAAGTGGGTTTGTTGTTATGTTAACCATTGCATATTTTACGAGTTTTCTGCTTATTGTGTAACTTCCACCTCTCTTAACCTCAATTGTCTGGGTGTAAGGGACATATCCATTTTTACTGATTTTTACAGTGTATTTTCCAGGGTCAAGGGTGAAGGTTTGAGGTGTATTACCTTTTAACTTACCATTTAGATAAATACCAGCACCAGTTGGAGACGAGTTTACATAGAGTCTCCCTGTTTTTACCACATAAGAAGTCTGTATCTTCTTTGTAAGTACTATGGATATCATTTTGTTTACATCCTGAGCACTTACAGTAAATGTCCCATTGTAATCCTCGTAGCCATCCTTCGTAGCCTTAATACTGTGTTGACCAATAGGTAATTTATGACCATTCAAAGGTGCATTCCCTGCATAATTACCATCAATATAAACCTTTGCACCATCAGGTGTAGATGTAATAGATACTGTTGTCTCAGTTGCCACCTTAGTAAGCGTATATTGCCTTGTTAAATTATCGCCTTTGCCTATCGTAACAGTATCATTTATATCGTTATACCCTTCTCTTTTCAAAACAATGGCATGTGTCCCCTCATTAACTTGATAACCCTTAACAGGTGTTACACCAGCACTATTACCATCAATAAGAACCTGTGCTCCATCAGGTATCGAGTCGATGCTAATTGTCGTATTAATATGACTTATTTGATTAACTTGCTTATTACTAACAGGAACAATACTTCTTAAATTGATTTTTGGAAAGAGCAATACGGCTGATACAGTAATTAGTACGGCCATAAATATAACAAGTGCAACTTTAAAGAACTGAGGTTTATGTCTCTCCTCTTCTCTTACCTGTTGTATCCTTCGTGGAGTAACATGCTGTGTATTTACCCTGTTATAATTCCCGTTACCTCTTTTAAAGTTCTCAAGAACATCAATAACTTCTTCCATTGATTTATACTCACCTAATAGCATCTTCCTTACCACATTCTTTAAGTCCTCCGGAACACTAAGTCTTTCTACGTTAACATCTGATGACGTGTCTTTCGAAAGCATCATGTAAAGCACAATGCCAAGAGAACGAATCTTCTCAGTATCTTTCGATGATACAGGCGTTGTGATTTTGGGTGTCTGTCTCTCTGTATTAACAGGCGATTTAACTTCCCTAACAATGCCCTCAACAGGTTTTACGTCGATGCTTTCTTTTCCCTGCGTTAATACAGATTCTTCTTCAGGAAACCCCGTATCTACAACACCTGCATCTCTAATTAAGTCATCAATACTCCTGATATAGAAAATGACACCTGGCAAATCTACAGGTTCTTTTGATACAACGATAAGAAACTTGTCTTTTGGGACATCCTGCCCTACTTCATAAATGCAAAACGGAGACCCGGGATCATATAGATCCCCGAGCCTCTCTATGTATTCGCTCTCATTACTGACCTTGAGTGAATACTTCAACACTTCCTCCTATTTTTGCTGCAAGGTTATCAGCATCGTTCTTATCAAGGAATAGTGCAACTACCTTATTGTCTTTCTTAACAGCATAATACATGTCCTGCTTGTCGCCATACTCAAGGTAAAAGACACTTCCCGCTGTCTTAACAGGTATTTTAGGAGTAATATAACTCATTAGAAATCGTTGTGCTGAAGTAAGCACGATAATACCAATAACCGCAATTATAATGCCTTTAATTGTCTCTTTCATTTCTTACCTCCATTGCTTGATCTAAACTTCCAAAGTCATATAGACTTTCCTCTTTTATTTCATTAAAATCTTTAATGCTTCTTTCTCCACTACCTGCATCTATAACATCAAAACTTTGAACTTCAGGAAAGTTCTTAAGTTCAGAAATCACCTTTTCAATACTATCTTCAGTGTCTTCACAGTATATGTAATAGCTCTTGTCATTTACATAAACTTCTTTAAAATAGCTTTCAACGACTTTCTTTATATCCTCTATTTTTTCTTGAGGCGTCTTCAGAACAAGATAAACAACCAGATTATTACTTTTTAGTTTTTTCATATTTACCTCCCAAAATCCTCTGCATTGATTCCCATCCTGTCTTTGCCCTGTACCACAACCTGTTATTGCTGATGTACCGTATAACCTTCCAGTACTCGATTCGTATCTGATCTTTGCTCATTCCCTTGGGATCATAATATATGTCTTTTCCTGCAAGTCCTCGTATATACTCTCTGAAACTATCTTCCAGAATTGTTTGGAGTGGTTCTCCAATCTCTTTTCGTATAACAGTAAACCCCATAGACGTCAGGTACTCATATGTCTTGTTATGAATGAACCCCGGACACAGATGTATCTCAACATCGCTTTTATCCATGTCGAATACCCCGATTTGTTTAAGAACATGTCCTGTTACAGCAACAGCCTCTTCAAGGTATATCTTGTTTTTGAAGTTTTCGCCTTTAAAAAACACAACAGGTATCTCATCATATGCAAACTTTATAGTCT